>WNFZ01003756.1_pt1 | contig 17252 bp, 19 predicted proteins | sample 5400081 | NCBI WGS metagenome assembly WNFZ01 (sample SAMN13153365, study PRJNA577476) | soil metagenome | isolation source: 80 cm soil or saprolite under grassland replicate 1 | place: USA:California | collected 2016-06-15 | reverse complement strand
AGAGGCTCCCGAGCAGCGGTTCGGCGGAGATGAAGCGGACGGTAACCGGGACTTCCCGGAGGACGTCAGCGCGCCACGTGTAGCGGCTGTTCTCGATCGAAACGCCGAGCCAGACGTTCGGCACCTGCGCCAGTTCACCCGCGACGCGGTAGAAGTCGAGTGCGCGGGCGGGTCGCTTCGTGAGGATCTGGAAAGTGTGCTGCGCCGCCGCGGCCATCGTCGTGTAGACGCGCTCGACAAAGTCGAACGGCACGAGTTCGTGGAACAGGTCGCTCATGGAGTTGACGAAGACCATCCGCGGCCGGCGCCACCGCAGCGGCTGGTCTAGCCGTTCAGCGTGCACGAGGACGTTTTCGCGCGCATTCGCCTCGGTCCAAGGAAGACGGCTGTGGCGAAAGCGCAGGCTCAAAGCCTCTGCGTAGCAGTGCGCGCAGCCCGGACTGACCTTGCTACAGCCGGCGACGGGGTTCCAAGTTGCCTCGGTCCACTCGATCGCGGAGCGCTCCGCCATCGTCCGAGAGTACAACGGGCGGCAGTCGCCACACAGGAATCAGCTTGGCGGTCGCGCGTCCGCTCGTCCACCACCTAGAGATCTTCGATGTGACGGCCGATGAATTCGGCAGCTTCGGTCCATCCATACGTCATCTTTCCGCTGCGCGGGTCGCGGTACCACGCCTCCGGCCAGATGCGATCGAAGTTCCATTCCCAAGAAACCTCTTTGCCGCGCTCGAGGTCGGTCCGTGGAGTCGGGAAGGCTTGAATGGCGTCTGTTGACCCGTCAGGATGTCGCGACTCGATGACGACCGCGTGACCTTCTTCGTACGGGTCGCGCCCGTCGGGGTCTCGGAAAATTTCCACCCTAGGCTCGTACACGATGTGCGCCGCGCGGGGGATTCGGTCGATCGCGTCGAGAATGGCCACGCCCAAATCGATCGCGCGTCGGACTTCGTGTTCGGTCGCGCCTCGACCATGCACGATTCGGTTCCGAACCGTGCCGAACTCGTCAACCGCTTCTTGAACATGCGTCGGCAGATCGAGCCTGCTGAGCAGTCGGCCTAAAGAGGTCGCTTGCGCGCTGGGATCACCTATCGCCGCTAATACTTCTCGCGCGCGGCGCTCAATTTCCGTTGCCAACCCAATTAGGATCAGCCGCGGGTCAGCCCCGGCCTCGATTGCTTCGATTGCGTCGAATCGCGGCCGGCTGACCGCAACACTAGGAGGCGGCGCTGACATTCGTGCCGTCGCTGGCAGGACGGTGACTACGACGTTCTGCCGTGGAGGAGACACATCAATAGGAATGGCGTCTGCGCCCGCCGCGAGTTCGTCTTTCGTCTCTTGAAGGCGGTCCAGTGCAGTGTCGATTTCGACGCTTCTATCGCCGCCGAGGTTCACGATCAATTTACGAATCCGCCGCATGAATCCGGGGATCTCGTGGCGAAGCAGGACGACGACCAACAGTGCGACGAGCGGCCAAAGGATGGAGTCGAGCAGGTCCGCGATGGCCCGGATCAGAGTCGCAGCGTCGTTCATCCGTGGGCGTCTCGCGACCGGTGGTCGGAAAGTGGTCGCACAACGGGCGATTGAGCGTCGCGGTTGTTCATCAAAATTGGCAGGTGGAGGACTTTTTCAAGTGGGCCCGCTTGGACTCGAACCAAGGACCAACGGATTATGAGTCCGCTGCTCTAACCAGCTGAGCTACGGGCCCGCCGGAGACAGGGTATCGGCGCGGGCGAACGGTTCCCACCTCGGCCGCCGCGGGGCCGCGGCAGAATGGGCGCGTGAAGGTGTTCCAGCAGGAGCAGCGCTTCCGCACCTCTGGAGGGCTCGCGGTGCAGGACATCACCGAAGAGGTCACAGCCGCCGTCCGCGAGAGCGGGATCACCGACGGCATCGCCTGCGTCTACTCGCCGCACACCACGTGCTGCATCCGCGTCAACGAATTCGAGAGCGGCTTCCTCGAGGACTTCACGACGCTGCTCCGGCGGCTCGTGCCGGCCGAGGGGCAGTACTACGCGCACGATGACTGGGACCGGCGGACGGAGAACATCTGCGCGGAAGACATGGAAGTCGGCAACGGGCACGCTCATTGCATGTCGATGCTGCTCGGCTCCGCCGGTGAGTCGATCCCGGTGCGCGAAGGCGACCTCTGCCTGGGCACTTGGCAACGCGTCCTGTTTCTCGAGCTCGACCGCGAGCGCGATCGCCGCTGGATCGTCCAGGTCGTCGGGAACTAACCGACCGGCAGGAAGAGCTCGAACCGCGCACCGCCGCTGACGGCCGGGTCGTAGACCAGGTCGCCGCCGTGTGCGCGCGCATACGCCTTCGCGATCGCGAGCCCGAGCCCGCTTCCGCTTCCTGACGCGCCGCGCTCGAAGCGCTCGAACAGGCGCGGCACGACGTCTTCGGCGACGCCGGGGCCGGCATCCTCGACCTCGATGCGGAGATGACGGTCACGCTGCTCGGCGCGCACGACGATGGGCGGCTCGCCGTAGTTTTGCGCGTTCACGATCAGATTCGTCACCACACGCTCGACGACGAGCGGATCGGCGTCCGTCTCCAGCTCGCGCGAGACCTCGATGGTGACCCCGTCGCCACCGACCGCGTCGACCAGCTCTTCGAGCACGTCGTGAACTGCGACGTGGCGCGGCACGATCGGCACTGCCTTCGCGTCCAGCTTCGAGAGGTCGAGCAGTTGCTCCGTCAGTCGCCGCATCCGCTCTGCCTGCTCGAACAGCGTCTGCTCGAGCATTTCCCGCGTGTCGTCGGAAAGTGTGCCGCGGCGTCCCCGCAGGGTGACCGCGACTCCGTACACCGCCGCCGCCGGTGTACGCAGCTCGTGTGATGCCACCGCGACGAAGTTGAGCCTCATCTGGTTCAGCCGCACCAGCTCGCTGTGCAGTTGCGCGCGCTCGATCGCGACCGCTCCTCGATCCGCGACCAGCTGCAACAGCTCGACGTCGTCGTTCGTGAACTTCCGCGGCCGGAGCGTGCCGACGTGGACGACGCCGATCACTTCGCTGCGCGCGAGCAGCGGCGCCCCGAGCAGCGACTTGACGCCCTTCGCCCGCAGGGAACGCCGTCGAGGACGACCGGCCGGGCCGTCGCGGCTACCCGCCCGGCGAAGCCTCGGCCAAAGGGAATCCGCACCTCACGCTCCGCCGCCTCCTCGAGCCCCACGGCCGCAGTAGAGACAAGGTCGCCTGTGTCTTCGTCCCGCAGCAGAATCGCGCTCGTGTCCGCCTGAAGGATCTCCCGGATGAGGCCGAGGAGCTTGCGGAGCAGGTCGTCGAGCTCGAGGTGCAAGAGCGCGACGTCGGTGACGGCCTGAAGGTGCTCGAGTCGAATGCGCGCGCGGCGCTCCGCCTCGTACAGACGGGCGTGGGCGGGTTGCGCCCGAGCGGCCACGTTCCGCAGTTCGACGTTTCCTTGCGCGAACCTCCACGCCACGACAACGGGCCTCTTCGACGAGCTTCGCCGGAGCAACCTCGGCGTACGCGTCTTCGACGACGCCGGCCAGCTCCTGCCAGTCGAGTGACCGGTCGAGCCGCAGCCCGAGCCGGCCGCGATGGCCGACGTACGGAGGAACGAAGAAACGGTCCGGTTCCGCCTCGACCAGCGTCTGCTGCATCCCGTCCGGCGCGGCGCACCAGATCGCGAATCGCCCGTCGCCGTGGTGGTTCGTGAGCACCATCAGGAAGGCCTTCTTCTCTCGTACGAAGAAGGTGGGCGCCCCGTGGCTGAGGCGCTCGCTCGTCTCCGGCAGCGCGAGACAGAAGGCGCGGAGCCGCTCCAGGATCCGGGCTCGCGCAGCGGGGCCCATCGCCCGTAGTCTCTCATCGGAAACTTAGGGACAGCTGCTTTCCTTCTTCTTACCGCGACCAAGGAGGACGCCCCGTGACCGTCTCGCCCGCCCCCGCCGATGCCAGGGAGCGCCTCGAACAGGCGCTGTTCGAGATCCGCCGCGTCATCGCCGGCCAGGACGCGATGCTCGAGCGCGTTCTCGTCTGCCTGCTCGCGCAGGGGCATCTGCTGATCGAGGGCGTCCCCGGTCTCGCGAAGACGCTGACGATCAAGACCACCGCGGGCGTCCTCGGTGGGACGTTCTCGCGCGTGCAGTTCACGCCGGACCTCGTGCCCTCCGATCTCGTCGGCACCCGCATCTACCGGCCCGGCGAAGGTGAGTTCGACACCGAGCTCGGCCCGGTCTTCTGCAACTTCCTGCTCGCGGACGAGATCAACCGCGCCCCGGCGAAGGTCCAGTCGGCGCTGCTCGAGGTGATGCAGGAGCGGCAGGTCACGATCGGGCACACGACGTACCCGGTGCCGGAGCCGTTCCTCGTCATGGCGACACAGAACCCGATCGAGTCGGAGGGAACGTATCCCCTGCCGGAGGCGCAAATCGACCGCTTCATGCTCAAGATCCTGATCGGCTACCCGTCGCACGACGAGGAGTTGACAATCGTGCAGCGCCAGCTCGAGGCGCCGCCCACGCTGCGCGAGACGCTCACGCTCGACGACCTGCGCAAGCTGCAGCGTGCTGTCTTCGACGTCTACGTCGACCCGGGTCTCGTGAGCTACGCGGTCACGCTCGCGGACGCAACGCGTAACCCCGCGGCGCACAACCTGCCGGAGTTGCGGGACCACATCTCCTTCGGCGCGAGCCCGCGCGGTCCGATCAGTCTCGTGCAGTCGGCGCGCGCGCTCGCACTCATCCACGGGCGCGACTACGTCGTCGTCGACGACCTGCGCGCGCTGGCGAAGGACGCGCTGCGCCACCGGCTCGTGCTCTCGTACCAGGCGCTCGCCGAGGAGGTGAGCGCAGACGCGATCCTCGATCGCGTGCTGCAGGCGGTCGCCGTTCCGCAAGTCGACCTGGCGCGGACGAACGCCGCGTGAGCCTCGGCCGAGCAGAGCCGACACCGGCGCGTCCCGGCCCGGGGCCGATCGCAGAGCGGCTGCTGCGCGCGCTCGACATCACGGTCGCCCGGCAGATGGAGGGACTGCTCGCGGGGGATTACCGCTCTCGGCTGCTCGGCGACGGAAGCGAGCTCGCCCAGATCCGGCCGTACACGGCAGACGACGACGTGCGGCAGATCGACTGGAACGTCACCGCGCGCACCGGCCAGCCGCACGTGCGCGTGCAGCACGCAGAGCGCGTTCTCGTCACGTGGCTCGTCCTCGACACGTCGCCGTCGATGCAATTCGGCACGGCGGACCGTCGCAAGGCCGACGTCGCGGAAGGTGTCGCGATCGCCGTCGGCCACGTGGCAACGCGGCGCGGCAACCGGCTCGGCGTCGTCACTTTCGGCGATGCTCGGCCGCGGTCGGCTCCGGTGCGGCAGGGGCGGCTCGGCTTGATCGGGCTGCTCGCCGCATTGCGCGAAGAGAACGAGGAGCCCGACCGGCGCGTCGGCGCAACGTCGCTCGGCGAAGCGATCAGGCGGACGGACGCACTCGCGCGCCAGCGCTCTTTCGTCGTGCTCGTGTCGGACTTCCGCGGCCCCTCTGACTGGCGGCGGCCCCTGCTGCAGCTCGCCGGCCGTCACGACGTCGTCGCCGTCGAGATTCGCGACCCGCGCGAGCAGGAGCTGCCGAGCGCGGGCGAGCTCTGGCTGGTCGATCCCGAGACGGGTCGGCAGTTACGCGTCGACACTCGCAGCGCGAAGCTTCGCCGCCGCTTCGCGGATGCCGCGGCCGAGGAGCGGCGCGCTCTTGCGCGGACGCTGGCGTCGCTCGGCGTGCGTCACGTCGTGCTGACGACGTCGGGCGACTGGCTGCGTCCGTTCGCGTTCTTCCTGCGGAGGGCCAAGTGAGCTTCGGCGCGCCCCTCTGGCTGCTCGGGCTTCTCCTCCTGCCTGCGCTCGTCGCCGCATACGTACTGCGCGAACGGCAGCGACGCCGAGCGGCGGCAGTCTGGTCGTCGCCCGCGCTGATCCCGAATCTCGTCGACCGCGAGCCGGGCATCCGGCGCCATCTTCCGATCGCGATCCTGTTCGCCGGGCTCGCGGCGATGGTCGTCGGCGTCGCGCGGCCGCATGCAACGTTGACCGTGCGGCGCGAGGCGGCGACGGTGCTGCTCGTCATCGACGTGTCGCGCTCGATGGGTGCAACCGATGTCCCGCCGACGCGGCTCCGCGCCGCGCAGTCCGCGGCCGAGGAATTCGTCGACAACGTGCCGGAGAAGTTCCGGATCGGCGTCGTCTCGTTCGCAACGCATGCCCAAGTGGCTGTTGCGCCGACGGAAGATCGCGAGCTCGTCCGGACCGCGATCGAGTCGCTGCACACCGGCGAGGGCACTGCGATCGGGGACGCCGTGGCTTTGGCGGCGACGCTCGGCAGGCGGCAGCGCGTCGACGGAGTCGTCCCTCCCACGTCCGTGCTGCTCATCTCCGACGGCGCGCGCGACGGTGGCTTCCGGGCGCCGCTTGCGGCGGCGAAGCGCGCACGCGCCCTGCATGTCCCGGTGTACACGATCTTGCTGGGGACGCCTGCGGGCGTCGTTCGGCACACGCTTCCGGGCGGCTACACGGAGACGCTCCGCGTGCCGCCGAGCGCGCGGACGCTGCAGCTGATCGCGCGTACTACCGGCGGCGCGTTCTTCGCAGCCTCGAACGACGAGCACCTCAGGAACGTCTACGACCAGCTCCGCTCGCGGCTCGGCCACAAGAAGCAGTCGCGCGAGATCACCGATTTCTTCGCCGGCGGCTCGGCGCTGCTGCTACTCACAGGCGGTGCGCTGTCGGCGCTCTGGTTCAGGAGGATTCCATGAGACGCGTGCTCCTGCTCGTCGTGCTCGTCGCCGCGACGCTCGCGGCCCAGGTCGAGCCGGCTTCGGCCACCAGCGAATGCCGAGGGTTCATGGCCTGCGTGCCGGTTGCCGGCCCCTGGGTCGTCGTGCCGGCCGGGGGCCGGGCGCTGCGGCCGAGCGTCCAGTATCAGCTCACGTGCCCTCGCGGCTTCGTGGTCGGCGGCGTCGACGCCGAGCTCAGCGACCGCGCGATCGACGTGTGGTTCCTCGGAGCCGCCGGTAGTCCCGTCGGCCCCGGCAGGACGACCTCGCGCACGATCGTCTTCGTCGCCACCTACGTCGGGCAGGGCGCAGCCGCTCCGACGTTCCGTCCGCACGCAGGATGCATTCCCGGGAGCGGCGGCGGCCGCCGGACGCCGGTGGCCTTCTCGGCCGTCTTCCCGCCGGGCCGGCCGACGGTGCGCCGCGTCCGCACAATCCGGGTCGCGGCGCCTCGCTTCTACGCCGTCGGCTGCAGGAACGACGAGCGCCTCGTGGCGGCGTACAGCGCGCGCGGGATCCGGACCGCGCAGCCGCCGTCGCCCGCCCAGGTCTCCAGCCTGACGGCGAACGTCGCGGTCGCGCGTGGCCACGTCACCGCGGGCGTTCGCGGCGGCGGTGGGCGAGGCGTCGTGCAGATCGCGGCGGTTTGCGCAGGTGGCAGATGAGCTTCGCCCACCCGCTGCTTCTGCTGACGCTGCTCGTGGTTCCGCTCGCCGTCGGCGCATACCTGCTCGCGGAGCGCCGGCGGATGCGCTATGCCGTTACCTTCACGAACCTCGACGTGCTCGCATCGGTGGCGGGCGGGCGATCGCTGCGCCGTTACGTTCCACCCGTTCTGTTCCTGCTCGCGCTCGCTCTGCTATCTGTGGCGCTCGCACGACCACAACGCCGCACGCTCGTGGCGTCGGATCAGGCGACGGTCATCCTCGTCGTGGACGTCTCCGGCTCGATGCACGCGCAGGACGTCAAGCCGACGCGGCTCGGCGCCGCCCAGGCCGCGGTGCGGACGTTCCTCGAGCGCGTCCCCAAACGCGTGCGCGTCGGGCTGATCGCGTTCTCGAGCGAGCCTGAGATCGCGGCACCGCCGACGCGCGATCGCGATCTCGTGCGCGCATCGCTCGACGAGCTCAGCTTCCTCCAGGGCTACGGTGGAACCGCGATCGGCGACGCGCTCGCCGCCGCGGTCGAGGTCGGCCAGCGTGCGGTTCGCGGAGGCCCGGCCGCGCAGACGATCGCGTACACCGTCTCGAAACCGAGCAAGCTCGTCACGATCCTCTTCCTCTCCGACGGCAAGCAGACGCGCGGCGCGCTGCCGCCGCTCCAGGGCGCGCAGCGCGCAAGGGCGGCGGGCATACCCGTGTACACCGTTGCTCTGGGGACCCCGTCCGGCGTGCTCGTGCCGTTCGCCGGCAGCCTGGGAGGCGGCACGCCCTCGCGGCGCATTCCGGTACCTCCCGATCCGGCGACGCTGAGCGCGATCGCGAAGCAGACGGGCGGAAAGTTCTTCGCCGCCCGCTCCGCCGACGCGCTGCAGTCCGCGTACAAGGAGCTCGGGTCGAAGCTCGGGCGCGTGCCGGGCCACAAGGAGGCGACGAACGAGGCGGTCGCACTCGCGGCGCTCATGCTCGTCGCCGCCGGCGTGCTCGCGGCGCTCTGGGCGCCGCGCCTCCCCTGAAACCGCGCGGCGCGAACCTCGCGACGGCTGCGGCGCGTTAGGACGTAAAGGAACGAACGCGCCCGTTGGGCGTTGCTGTGCACATCTGAGGAGGTAGCTAGTGCCAACATGGGCATGGATTCTGATTGCGGCCGCTGCCGTGGCAGTGATCGCGCTGGTGGCGTGGGCGATCGCGAGGCGGCGTCGGAGCAAGCAACTCCGGGGTCACTTCGGCCCTGAATACGAACGGACGATCGGAGCGGCCGACAACAAGCGAGCCGCGGAGGCCGAGCTCGCCGCGCGCAAGGAGCGGCGCGAGCAGCTCGAGATCCGGCCGCTGTCGAGCGCGGCGAGGGAGCGCTACACGAACCAGTGGCAGACGGTTCAGGCGCAGTTCGTGGACAGCCCGTCCGTCGCCGTCACGTCGGCGGACGAGTTGATCCAGTCGGTGATGGCCGAGCGCGGGTATCCGGTGGACGACTTCGAGACCCGTGCGGCCGACATCTCGGTCGACCATCCACAGGTCGTCGAGAACTACCGCCAGGGCCATCGCCTCGCCGAGGCGAACTCGGACAGCCACGGATCAACGGAGGACCTCCGGCAGGCCATGCGTCACTACAGAGCGCTCTTCGAGGAGCTCGTGGAGACCGACGCCGACCAGCCGGTGACGCGCGGCCGCGATGACGGGAGCATCCCGGCGGAGACGACGCGAAACGAACGGACGGCCCGCTGAGATGGCTCGACGGCGACGGCGACGTGTCGACGGAAGACGTACGTGTCGCGCTGACCCGCTACCGGTCGTTCTTCGACCGGCTTCTCTCCGCATGAGCGCTTGCCGGTGGCGCGGCCATCACCCGCGTCACCGGCGCGGCTCACCCGCACGCGCGCTAAAGTTCCGCACTGCGGTGAGGCACCGTTCGGCACTTGCGGTTGTCGCGCTCGCGGCGGCGCTCCTGACGGGGATCTCCGCCGCGGCATCGACGCCCTACCTCCGTTCCGCCGCCGCGAGTCGTGGCCACATCGTCGTGGTGTTCACGCTCGGCGAGGCGGAGGACGTCACACCGAACCGCATCGCCGTCGCGGTCAATACTGGGACGCAGGCGGACGGCTCATTCTTCCCCGCCAACGTGCGGGTGCAGGAAACGATCACGAACGTGACGCAGGTCAGCGGCGGTCAGCGCTACCGCACGCAGCACAAGCTCCGGCCGGGCCGCTATTACGTGAAGGTCTCCGGCCGCGTGCTCGGACTCGACTGCACGCCGCTCAAGCCGTGCAAGGATTTGTGGTCGAACGCGCGGCGCGTGATCATTCCGCGTCCGTAGGCCAAGTCCTAGCTGCCTCTGGGCTTCCTCAGCTGCACGACCTGGAACTCGAGGGTGTCCGGGTCCGGCGTGCCGAAGCGCGCGTTCACCGCATACAGGCGTCGGCCGAGATCGTCGATCGTCGTGGGAACCTTGAAGTCGGAGTCGGTCAGCCGCGTGAGGACCTTCCCGGACGTCAGACCTGCCCCGAGCGCGATCACCGCGACCTGGTTCAACTGGTTCTGGACGACGTAGAGCGTCCTGCCGGTGAGCAGTATCCCGTCGCCGTTCGGAACGCTCTCGCCCGCCTCGAGGGAGATCAGCTTCGCAAAACCTGTTGCAGCATCGATTCGGTAGAGCTTTCCGCCGGTGGACTGAACCGCGACGAGCGTCTTGCCGTTCCGCGTCGCGTCGATGCCGTTCAGGTTGAACGCCCCACCACCCACGTGCGCGTATTCGCCGCCGAGATGGATCGTCTCTGCGGCGCCGAGCACGCCACCGGGTCCGATCGGAACTCGGTAGAGGTCGGCCTGTTGCGAATCGGTGAAATACGCCGCGCCGTGCGTGACGACGACGTCGTTGATGAACGTCGGCGAGGCGCCGAAGTTGTACGTGCGGAGCAGCGCGCCCGTTCCCGCGGCGTAGACGTACGCGTTGCCCGTCCCTGCGCCGGCGACGAAGAGTCGGTTGTGCCGGTTCAGTTCGATCCCCGTTGCGGGCCTGCCGTTCCCGCCGGGAACGAGAACATCGCGCGTGCCGGTACGCAGGTCGCCGCTGTAGATCGCGCCGCTGGCGACCGATCCGACGTAGAAAGTCGTGCCTCTCCCGATCTCGATGCCCTCCGGCCGGAACCCCGTCGGGAGCTGGATCACTTCCGGAAACGGCTTGGCGGTGTCGGCGGCAAGTGAGCCTCCGACGAGCGCGGCGCCAACGGCGGCCAGCGCAGCAAGAAACGACGCCATACCAAGCATGAGAACTCCCCTTTGTTCGACTACCTCAAGAGTACGTCGCCAACGCTCGCACGGATTCGGTTTGGGAGGGGCGCACCCGGTCGCGCGCGCCCCTTCTGCCCGTTTGTCCTAGCTGCTCAGCGTCCGCCCTTGACGCGGAACGTCCCAGCGGCGGCGTTGTTTGCCTCGTTCGACTCGGGGACGGCGTTCGCCGGGTCGACGAGAACCTGCACCGTGTGCTGCCCGTCTCGGTGACTCGCGTTCCAGGCGTCCGACGCGACCGCCGCGCTCGCGCCACCTGCGAGCTGCGCAATCGTTCGCTGCGCCCCGACCTGTGCGCCGTCCACGACGAAGCGCACGGCGACGTCCGCCGCGCCGGCCTGACCGAGGTTCGCGACCTGCACGGTGAAGGTCAGCAGGTCGCCGCCCTTCGCCCTCACCGCCGACAGGCTCAGCGCGCGCAGGTTCAGATCGGCCTTCGTCTGCGCGGCGAAGCTGCTCGAAGATGAATTGTTCGCTTCGTCAATCTCGGCGATCGCGTTGCCCGGGTCGACCACCACCTCGACCGTGTGCGCACCCGCTGTTGCCGTCCACACGTCCGACGAGACGGTCGCGCTTGCGCCCGCGGCAAGGCTTGCGATCCCAGAAGTGCCCGGCGCGGGCCGAATCCAAACGGCTGCTCAGTGCATCCGCGGAATGGGTGCCCACCGGCGACGCGATCGGGCCGGCGCGAGGAAAGCTCCTCGCGCCGGCCCGAAAGGGACGCTCAGCCGCCGGGCTGAAGCGTTCCGTTCGCCCAGAGCTGGTATCGGGCGTAGTCCGTGATCTGCTCCGTCGGCTCGTCGTACGTGACGATCGCGCCGACGAGCTCGGCCTGCGAGCCGATGATGCGGCGGATCTTGCCGTTGTCGAGCGAAGCCTCGAACGTCGAGTTGAGCGGGACGGTGCCCAACGTAACCGGCGTCCTGCGGTTGGTGTCGATCCCGAGCAGCTGAACGGTGTAGCCGTTCACGACGATCGGGTTGAGCTCCGTCAGCGACTTCCAGCCGCTGAGCGTGCCGTCGCCGACCGCTGCCCCGCCGACGGTGACGTTGTCGACCCAGACGCCGTCAAACGTCACACCGCGGGTGTTCGTGTCGGTGATGTACCGGAACGAGACCCAGATCGTCTGACCCGCGTACGGCGTCAGATCGAACGTCTCGTGCTTCCACGTCCCGGACTCGCCGTTGAAGCCCGGCAGGTTCGAAACGAGCTTCGCGTTCGCCGACGCAGACAGCTGGTTCACTGTATCGGCGTTCCCGAGCGACGTCCACGTCTTGCCGTTGTCGGTCGAGACCTGGACGTACAGACAGTCGAACGCGGCCTCCGTGCTCCAGAGGAGGTCGGCCGCGAGCGTCGGGCTGCCGGCCGGCACCGTCACCTGGTGCGCCATCGCGCTGTCCAGATTGTCGGCACGGCCGCCGAAGTAGGCGGTGTTGCCCGCCTGCAGCGGCGGGTTCGCATCGAGCGTCCACTGCGTCGGTAGCGGCTCGAACACCGTCGTCCCCTTGAACTTGAGCGAGCGGATCTGCGAAGCCGCGAGCGGCTGCCCGTTGGCGTCGCGGAGCCGGACGTAATCCGAGCCGTTCGGCGGTGCGCCCGGAGTCGAATACGCCTCGGTGGTGTCCCAGCGGACGTCGGAGTTCAACGAGCTCGCCTGGAAGTTCGCAGGCGACGAGCCGTCGCGCAGCCCGGCACCGGTGTCGAGCGCCTTGTCGGCCGCGACCGTGGCGGCCCAGGCGTGGACGACGTCCTCTGCCGACTTGCCCGTCAGGTACGTGTCGAGCACCTTCTGCAGACCGGCGAAGCCGTTCGTGTTCTCACGGTGCAGCGCCGACATGAAGCCCGAGCCGTAGTGATCGGACAGCCACAGCATGAAAGTGAACGCCGCGCCGTAGTCGCACAGTGTCTCGCTGTCGCCCTGGTCGCCCCAGTTCGTGAGCGAGTTCTCCGGCCCGCTCGTCGGGCGCGGGATCGCATTCGCCGGAGTCGCCACGCCGAGCCAGCCGAGGAAGCACTGGATGTGCGAGTCGAAGCCGGTCTGCGTGATCGGCGTCGCCGGGTCGACGTACCCCGTCAGCGCAATCGCGAAGTCCGAGAGACCCTCATTCACCCACGTGGTCTCGCCGGGGCTCTCGTAGGACTCCAGCAGGTGCTGGTACTCGTGTGCGAAGACGCCCTCGTAGAGGAACGGCCGCGCGGGCTTGTTGTTGCAGAAGTCGCCGGCCACTGGCTGGTTGGGCGGGTTCGCGCCCGTCCGGTGCGTCCAGTCGAACGAGTCGACTGTCATGACGTTCCGGTCGAGATTCGTGTTGATCGACGACGAGAAGAAGCCGGCGATGTACGTCAGACCCTGACTGTTGTTCAGGTCGTTGTAGTTGTCGTCGCGAACGTTGTCGACGAGGATCACGATCTTGTCGCCGTCGCCCCCGTAGTAGTTGTCGCCGCCGGTCAGCGAGAACGGCGTTCCCGGCTCGCCGCGGCGAGCGTGCGTGCCGTCGCGGTTTGGCGGAATGCTGAACTCCGCTGATTCCTTCGGATAGATGTTGTTCTCGAACTGGTCGGCCAGGTAGTTCACCTGGGCATCCGTGATCACGTTGCGATCACCGTCGTTGCGGCAGTCACCCGCCTTGAAGTCGAGGACGTTCGAGACCCAGATCTCCGAATGTGGGGTGACCGAACGCAGCTTGAACAGGCGGTCGCGAAGCAGCGAGTTGCCGCTGCGCGAGTACCAGAACTTCTCGGTGTTCAGAGGCGGCGTCGACACCGCGATGGACGCCTGCGGGCCGAGCGCCCGGAACGGCCGCTCCGTCGCCGCCTCAACACTGACGTCCACGAGCTTTTCGGGATCGTCGTTGAGGACGATGTCACTGCCGGTCTGGATCGCCGTCTCCGGCGCCTGCGGCGTCGCGGATCCCGCGAACGCCAGCGCAGCGAAAACGAGCAAGCCCAGAAGGACTCCTTTGCGCATGTAGCTCCTCTCCCCCTCGTGATGGCCGCGCCGCGGACCGCACTCGTCGTCCCCCCGGGCGACCCGTGAAGGCCGACAAGGTCGCGCATCCGGCCGCGCCTCGAGCGCACGTCAACCGCTTGCAGGCGCGCCCACGCCGCGGGCGCGCGCACCCGCCCGCTGCGCGCGGGTTAGGTCCCGACGCCGCCGGGAATCCGCTCACCGATGCGAGCTTCTACCCTCGACGCGCGGAGCGTGACATTCCGTCACGCCGCCCGCGCCCAGCTGCGCGGCCCCGCGAAGCGCTGCCCATCGGTCGTGAATTGCAGCTGACGATGGAGGCGGCGCTCGCCGCAGGCGCCGACTCGGATGCGATCGTGCTCGTTGAAGGGATCAGCGACCGGTGCGCGCTCGAAGCGCTCGCTGCGCGCCGCGGTCGGAATCTTGACGCCGAAGGCATTTCCGTTGTGCCAATTGGAGGTGCCCAGTCCATAGGAAGGTTCCTCAATCTGTTCGGCCCTCAGGGGCTTGACCTCAGGCTGGCGGGTCTCTGTGACGCCGCGGAGGAGGGCGAGTTCCAGCGCGGCCTCGAACAGGCGGGCCTCGGCTCCAACCTCACGCGCGCCGACATGGAACGAGTCGGTTTCTACGTGTGCGTCGCAGATCTGGAGGACGAGCTGATCCGCGCTCTCGGTGTCGCGGCCGTGGAACAGGTCGTTGACGCTCAGGGAGAGCTCGGCTCCTTCCGCACCCTGCAGAAGCAGCCTGCCTGGCAAGGCCGGCGCCACGAGGAACAGCTTCGGCGCTTCATGGGCAGCGGCGGCAGACGCAAGATCCGCTACGGGCGCTTGCTCGTCGAGGCGCTCGATCTCACCCAAGTGCCCAGGCCGCTGGACCTGGTACTTGCTCATGTCTCAACCTCAGCGACCTGAAGCGATGGAAGCGCCGGGGCTCAAGCCCGGGTCAGGAACCGGAAGAGCTTCGTCGTGAGCTTCTTACCCGCGAGCACGTCCTTCTTCAGCGGCCTGCCGACACGCGCGACGCGCAACTCGATCCAGCCGGTGGACGCAGGGGAAAGCGTGAGCACGGACTCGCCGAGGACGGTCGTCTTCCGCTCGAAGACGTCTTTGCCGTTGACACGGCCGACGCGGAACGACAGTGCATGTCCGCCGATCGTACTCCGCGAACGCGCGATCCTCATCTGGCGACACGGGACTTCAGGCGGAGCACACGCTCGTACGAGCGCCGAAGCGCGGCGCGACTCACCGCCCCCGATCGTGCAGCTCGCAGGAGGAGGTCATATCCGAACGCGCTTGACTCCTCGGAGGTCGCGTAGAGCAGCACGTCCACTCCGGCCCGGAGCGCCCTGATCGGCGCACGCGGAAATACGATCACGGCGGAGCCGCCCATCGTGTCCGTGATGACGACACCTTCGAAGCCGAGTTGTCGTCGGAGGAGATGCCTGACCTCGTCGGTGAAAGAAGCGCGGGCAATTGCGAGGAGTCAAGCGCGGGATACCGCGCGCTCGAGACCATCACGAGCCCGACCCGCGCGCGAATCGCATCCTCGAACGGCGCCAACCTCGGCAACAGAACGGACCGCGGGCTCCGAACGATCACGTCCGCTCCGTCGGTGTTCGCGCGCGCCGTGCCGATACCGGGGAAGTGCTTCGCCGTCGCGGCGACTCCGGCGGCCTGGATCCCGTTCGCGAATGCGACGCCGGCGCGCGCGACCGTCCGTGGATCCGTACCGAACGCGCGGCTGCCGAGGACGGACCGGCTCGATCGCGGAACATCGAGGACGGGAGCGAGATCGAGGTTGATGCCGATCGCGCGGAGGGACCGTCCTGTCGCGAGACCGACGCGAGCCACGAGCGCGGGGTCGCCGTGAGCTCCGAGCTGACGTGCCGACTCGAACGGCGGCATGGTCGCGAGCCGTTTCACCGCCCCGCCTTCCTGGTCGATTGCGACCAGCAGCGGCGGCTGCCCGCCTCGGCGCGCCGCACGCTGGAGCTCCGCGACGGTTTTCGCGACCGCGGGAACTGACGTGATGTTCGAACTGACGAGGATCACGGAGCCGAGCTCGCCGCGCGCGATCCGGCGCAGGAACGACGCGCCGGGCTTCGTTCCTGTGAAGCGGCCCATCAGGTGCTGGCCCACGAGCTGGGAGAGCTTGACGCGTGGCCGCGCATGCGCACCGGGTCCCCCACCGCCGACGGTTTTCGCCGGTGTATCGGAAGAGGCGGAGCAGGCCGTCAGCCCGACGGCCAAGACGACCAAGGCGACGCCCGCGCGCACGTGGCCAAGTGTGAACGGCGAGCGGCGCACCCGCCTCGTGCAACTTGCGATGCGCGTCGGCCGATGCGAGGGTCCGGGCATGGCCACGACACTCGCAGTCCTTGTTGCGGCCGCGGGCATCCTCGCGTCCCCACACGTGGTGTCGCCGGTGAGGTCGGAGACGGCGAGTAGCGGGGCATTACGAGCAACGGTGCGCTATGTGTTGCCCACGAACGTCTACTACGTCCGTCTCGCCGTCTCGCGCAGCGGAAAGCGGATCTACGACCAACGTGTGCGGTCGCTCTCGCGCCCGGGAGCATGGAATCAACCAATCGGCGAATGGCGCCGGTCGGGCGAGCGGAATGCACAAAACGATCACGCTCCGCGACCTGGACGGCGACGGTGAGCCGGAGATCCTCTTGGACTTCTGGTTCGGCGGCGCTCACTGCTGTTATTGGACGCGGATCTATCGCTGGAGTCCGGAGGCGCAGACGTACACGAACACTGCCCACTTCTGGGGGAACTTCGGGTATCGGCTGACAAATCTCTCTGGTTCGGGTCGCGTCCAGCTGGTGTCCGCCGACAACCGGTTCGCATACGCCTTCGCAAGCTTTGCCGGGTCCGGCGCACCGGTTCAGGCCTGGGACTACCGCTCCGGCCGTCTCGTCGACACGACACGCTCGTATCGGGCTCTGATCTCACGTGACGTGGCGCGATGGTGGAAGGTCTACGCTCGAGCACGACACTCAGGGGAGGTCAGGGGGCTGCTGGCCCCGTGGGCAGCGGATCGATGTTTACTTGGTCACGGAACGGCGGCGCTTGCTTGGCTCGAGCGCCACGGCTCCGTGCTCGCCGGCCAATATGACGAACAGACAGGCTCAGTCGCGAGGTACCTGAAGCGTCTGCGCATGTTCCTGTACCGCACTGGCTACCTCCCCTGACGACACGAGTGGTCGAGTGAGAAGACACTCGCCCAGCGGAGCGTCTTAGCGCCGCAGCCAATGTCGCAGACCGCACGGATGGACGAGCATCCGAAACGCCCATCTCCTGTCGTAGGGCTCGGTCCTAGGGGTGAACAGCTTCCAGTGCCCCTCGGAGACGACTTCGACGGCACCATCGGTCACTTTGATGGCGGTCTGATCGTCAATCGCGTACCCCGGCACGGGCATGCCAGCGGCCCATCTTTCTGCGTTGGCCATGGAATTGTCCGGCAGATCCTCGTGATCCAGGTGCGGAAACATCGAGAAATCAACCATTCCCAGCGCTTCATCGCTACCGGTGGGCGGCTTCCA
>WNFZ01002551.1_pt1 | contig 17253 bp, 8 predicted proteins | sample 5400081 | NCBI WGS metagenome assembly WNFZ01 (sample SAMN13153365, study PRJNA577476) | soil metagenome | isolation source: 80 cm soil or saprolite under grassland replicate 1 | place: USA:California | collected 2016-06-15 | reverse complement strand
ACGCGGATCCATCGACCGTTCAGGAGATTCCGGGTGCCCGCGACGGTCAACCCAACGGGTCGCACGTTCCCGCAGCGGCAGCGAGCGCGACGGCCGGCCGGACATGGCAGCCTCCAAGCAAGGAGAGACAGCGCCCGCTACCGCCGCCGACGCCTGCCACCACCAGCGAGAGGGCGAGTAGACACTCCCATCATGATGGACACTGCGCCCGGCGCCTTAAGACCCACCCTCCGCATGGGCGGCGCGGGCTCAGGTGCACAGGCGCCTCAAGCCGAAGCGAATGCTCGCGAGCCGCGCGTAGTCGTTAATGGGCCTGCGGCCTCGCGTTCCACGTGACCTGCACCGTAGCGCTCCTGGCGCGACGCAATCCGTCTGACGCCGCCATGCAGATGCCGCAGGCCTGTTCGGGCAGGATGGGCGTAACGGCACGATCCTGCGGCAGGAAACGTGGCCCTGACCTGGCACAACGGCCGTTCCGTGGCCAAAAACTGAGACAAAAGCTTCCCAGGCAGGCCGAGCCCGGCCCTCAAGGTCACGCATCGTGCCTGGTCAGTGGCGGTGGAGGTGGGATTTGAACCCACGGAGGGGTTGCCCCCTCACACGCTTTCGAGGACTGTGCATGCGCATCCGCGGGTGACCGCACCCGGCCGTGACCTTGGTCCCGGCCTGCTCGCGGACGCCAGCGTACTGGCCCGCACACGCGTGAATGAGACGGAAACTGAGACGAGCGTGCCGCCGCACCACCAACACGCTTTCCAACAATGCGCACCAGCGTTCACCAATGGCCGCCACCGTCCGTGACCTGCCCGAACATGACAGGGGCGGTCGCGGGTGAACGACCCCGGACGCAGGTGAATGAGACAGAAACTGAGACAAGAGGCTGGGCGGCCCTCTACGGGGCAGCACGTGTGAGGAGCGACGTCCCGTGAGCGTCGAGGCGATCTCCTGGGCGCTGAACCTGGCCCCGGTCCCCGCCGATCGCGGAGGTCAGCCGTCTAGCGCGTGCAAGTTCGTGCTCGTCGGCTTGGCCAACCACGCCGGGCCGGACGGCACGGGCGCGTTCCCGTCGGTGGCCACGCTGGTCCGCTACACCGGCCTGTCGGAGCGGACGGTGCGCACGTGCCTGGATCGGCTGGAGGCTGGGGGGATCATCCGGCCGTGCGATCCGGACGTTGTCGCGGCGCGGATCAAGCGCGCCGACCGGCGTCCGAAGGGCTGGGACCTGGACCTGAGCCTGATCCGGGACGACCTGACCGAGGCCGGCATTGCGGCGCTGGAGCATCAGTTCCCTGGCCTGTGCGCCAGGGTCGCGGTGGCCGCCTGCCCGGGTGCCGACGACGCGGCTAACGGGGTGCAATCGCCGCACCCCGCACGTGCTGTGGATAACCGGGCTAACAGGGTGCAGCAGTTGCACCCCGAGCCGGGAACGGGGTGTAACCAGCGCGCCGGCGGGGTGCAACCGGCGCAGGAACGGGGTGCAGCGGTTGCACCCGAACCGTGCAGAGAACCACCCAATGAACCGTCCGCCGCCCCGGTGCGTGCGCGCACAACGCGGCCCGGCGGCGACCGCGGATTCGGCGGCGGTCCGGTCGGCGAGTTCTTCGACGGCCTCGGCGATGCCTGGCCGCTGACCGCAGCACAGCGCGACAGAATTCTCCCGGCCGTCGAGGCCGCGCTTGGCGCTGGGTGGGCACCTCGTGAGTTGGCTGCCTTCACCGGCTTGAACACCGGCGGCCTGCGGAACCGTACGCAGTGCTTGCCGCACGGCTCTCGCCTGCCCAGCTGTCAATGCCGCCGGGCCAGGGGTCCAGGCCGCCGTGGTGCTGCGGGTCAGACGAGCGCACGCGGATGCTCGGCTTCGACGGCGACGCGCCCCGCCCGTGCCCGCGCTGCAAGCCGGTGGCAGCCTGCCATGGCTCGCAGATCCTAAGGCGCGTTATGTGAGTTGAAGTTTTTGTTCATGTCACGTCGGGGAGCTGGGTGAGCAGGAGGGTGTGGGCCGCGAGTGTGGCGACGGTCCTGGTCAGGAGCCCTTCGAAGGTGTGGGCGCCGTGGCGGGCGAGTTCCATCTGGTCGGTGATCTCCTTGAACGAGGTCTCCACCCGGTTGCGGAGCCTGGCGATCATGCGTTGCAGCGGCTTGGGCATGGTCGAGCGCTGGTTGCGGGTGGGTGGGATGATCACGTCGATCTCGCTGCTGGCCATCTCGGCGGCGAAGCGGATGCCGGTGAAGCCCTTATCCAGCAGGAGCGCATCGATGCTGGCGGCGTCCCCGGCGACCAGGTCCGTGCCGATCTGGCGTTCATCGACGGCGGCGGGCACGACGGACCAGGCGCGGACCAGGCGCCTGCCCAGGTCGGTGCGGATGGCCAGGCGGAAGCCGTAGAACCATTCGGCGTGCGCGCCGTCCCGCCCGAACCGGGCGGCCAGGTCGTTGCCGGGGCCGGTCCACTGATCCGGGCCGCGGACCCGGGAGGGATGCTTGACCGGCAGCGCAGAGGTATCGATCTGCTGCACCGGATCGGGCGGCACGGCGGCCGCGCAGGCAGCCCGGAGCTGCTCGAACGCGCCCCACAGCCAGCGGGTGCGGCGGTTGACCTCCGGCTGGTCGGGCAGGTGCGGGAACAGGTGCGGCCAGTCGCGGCGGACCTCGGCCACGAACCCGTTCTCGCTGCGGCGGCCGAGCAGGTGGCGGACCAGAGCGATGGTCAGCAGCTCGGCGTCGGTGCAGGCCGGAGCCGGACCGGGGCGGCGCGGGATGGACAGGACGTCGGCCTTGATCGCGTCATCGACCAGGCAGTAGACGTAGACGAACAGCAGCTCAGTTGCCAGCATGATGAAGGGCTCCTGCGGCGGGGGCGAGTGTGACAACTGCTTGCTGCCACAGGAGCCCTGCCGTCAAGCGCCTCGGCCCACGTACTGGCGTGTCGAGGTTCAACTCACATAACGCGCCTAAGGATCCCGTCGTCCCGGCCACCGGGAGTCCTGTTGATTCCCGTGAGCAGCGTCGCCAGAGGCGGATGTCATCGGGGGTGCTCGTTGCTGCGGCCTTTGGTCTCGATGGTTGCGTCCCGACCCCAGATGCGTTCACGGTCGGGCAGGTCAGCAAGCTGGCGGGCGATCTGTTTGCGGTCTGGCTCGTCATCCCGGCGGATCTCCGCGATGGCATTGCCGACGCGTTCGCGGACATGCGCGCGCCATGCCCTGAACTCGCCATCGGATGAGGATGCCGGTGGCGGTTCGCTGTCAAGGATGTCTTGCGCGTACTGCTCTAGCAGCGCATCTACGGGGGTGCGGGGGCCGAGATAGCTGGCTTCGGCAGATCCGGGCCGCCCGGCCAGGACGTAAATCTTGTATAGGTCGAACAGGCGCTCTGTCCGCGGCGTCGCGACGATACGGCGTTCGAGGTCCCAGTCGGAACGAGTTATCCAGCGAGGGTTCGCGGACCCATCCGGTTTCAGTGCCGGGGCGACATAGGCCTCCCGGGCGCCCGGTGCCCGGTCCCAGGCCTTCCGCTCGTCGCGGCGCAGCGGCGCGAACGCGCGGCTGTCCAGTTGCAGCTGGTACCTGGCCAGCAGGTACTCCTCGAGGAACCCGGCATTTTGCGGCCAGCGGAAGTGGGCGAGGGTTTCCAGCAGGATCTCGCGGACGGGCGGGCTGGTCCGGCCTGGGCGCATCCCGGCGCTGGCCGTGCGCCGAAGCTGGCCGATCAGCTGATCGCGTCGGTCATCGAGCCGCTCCAGGACCGTCACCTGTGCGACTAGGTCCGCGACCGGTATTCCTTCATCGCGTACGTCGTCCACCAACCGCTGCTGGAGCCGCACGGTCTCCTGCAAGGTCGCGGCAAGCTCGTCTCGGACCGCAGGCATGTTCACGGTGCTCATCTTACTGAAAACTCCATGTGAGACAAGCATGGTGAAGCTCATCAGGCCCCTGACCAGCGACTTAGCTTTTTATGTTTCCATGTTGACATTCCATGGATGACCATGTCATTCTTGCATGGAAGTCCATGCGAACGGTGCATGGAGGAGCGCGGCGCCCCTTGGGGGTGCCGGGATCACGAAGGAGGCCCGGGGATGCTGAAGACGATCAGTGCGGACGAAGGTCCGCAGCGGGCGGGTGCACGGCGCCGGTTCCCGGCACGGCGGCTGCACCTTGTTGACATCGAGAACCTGGCCGGCGACTCGCTGCCCAGTCTCCACCAGGTCCGCGAAGCGCAGGGCCTTTACGCTGATCGCCTGGCGTTCGGCGCCATGGATCAGGTGGAGGTGGCCTCGAGCCACCTAACCCTGGTGAACGCGGCGCTTGGCTGGCCGCATGCCCACTACCGGATCCGGTCCGGACCCGATGGCGCCGACCTGGCCCTGCTGGACGTGCTGCGGCACGAGAACATTGCCAAGCGGTTCACGCATGTGGCGATCGGATCTGGTGATCACCTGTTTGCCGAGGAGGCAGCGCACCTCGCCGCCCAGGGCGTATGGGTGACCGTGGTGAGCCGCCGGCGCAGCCTGTCACGTCGGCTTGCCCTGGCAGCTCGTGAAGTGATCTTCCTCGACGCTGCGGCTGAGGCTGCGTAATGCACAGGCGCACAATCAAGGCAGTGCCAGGGCGTGCTCGTCCCTATCCGGCGCTGCCGGTCGCACCGTTGCCCACGCCGCGAACGGAGAATGCAGACGATGACTTCTCTCAGGTGGGATAACGTCCCGAAACCACGCGTTGAGCGGCCGCCACTGCTGGCATCCAGCTCGAAGTCACCTCGCCGGAAGCAGAAGCCAGCGGGCCTCAAGGACCGTATTGAGGAAGCAGGTGGAATGCAGATCGAGCTACAGGATTTTGCCCGGGCCGCTCGCGCCGCCGCTCGCGCGGCTAGCGCCAAGACGGGATCCAGCCGGTGTTCGGCATGTAAGGCCCGAGGCGTCACGCTGTGGAAGGTTGCGGGCCATTTGGTGTGGCCAGCTGCCGCACCGCCAACGAAATGGCCTACGCGAGCCAACCAGGACATAGACAAGAGCCGGACGGCCGGAAAGCTACCCGAAAAGAGGGAACTATGACCGTCGTGACTGCGGAAAAGGACATCGCGTGGGCCACTCGTCAAGGACGACAAGACCGTAAGGCCCGTACGCAGTGCGGGAGCCACCAGAGCTTCCTCAAGCGCTACAACTTGCGCAGGTCGGAAAAGGCGCGGGAGATGTGGACGAAGTACTACCGGTCCTCGCGGCAGGCGCCGGAGAGCGCAAAGCGCAAGAGTCCTAGCCCAAGCAAGCGTGCCGGACCTTCGCGCTCGTCTGCCCTTGGCGACGAGCGCCTGGCGCGACTGCGGGACCTTCAGCGCAAGCTCAACCCGCCGGAGGCGATTAGGGGCGCCTGGCGGTGATGACTTCGGCACGCAAGCGTCTCTATGAGCAGCCGCAGGGTCGCCAGGAAATTGAGCAGGTCACGGGTCTGCTTCAGGTTTCGTACTTCTGCCGGCCATTGCCTGGTTTTCCGCGTCTATTCTCTGGGAGGACGCAGCCGTCCGTACCGCGCTTGGGGGAGGAGCACAGTGAGCCAGCCGCAGCCACATGCTAAGGAGCGGATGATGAACGGAGCTGAAGTGATCGCCGCACGGTTTGCGATCATACGACCCCTGGCACGAGGAAACATGGGCCAGGTTTGTGAAGCCCTGGATGAGCTGACCGGCGAGAAGGTCGCGGTCAAGACGATGCTCCGGCGCCGGAATGGCGCGCTGGTGTCGCTCCGCGAGGCGGACAAGAACGCCCTCCGGTTCCAGCGTGAAGTGCGGATCATGTCGCGGTTGCACAGTGACAACCTGCCGCGGATCATCGATGGCGGCCTTGACGGCGACCAGCCCTATCTCGCCATGGAATACGTGCCGGGCATGACTCTCGCCGACCTGATCGCCAGGGAGGACAGGCTCCGGGTGGCGTGGGCGGCCGCGATCGGGGCGCAGATAGCTGCCGGGCTCGCGGTTGCGCACCGGGCTTCGGTAGTGCACCGGGATCTCAAGCCGTCCAACGTGATGATCACCCCGGATGGCGTGGTGAAGGTGCTGGACTTCGGGGTGGGGCTGATCCTTGACGATGTCGACGGCGAACCGCTGACCAGCTACGGGGTGACGATCGGCACGGCACGGTACATGGCACCGGAGCAGGCCAAGGCCGGGGCGGTCACTCCCGCCACAGACTTGTACGCGCTCGGCTGCGTGCTGTACGAGATGCTGACGGGCGCATCACCGTTCGACGGCGAGACCGCTTATGAGCTGATGAGCCAGCAGGTCGAGCAAGCACCGCTACCGGTTTCCAGCTTGCGCAGCGAGGTCCCGGAGGCGCTGGGTCAGCTTGTTTCCAGGCTGCTGGAGAAGGACCCGGCGAACCGGCCCGCAGACGCCGACGAGGTCGCGGCCGCCCTGCGGCCGTTTGTCCTGGCATCGGGTACTCCGGTTCCGGGACCGGACCCGACGCGGCCGATCTTGTCGGCCGATGTTACGAAAGAAGCCGAGACTTGGCCTTCCACCACCGCGTCCGCAGAGCTCGAGGCGGCTGCCGAGGGTGAATTCGACATCTTCGGCGTGCACCGGCGGCTGATCTCCGATTACCGGGCCTTCACCGAGGGCGCGGCAGTCATCCGGGATCCGCGGATCGCCAAGTTCATGGAGGCCGATCTTGACGCCAAGTCCCAGTGGCCCGATCCCTGGCTGTCCCTCAACCCGTTCTTCGCCGACGGGGGCTCGGTCGCCGACCTGGTCGGCAGCGAGCTGCACCCGGAGTGCGAGCCGATCTTCCAGACCGGCAAGACCCCCGACGGCACGGTGTGCGACGGTCGGCCGATCCATTTCTACCAGCACCAGCGGGAGGCCATCCAGGCCGCGAGCCGGGGCGTCAGCTACGTGCTCACCACCGGCACGGGCTCGGGTAAGTCGCTGTCCTACATGGTGCCGATCGTGGACCACGTGCTGCGAGCCAAGGAGACCGACCAGCACAAGCGGGTCAGGGCGATCATCGTCTACCCGATGAATGCCCTGGCCAACAGCCAGATCGGCGAGCTGAAGCGATACCTGAGGGACGGCTACCCGCCGGGCGGGTCACCCGTCACGTTCGAGCGCTACACCGGGCAGGAGAACCAGGAGGACCGGGACCGGATCCGCGCGAACCCGCCGGACATCCTGCTGACCAACTACGTGATGCTGGAGCTGCTGCTGACCCGGCCCGATGACCGGCGGTCGTTGATCCGGATGGCCGAGGGGCTGGAGTTCCTCGTCTTCGACGAGCTGCACACCTACCGCGGCCGGCAGGGCGCGGACGTGGCGATGCTGATCCGCCGGGTCAAGGACGCCTGCGCGGCGCCGGACGTGCGGTGCATCGGCACGTCGGCCACCATGTCCACCGAGGGCGGCAGTGCCGACCGTCGGGAGAAGGTGGCGGAGGTCGCCTCGCAGCTGTTCGGGACGACCGTGCTCCCGGAGAATGTGATCGGCGAGACCCTGGTCCGCGCGACCGGCGAGCAAGCCGGGCCGGTCACCATCGAGCGCATTGCCGCGCCGGCTGCCCCGGCCGACTACGCGGACCTGGTCCGCGACCCGCTGGCCTCCTGGGTGGAGACCAGCTTCGGGCTGGACCGGGATGGGGAAGGCCGCCTGGCGCGGCGGGCCCCTACCACGGTGCAGCTCGCGGCGGCCCAGCTCGCCGGGCAGACCGGAGCGGACGCCGGGAAGTGCGAGAAGGCGCTGCAGCGGACGCTGCAGGCCGGCTCGCGGGCCCGGCACCCGCAGACCGGCCGGCCGCTGTTCGCGTTCCGGCTGCACCAGTTCTTGTCCAAGGGCGACACGGCCTACGTGACGCTGGAGGATGAGTCCAGCCGGCACATCACCCGAGACTACCAGGTCGAGCAGCCCGGCTCGGACGGGAAGGTGCTGCTGCCGCTGGCGTTCTGCCGCGAATGCGGCCAGGAGTACCTGGTGGTCTGGCGGCGGCACCGCGACGGCGAGTTCCGGTACACGGCCCGCCGGGACGCCAGCGTGTCCGCCGGCGGGGACGCGGACGGATACCTCTATCTCTCCAGCGACATGCCGTGGCCGCGGGACCTGGATACCGTGATCGCCGAGCGCCGCCTGCCCGACTCCTGGCTGGAGGTCTCCGACCGCACCGGGCAGGACGTGGTGCGGCCGACGGCCCGCAAGTACCTTCCGGACCCGGTGACCGTCGACGTGGCCGGCCGCGAGAGGCCCGCGACCGGCGGAATCGAGGCGGCGTTCCTGCCCGGCCCGTTCCGGTTCTGCCTGCGCTGCGGCGTCTCCTACGAGCAGGTCCGCGGCCGGGACTTCGCCAAGCTGGCGACCTTGGACCAGGAGGGCCGCTCGTCCGCGACCTCGCTGATCTCGACGTCGATCATGCGGAGCCTGCAGGCCGTGCCGCCGGGCGCCCTGGACCCGGCGGCGCGCAAGCTGCTGACGTTCGTCGACAACCGGCAGGACGCCTCGCTGCAGGCCGGTCACTTCAACGACTTCGTGCAGGTGACCATGCTGCGCGGCGCGCTGTACCGGGCCGCGCAAGAGGCGGTGAGCCGCGGCGAGGAGGGCTTGTTCCACGAGGACATCGCCACCGCGGTGACCAGGGCGCTGGGCCTGGACTGCGGCGAGTACGCGCTGCAGCCCGGCGAGGACCCGGCGATGCGCAGGCGCACCGACGCCGCCCTGCGGGACGTGGTGAACCTGCGGGTCTACCGTGACCTGGAGCGCGGCTGGCGGATCACCATGCCGAACCTGGAGCAGGCCGGCCTGCTGGCCATCGGCTACCTGGGCCTCGACGGCGCCGCCGGCGACGAGGCGCTGTGGGAGCAGGCCGCGCAAGCGCTGCGCACCGCGCCAGCCGACGCCCGCAGGCAGATCTGCACGGTGCTGCTCAACGAGATGCGCCGGTCCCTCGCCATCGACGTGGAATGCTTCGACGACGACGAGTTCGACCGGATCAGGCGCCGCAGCCAGGGGTCGTTGCGCGCCGAGTGGGCGGTACCCGACACGGACCAGCCCCGGGCGGCTATCGTGGTCGCCCGGCCCGGCCGGGCCGGCGGTGCCCGCGATCAGGTGAGCATGTCCGGCCGCGGCAAGTTCGGGCGGTACGTCAAGCGCCGCACCTGGTTCCCGGGCTACGAGCAGGTGATCACCAGTGACGATGCCCAGCAGGTCATTCACGACCTGCTGGAGGTGCTGGCCGCCGCGGGCCTGGTCACCAGGGTCGAAGATCCCTACCGGCGCGGGACGCATGGCTACCGGGTTCGGGTCACCGGGCTGATCTGGCGCCCGGGCGACGGCACCCACGGGGCCGACGACCCGCTGTCCCGCTCCTTCCCCGGGGCCGAGAAGCCGAGGGTCAACCCGTACTTCACCGGCCTGTACCGCAATGTCGCCGGCGAGCTGGCCGGGCTGGTGGCGCGGGAGCACACCGCCCAGGTGGACCCGCAGGTCCGCGAGGAGCGCGAGGAGGAGTTCCGCCGGGCCGAGCTCAAGCTGCTGTACTGCTCGCCGACCATGGAGCTCGGCGTGGACATCGCCGGGCTTAACGCGGTGTCGATGCGCAACGTCCCGCCGACCCCGGCGAACTACGCGCAGCGCTCCGGCCGGGCGGGCCGCAGCGGCCAGCCGGCGCTGGTCACCACCTACTGCGCCACCGGCAACAGCCACGACCAGTACTACTTCCGCCGGTCGGAGCGGATGGTGGCCGGGTCGGTCGCCCCGCCGCGCCTGGACCTGCTCAACGAGGACCTGATCCGCTCGCATGTGCATGCGATCTGGATCGCCGAGGCCGGCCTCAAGCTGGGCCGGAAGATCCCGGAAACCATCGACATGGATGGCACCGAGCCGGAGGGCAGGCGCCGGCCGGATCCGGCGCTGCGGCTGCGCCCTGGCATGGCGGAGGCGATCAGCTCGCCGGACGCTGCCCGCCGCGCCGTGGCACGTGCTCACGTGATGCTGCGGGAATTGGGACAGGATCTGGAGAAGAAGACCTCGTGGTGGTATCCGGAGTGGATCGAGCACGTCGTGCGGGACGCGCCGCGCTCTTTCGACCGTGCCTTTGACCGGTGGCGGGACCTGTACCGGGCCGCGCTGGTCGATCAGTGGGAGCAGAACCGGCGCCGCCTGGACCACTCGCTGTCCCAGCGGGACCGGGACATCGCCGGGCGGCGCCGGAACGAGGCTGAGACGCAGCTGCGGCTGCTGGGCAACGAAGACACTGATGCCAGGAACCTGACCGCGGACTTCAACCCGTACCGGTACCTGGCCTCTGAGGGCTTCCTGCCGGGGTATTCGTTCCCGCGGCTGCCGATCGCCGCCTACATCCCGGTCGGGGGACGGTTCCGCAAGAACGGCGATTACGTGCAGCGGCCGCGGTTCCTGGCTATCAAGGAGTTCGGCCCGCGGGCCCTGATCTACCACGAGGGCGCGCGGTACGAGGTGACCAGGGTCCAGCTGCCGCCGGACTCGGCGGGCGAGGTCGTCACCTACCAGGCGCACCGCTGCGGCCGGTGCGGCTACCACCACGAGGTCGCGCCGGGGAACGACAGGTGCGAGATGTGCGGTGCCGGGCTGTCCGAGCCGCTCACCGGGCTGCTGCCGCTGCACACCGTGTTCACCCGCCAGCGGGAGCGGATCTCCTCTGACGAGGAAGAGCGCCGCCGCGCCGGGTTCCGGGTCGTTACCTCTTACCGTTTCCAGGATCACGGCGACCGCCCCGGGCAGCTCGACGCGATCGTCAAGGACGCGGCCGACGCGCCCGTCGCGCGGCTGTCCTACGGCGACTCGGCGACCGTCCGGCGCACGAACCTCGGTCCGACCAGAAAACCCGCCGCCGAGGCGGACGGGTTCTTGCTGGATCCGGTCACCGGCAAGTGGGAGACGAAGAATCACGCGGCGCCAGAGCCGGGGGGCTCGGATGACGACGATCGGCCTGCCGATCGGTGCGCCCGCGTCATCCCGTTCGTCCAGGACCGCCGCAACATCCTGGTCCTCCAGCTCACCGAGCCGGCGGCCGAGGAGGTGGCGGGCTCGGTGATGTTCGCGCTGGAGCGCGGCATCGAGGCGGTGTTCCAGCTGGAAGACTCCGAGCTGGACAGCGAGCTGCTCCCCCCCGAAGACGGCCCGCGGGACCGGATGCTGTTCACCGAATCCGCCGAGGGCGGGGCCGGCGTGCTGCGCCGCCTGCAGGCCGAGAAGGACGCGCTCGCCCGGGCGGCCAGGGAGGCGCTCCGGATCGCCCACTTCGATCCGGACACCGGCGCCGACCACGGCGGCAGAGACCCAGGGCACTCCTGCGGTAAGGCCTGCTACGACTGCCTGCTCAGCTACCGCAACCAGCTGGTGCACGAGCTGATCGACCGGCACCGCGCCCGGGACCTGCTGCTCGCGATCGCGGGCGGCGTCACGCTGCCGACCAGGCGGGGACAGTCCAGGACCGAGCAGTCCACGGCGCTGATCTCCCAGGCCGACAGTAACCTGGAGGCGAGGTTCGTCCAGTGGCTGAAGGACAACGGCTACCGGCTGCCCGACCAGGCGCAGGTCACCGTCACCGGCGCCTACGCCCGGCCCGACTTCGTGTACCAGCGGCCAAACGCGCCCGTCGCGGTGTTCATCGACGGCCCGGTGCACGATGACCAGGACGTGGCACAGCGTGATGCGGCCGCCGCCGAGCGCCTGGAGGATCTCGGCTGGTACGTGATCCGGGTCCGGCACGACGACGACTGGCAGGACATTGCGGGCAGCAACCCCACCGTGTTCGGCAGCGGACGATAGGAGTCCTGATGGACGTCGCGTACGCGCCCGGCTCGCTGGTCACCGCCCGGGGCCGGGAATGGGTTGTGCTGCCGGACAGCGAACCAGACCTGCTGGTGCTGCGGCCGCTCGGCGGCTCGGACGACGAGATCGCCGCCGTGTTCCCCGACCTGGAGCAGGTAGACCAGGCCCGGTTCCCCGCGCCGTCACCGGACGACCTGGGCGACGCGCGGGCGGCGGGGCTGCTGCGCACCGCGCTGCGGATCGGGTTCCGCTCCAGCGCCGGCCCGTTCCGCTCCCTGGCGTCGATCGCCGTCGAACCGCGCCCGTACCAGCTGGTGCCGCTGCTGATGGCGATGCGGCAGCCCACCGTGCGGATGGCGATCTGCGACGACGTCGGCATCGGCAAGACCGTGGAGTCCGGGCTGATCGCGTCCGAGCTGCTGGCCCAGGGCGAGGCCAGCGGGCTGGCGGTGCTGTGCCCGCCCGCCCTGGCCGAGCAGTGGCAGCAGGAACTGCACGCCAAGTTCGGCATCGACGCCGAACTCGTGCTCGCCTCCACCGTGCCGCGCCTGGAACGCGCGCTCGCCTACGGCGAGTCCCTGTTCGACAAGCACCGGATAGTGGTGGTCTCCACCGACTTCATCAAGTCGCCGCGGCACCGCGACGACTTCGTCGCGCACTGCCCCGACCTGGTGATCGTGGACGAGGCGCACACCTGCGTGCCAACCGACGCGGCCGGCGCCCGGACGGCCCAGCTGCGCTACGAGCTGCTGTCCCGGCTCGCCCGCGACCACAGCAGGCACCTGCTGCTGGTCACCGCAACCCCGCATTCAGGTAAAGACGAGTCCTTCCGTCGCATGATCGGCCTCCTCGACACCGGCCTGGCGAGCGTCGATCTCGCGGCCGACCAGGGCCGTCGCCGCCTGGCCGCCTGTTACGTACAGCGGCGCCGCGCCGACATCCGGTCCTATCTCAACGAAGAAACCGCCTTCCCTGACGACCGGCTGTTCAAGGAGGAACCGTACCGGCTGTCGCCCGCCTACCGAGCGCTGCTCGACGACGCGATCGCCTACGCCAGCGAGCGGGTCACGGACGCGAGCGGACACAGGGAGCAGCGCGTCGCCTGGTGGTCGGCGATCGCCTTGCTGCGGTCCATGGTTTCCTCGCCCCGCGCGGCCGCGCAGACCCTGGTGACCCGGTCGGAGTCGGCCGCGGCGAGGACGCCGGAGGAGGCCGACGCGCTCGGCTGGCCGGTGACGGCGGACATGGCCGACGACAACCCAGCTGGTATCGACGCTTCGCCCGGAGCAGACGCCACGATGCCTTCCTCACGGTCCGGGGCCCCGTCGCGTCTTCGGGAGCTAGCGGAGCGCGCCAGCGCGCTCGAGGGTCCCGATGAAGACCACAAGCTTGCCCGGCTGACCAAGACCGTGAAGAAGCTGCTGGACGACGGTTACGACCCGATCGTGTTCTGCCGGTACATCCCCACGGCCGACTACGTGGCGGAGCACCTGGACGGAAAGCTGGGCCGCAAAACGGAAATCACCGCGGTGACCGGGACGCTGTCCCCGGCGCAGCGGATCGAGCGGATCGAGCGGATGGCGCAGGCGGCGGAGGACAACGGTTCCCGGCGCGTGCTGGTGGCCACCGACTGCCTGTCCGAGGGCGTGAACCTGCAGCACTGGTTCAATGCCGTCGTCCACTATGACCTGGCGTGGAACCCGACCCGGCACGAGCAGCGCGAGGGCAGGGTGGACCGGTTCGGGCAGCGGGCAACAACCGTACGCGTCGTGACGATATACGGCGAGGACAACGGGATCGACGGCAAGGTCCTCGAGATCCTGATCAAGAAGCACCGGGAGATCCGCAAGTCCACCGGCATCTCGGTGCCGATACCGGACGAGACATCCGGCCGGGTCACCGAAGCGATCGTCGAGTGGTTGCTGCTGCGCAACAAAGGGCACGAGCAACAGGCCCTGTTCGACCTGGACAGCGAGCAGCAGGCCCTGTTCGAGTTCGGCGAGGTGATGGACCGGGAAGCGAAGGTGCTCGACAGCGAGTGGAACTCCATGGCCGAGCGGGAACGCCGGTCTAGATCCCGGTTCGCGCAGGGCAGCATCCATCCGGACGAAGTGGCCCGCGAGGTCGCCGCGATCCGGGCCGCCCTCGGCTCCGACGACGAGATCACCGCCTTCACCCGGACGTCGCTGCGGGCGCTGAACGCCGACCTGACGGGCGCGACGGACGAGAGCTTCACCGTGACGACCGCCAGCTTGCCCGGCGGCCTGCGCGACGGGATCGCCGCGCTGATCGGGGAGCGTCCCCGCATCCCGTTCAGCACGAACCTCGCGGTGCCGCGCGGCCGGGCGTCGCTGACCCGAACCGACCCGATCATCGGCGCCGTGGCCCACTTCGTGCTATCCGCCGCCCTGGACAGCAGCCTGGACGAGCGCCTCCGGCCGGCCAGACGGTGCGGGGTCGTCCGGACCAACGCCGTGCTCAAACGCACCACGCTGCTGCTGGTCCGGTACCGGTTCCAGATGGTGCTGCCGGGCCGGTACGGCGACAAGCCGCTGATCGCCGAGGATGCCCGCGTCCTCGGTTTCGCCGGGTCGCCCGCGAATCCGGAATGGCTGGCCGACGAGACGGCACAGGCGCTGCTCAACGCGACGGCGGACGCGAACACGGCCCCCGAGTTCGCCCGGGCAGCAGTCAGCCGCATCCTTGATGGCCTCCCGGAAGTCCTGCCCGAAGTGAACCGCCGGGGTACGGAACTCGCCGAAGAACTCCGGGAGGCGCACCGCCGGGTGCGCCGCAGCACCGACCAGGCCGTCCGCGGGGTCCGGGTCACGCTGCAGGGTGACGCCGACATTCTCGGCACGTACGTGTATCTCCCGTTCACCGCCGATCAGGGGACGGGTGCCTGATGCCCGCCACCGGCAGCAGCCAGGTGCTCACATCCGTCCGTACCGTCGGCGGGCTGCTGCCCGCCGACATGATGATCCGCATCGCCGAGGGCAAGGACGCTTCCGGGTCCCGCCCGGCGGACTACCACGTCGTCGGCGTCCGGTCCGTCCAGGCCGCCGCCGAACGGCACTGGGATTTCCTCAAGGGCGCCTGGCGTGCCCTGCGCGACGCAATCGGCGACGCCGGACACGACCCGTCCGGGCTGGCCGTCGAGAGCTGGCTCCTGCCGCTGTTCGAGGAACACGGATTCGGCCGCCCAGAACGCATCCCCGCAGGAATCCAGTCAACTGACCGGGCGGCCACGTTCCCGGTTACGCACCGGTGGCGGCACGTCCCGATCCATCTGGTCAGCTGGGACACCGACCTGGACCATAGGGTGCCCGGCGGCGGCTTGCCGCCGCAGTCGATGTTGCAGGAATGCCTCAACCGCAGCGACGAGCACCTGTGGGGCCTGTTGTCCAACGGCCGGCAGCTCCGGCTGCTGCGGGACTCCTCATCGCTGGCGGGCGCCGCGTTCATCGAGATCGACCTGGAGGCGATGTTCGACGGGGAGCTGTTCGACGAGTTCGTCTTGCTCTACCGGCTGCTGCACGTCTCCCGCTTCGAGGTTCCGGACGGCGCCGCGCCGTCGGCTTGCCGGCTGGAGAAGTGGCGGATCGAGGCGATCGAGGCCGGGGCGCGTGCCCTGGATCAGCTCCGCGACGAAGTGGCGGCGGCGATCGCCCACCTCGGCACCGGCTTTCTCCGGCATCCAGCGAACCACCGGCTCCGCGAGGACCTGGACGCGGATCTGTTCAAGCGCGCGCTGCTGCGCCTGGTGTACCGGCTGCTGTTCTGGTTTGTCGCCGAGGACCGCGACGTACTGCTGCACCCGGATGCGGGCCAGACCGCGCGGACGCGGTACCGCAAGTACTACTCCGCAGTACGGCTGCGCGCGTCCGCGCTGCGCCGCATCGGCACCTCACACGGCGATCTATGGCGGGCGGTCCGGCTCATCTTCGACGCCCTTGGCGACGAGAACGGCCTGCCGCGGCTCGGCCTGGTCGGCCTCGGCGGGATCTACGACGACACCGGAACTGACCAGATCCTGCGCGGCTTGGAGCTGTCCAACGAGCACCTGCTCGCCGCAGTCAAGTCGCTGGCCCGGGTGTACGACAAGTCCGCCAGACGCTGGCGCCGGGTGGACTACCAGAACCTCGGCGCGGAGGAACTCGGCTCGATCTACGAGTCGCTCCTCGAGCTGGTACCCAAGTGGAGCAAGGAGAAGCGCGAGTTCCTCCTCGACGTGATGGCCGGCAACGAGCGGAAGAGCACCGGCTCGTACTACACGCCGACCTCGCTCATCGACTGCCTGCTGGACTCCACGCTCGACCCGGTCCTAGACGACACGCAGAAACGGGCCGAAGTGGAGGCGACCAACGCGGGTACCGATCCATCGCCCGCCATTGCCGACGCCTTGCTGGCAGTTACGGTCTGCGATCCAGCGTGTGGTTCGGGGCACTTCCTGGTCGCCGCCGCACGCCGCATCGCCAAACGCCTGGCCACGGTGCGCGAGCGAAACCCAGAACCCACCGTAGAGGCGCTGCGAATCGCGCTGCGGGACGTGGTGAAGCACTGCATTTACGGCGTCGACGTGAACCCGATGGCCGTCGAGCTGGCCAAGGTTTCGCTCTGGCTGGAAGCCCTGGAGCCAGGCAAGCCGCTCGGCTTCCTCGATGCCCACGTCAAGTGCGGCAATGCGCTGATCGGTGCCACCCCCGCGCTGATCGATCGCGGCATCCCTGACAAGGCGTTCAAGCCCGTCGAGGGCGACAACGTTCAGTGGGCTGCATCGCTTTCCCGGGCCAACGCCGACGACTGCCCAGACCAAGATGAACTCTTCAGCGACCGCTTTATCTTCACCCAGTCCAATGAGGACCTCGCCACGCAACTGGCCCCGATTGCCGACGCACCGGACGGCTCGCTTCGCGCCGTGCGCCGTCAAGCCGCTGCGTACCGCGCCTGGGAGCAGTCACCGGAGAACGAGCACGCCCACCAGGTCTCCGACACCTGGTGCGCCGCGTTCGTCTGGCTCAAGACCAGGGATGCTGCTCCGGCCATCGTCAACCGGGTCTTCCGCGCGCTGTGCGAGCAGGGCATCGCGGGGATCCCGCCCGCCACCGCCACGGAGATTGCCAGGCTCAAGTCCGAGTACGGCTTCTTCCACTGGCACCTGGAATTTCCCGATATCTTCCGTGTCCCCAGCGACACCGACCCTTCGGTTGATCCCGCCACCGGCTGGTCCGGCGGCTTCACCTGCCTCCTTGGCAACCCCCCGTGGGACAAGCTCGACTTCGAGGACAAGAAGTACTTCAGCAAGGTTGAACCGTCCATCGCCGCTCTAGCCTCCGGGATTCACCATTGATTCGCTGACGGGGTAGTGATGGTTCCTTCGTGACTTTGAGCTGCGTTTTTGTGGCAGATGGCTGGCCGGTGCCGGGTTTGGGCGCGCACCCGATGGGTGGGCGGTGACCGTGGCTGCGG
>WNFZ01003606.1_pt1 | contig 17260 bp, 11 predicted proteins | sample 5400081 | NCBI WGS metagenome assembly WNFZ01 (sample SAMN13153365, study PRJNA577476) | soil metagenome | isolation source: 80 cm soil or saprolite under grassland replicate 1 | place: USA:California | collected 2016-06-15 | reverse complement strand
TGAAGGAGGGCGGAGATCGTTCAGAAGCTTTGCGACTGACGGGGCCTCCCGTGGAAACGATCAAGCTCGATGCGGAGATTGATGCGACTGATCAACTTGAGTTTCCCGACCAGAACCCGAATGCGGTGCAGCTTGGGATTCAGCCGCAACTCGCGGTGCTGGAGACTATTGTCTATCCAAGCAGCTCTCAGTTATTGGCGAATAACAATCTCGCGCAGTCGGGCACGTTGGAGATCGCGCCGATGCTTGCACCACTGACACTATTTATCTGGAGCAAGAATCGCATCGTGCCGGTGCGGCTCACCGATTTCAGCATCACTGAAGAGGCGTTTGATCCCGCGCTCAATCCGATTCGCGCGAAGGTGAGCCTGGGCATGCGCGTGCTCAGCGTGAATGACCTCGGCTTCAATAACAAGGGCGGTAGCTTGTTTATGACTTACCAGCAGCAGAAAGAACAATTAGCTGCCAAGAGCCAGGGGCCTGCGCTAGCTGCGTTTGGAATTGGAGGTGTTCCGTGAGCGACCCGGCTACAGGCATTTTTCAGAACGTCGCGAAGTTGATCCCGTTTCCCGCTACTAGCCGTTATCATCCAATTGAAACGGCTACGTTGGAAACGCCGGAAAAAAAGACAGTCGTGTACGTAAAGCGCCGCTTTGTGCCCCCCTCCGATCGTTTCGAGCTGCTTCTCGAACACAGCGTGATGCAAGGCGACCGGCTTGACAATGTCACCGCGAAATATCTGGGCGACCCGGAACAGTTTTGGCGCGTGTGCGACGCGAACAATGTCATACAGCCTGACGAGCTGACATCCGTGATCGGACGTAAAATCAGGATCACGTTGCCGGAGGGAATCCCAGGACAACCTCATGCTTAAAGGCTTTTATCTCACGCTCATGATCGGCCCGGCTGTGCCAGTGCCAGTCTCGCAATCAGTACTGGATTCTTTGACAAGCGTCGAGGTCGTGACTACCGCCGGTACGACGAGTAGCGGCTTCGAATTGAATTTTACAATGAGCAATCGCTCGCCGCTCGAGACGCTGTTTCTCCTCGCAGGCGGCGTTTCGATCCCGCTGGTGCGCGTAGTCATTGTAGTCACGATCAACGAAACGCCCGAAGTGCTAATCGACGGCGTGATGACCCACCATGAAATGCGGCCCGGATCGGACGGCGGTCCATCTACACTGGTGATCAAGGGGAAAGATCTTACGGCCGTGATGAACTACATTGACTTCAGCGGATTTCCATTCCCAGCGATGCCGGCCGAGGCACGCGTACTGTTGATCCTCGCGAAGTACGCCGTTTTCGGGATCGTGCCCATGGTAATCCCAAGCGTGCTGATCGACATTCCGTTGCCAACGGAGCGCATCCCTTCGCAACGAGGCAAAGACCTTCCTTACATAAGGAAGCTCGCCGAAAATGTTGGCTACGTCTTCTATCTCGATCCCGGGCCGGAACCGGGGATGAGCGTTGCGTATTGGGGACCCGAGATCAAAGCGGGCGTCCCGCAACGCGCGCTGAATGTGAACATGGACGCGCATACCAACGTCGAGTCGTTGAATTTCGGTTTCGACACAGAGAAAGCGCTGATTCCACTCGTGATGATACAGAACCAGCTCACGAAAATTCCGATCCCCATCCCGATCCCTCCCATCACGCCATTGAACCCGCCACTCGGTCTAATCCCGCCAATCCCCAAGGGTTTTAAGCGTATCCGGAGTGCCGCGAAGCTTTCGCCGATCCAGGCCGCCGCCATTGGCTTGGCGAAGGCGGCAAAAAGCGCGGACGCAGTTTCCGGCTCCGGCACACTGAACGTGCTGCGCTATGGACGGATATTGAAGGCGCGGAAGCTGGTTGGCGTCCGCGGCGCGGGACCAGCCTTCGACGGCCTGCATTATGTGAAAAGCGTGACCGACAAAATCAAACGGGGCGAATACACGCAAAGCTTCACGTTGAGCCGCAACGGGCTGATTTCCACTCTACCGAAAGTCCCCGCATGAACTTTGAAACCGACGAATCGGATGTATCCGAAGATTTCGGAAGTGCCGAATCGGAGAAGTTTTACGGCAAATATCGCGGGCTGGTGGTCAATAACATCGATCCGATGCAGATGGGCCGCCTCCAGGTCATGGTGCCTGACTATTCGATCATTCCAATCAGTTGGGCGATGCCCTGCTTTCCAGTCACCGGCAAACAAATGGGACTTTGGGTACTGCCGGTAATTGGTTCGGGCGTGTGGGTGGAGTTCGAGCAGGGCGATCCCGATTATCCAATCTGGACAGGCTGCTTTCCCGGCTCAGCAGCAGACGTTCCGGCGCTCGCGCTGGCCGGCAATCCCGTCAGCCCAAGCATTGTCCTGCAAACTAGCCTACAAAATACGCTCATGATTAGCGACGTGCCTGGACCGACCGGAGGCATTCTGCTCAAGACTACGACGGGCGCGATGATTTCGATCAACGACGTCGGCATCACGATCTCCAACGGGAAGGGCGCCGTTATTGCGATGAACGGGCCGGCCGTAAATATCAACGCGGGGGCGCTAACCATTATTTAGCACGAGACTACTATGCCAGGATTTCTACTTCATGTCGGTGCGACGGTGACGTGTTCGCACGGCGGACAAGCGCAGCCAACTGCACCCAATCCCCGCGTGCTGGTGAGCGGCCAACCCATCGTGACGCAGGCCGCTCCGTACGTCGTCGCTGGCTGTGCCTTTGTTCCGCCCGGTGGTAACGGGCCGTGCATCACCGCTCAATGGGTCGTCGGCGCCACGCGCCATTTCATTTCGACGAACGCGGGCGTACTGTTTCCGTGGATGAGGAAGGCCACATCCGGGATTTGATCGAGCAGGTACTTTTCACTGCGCCCGGCGAACGGGTCAATCGTCCCACCTTCGGCAGCGGCTTGTTTCAACTGGTCTTCGCGCCGAACAGCGACGCGCTGGCCGCGACCACACAGATGACGGTGCAAGGCGCATTGCAACAGTGGCTAGGAGATCTGATCGCGGTGGAGTCAGTGGAGGTAAACAGCCACGACTCCACTTTGGAAGTGCAGGTGCAATACGTGATCCGACGCACTCAGGAACGTCGCCTGGAGCAATTTCAACGAACCACCTAGATAGATGACCACTCAGTATCGCTGCCAGAATGATAACCGGCATCAGCTTGTCGGAGAATCGACCACACTGAACGGCATCGATTACCTTGAAGTAGCAAGCCCGGATCAAAAGACGCTCGACCTGCATTTCCTTCATCCGCTTCCCGGCCAATTAAACGGCGTGCCCGCTGGGCCAGCATTGACCATTGGCTACGTGATCATCTCGGGAGGCGTGCGTGTGCGAAACATTCATGTGGAAAGCATCTCGGAGAATAACGAGGTGCTGACGATTCAAGTGAACCAGCGCGGCGATTTTTCATTTTACACCCTAAAACTGGTTAACTCGGCGATAGATTTGTCCACGCCGGCAGGCTTTGACCCGCAGCTAGCCGAAATCGAGTTCTCGTTCAAAGCGGGCTGTCCTAGCGAATTCGATTGCAAGAAAGTAAAGGTATGTCCGCCCGAGAAACGAGTAGAGCCGGACATAGATTACCTTGCAAAAGACTACGCCAGCTTCCGGCGCTTGATGTTGGATCGCTTGAGAGCGCTGGTCCCTGATTGGCGGGAACGCAATGCGGCGGATGGGCACGTCGCGCTAGTAGAGTTGCTCGCCTACGTCGGCGATCACCTTAGCTACTATCAAGACGCAGTCGCCACTGAGTCTTATCTAGGCACCGCGCGCAAACGAATCTCCCTCCGCCGCCATGCCCGGCTGCTGGACTATTTCATGCACGAAGGGTGCAACGCGCGGGCGTGCCTTTTTCTCGAAGCGAGCGGACACAAGTCCGTGCCTAAGGGCGCGGCCTTCGCAACGAAAGGCGAACTCTCGGAAAGGGCCGGACTAGATGCCGCCGTCATCTTCGAGACCATGCACGATGTGACGCTGGAGACGGCACATAATGAGATTTCGATCTACACGTGGAGCGATACGGAATGTTGTCTACCCAAAGGCGCAACGCGCGCGACGTTGAAGAACACGCCTGCTCTTTCGCTGAAAACAGGCGACTTGCTCCTCTTTGAAGAAATTCTCAGTCCCACCACAGGCAGCGCCGCTGACGCCGATCCTCATCATCGTCACGTGGTTCGCTTGACCGAAATTGCCCCTGTCACAGACCCGCTGGACGGAATGCCAGTGGTGAATATTGCGTGGGACGAAGGGGACGCGTTGCCCTTTCCGCTTTGTCTCTCGAAAATCGTAGACCAAAACGGCAAACCCAAGCTCGCGGAGATAAGCGTAGCGCGCGGGAACATTGTGCTGGCCGACCACGGCTTCACGATTCCTAAGGAGGCGTTAACGCGAGCTTCTGAGCGATCTTTCCAGCCCTTACAGTTCATACCTCTGACCCATCGAGGACAAGCGCGTGATGATTTTGGAAAACTGGTCCTCGACAACGACGATCAGACTGTAGCTTTCGATCCTGCTGCGCCTGCTAACGCGGCGATGCAGTGGGAGATGCGGGACACACTGCCATCCGTTGAACTCGCCGACGGCGACGGCAACTCGTGGCGTGCGCTGCACGACCTGCTCGGCGCCGACCGATTCACTCGTGGATTTGTGGCGGAAATTGATGAGCAACAGCGCGCGGAGTTACGGTTTGGCGACGGTGTCTTAGGGCAGCAACCGGCCGCCGTTTTCAATGCGCGATATCGCGTCGGCAATGGCCGTCTTGGCAATGTCGGCGCGGAAACCATCACTGAATTTGTCTCCCCCATCGCCGGCGTGACCGCAGTGCGGAATCCATTGCCGGCGCAAGGGGGCCAGGACGCCGAGCCTTTGGAGGAAGTGCGCCAGTTCGCGCCGCAAGCTTTTCGCGTGCAGGAACGTGCCGTAACGGAAGATGATTGGGCGGAGGTCACGCAGCGTCATCCCGAGGTGCAGAAAGCAGTGGGACGTTTCCGCTGGACCGGTAGTTGGTTCACAGTGTTTGTGACCATCGATCGCAAAGGTGGCAAACAAGTGGACGCAGACTTCAAAGCTAAGCTGCGCTCCTATCTGGAACGGTATCGTCTCGCCGGCTACGATCTGGAAGTCAACGGTCCGGTGCTGGTGCCGTTGGATATTTTGTTCACCGTTTGCGTGAAGCCCGGATATTTCCGGAGCGAAGTGAAGCGAACTTTGCTCGATGCTTTTAGCAGCCGCGACTTGTCCAATGGTCAGCGCGGATTTTTTCATCCGGACAATTTTACGTTCGGGCAACCGGTGTTTTTGAGTCAGCTCTACTTGGTTGCGATGAAGCAGCCGGGTGTGGCCTCCGTCGAAGTGCAACGTTTTCAACGCTGGGGCAAAACGGCGAACCAGGAACTCGAAAATGGCGAACTGAAACCTGCCGCTCTCGAGATCGTGCTTCTTCAGAACGATCCGAATTTTCCCGAGAACGGTAAAATCGATTTTGAAATGGAAGGCGGCATATGAACGGGTCGGACTCAAAGCTGAGCGATTGCGGCTGCTGCGAAGGCGCGGAGAAGTTGACGCCCGCTCTTCCTTTTAATCCCCCTGGACTGAGCGCGCTGGCGTATCGCGTTGGCACGCACAGCGGTTTCAAGCAGAGTATGCAGGTCGATCTGACCCGCTCCGCGCAGTTGCGCGCTTTGAAGACTCGGCGCGACGACGACCCGACCATCGGGCTCCTGGATGCATGGGCGACCACGCTGGATGTGCTCACCTTTTATCAGGAGCGCATCGCGAATGAAGGTTATCTCCGCACCGCCACCGAGCGGCGTTCCTTGTTGGAGTTGGCTCGCGCCATCGGCTACGAACTGCGGCCCGGTGTGGCGGCAAGCACTTACCTGTCATTTACTATGGAGACTGCTCAGGGCGCGCCGCGCCAGGCGACTCTCACCGCCGGAATGAAGGCGCAAAGTGTGCCAGAGCAAGGACAACAAGCGCAGACCTTCGAGACTATCGAAGAGATCATTGCCCGCCCCGACTGGAACAAACTGCTTCCGCGCGCGACGCAGCTGCAAGAGCTGTTGATCGACGGAACAACTCTTCGTTACGCGAAAACCACGTCGGAAGTCCGTTCGCTCTACTTCAAAGGCGCTAGCACCGGAGTCGCGCCGGGCGATCTGCTCGTGGTCACAATCGGCACCGGCTCGAACACAAAGGCGCTGGCCAAACGCGTGCTCCGCGTCAAACCGGATGACGACGCCAAGCGCACAAAGGTTGAAATAGAAGCTACCGCTACGTCGCCAGAAGACTTGTCCGGACCCGCGCCGGTCACAGAGTTTGATGCCATTCAATTCGCACCGAACGCGCCGCCGCTTCAGTTCAGCAAGACAAGCATCCAAGCGCAGATCTTGAGCCGGCGTTTGCGCGAACGCGATCTCGAAACGTTTCTCGAACTCAATCGCTGGCAGGCGAAGGATTTGGCGCAGTTCGTTGCGACCGAGCTTGCGGGTCGAGCCGTGCCTGACCAAGCGGTTTTTGCGTTTCGGCAGCGTGCAGGTTTCTTCGGCAACAACGCGCCGCTATATAGCAGTCTGCGCAATAAGGACGATCAGCCTCTTTTCGTTGACGACTGGGATAACCCGGGCTGGAGCATTTGGGATGCTTATCCTGTGCCAAAAGCTGCGAGCACAAGCATCGGCCTCGGAACTGCAATAGCCTCTGGGATACACCCCGGGTGGAGTTCGCAAGGCCTCGCCGATGCCTTCCTTGAACGGAGCATTCCCGAGATAGTACCGGGCAGTTGGGCAGTCTTTTCCTCTTCGGATCTGGAACGGATTTATCGCGTCAATGGCGTGACTGAAGCCTCCCTCGCGGCATTTGCGATGAGCGGTAAAGCCACGGGACTGTCACTGAAGAAGGCCGACGGCTCGTCGATCGGCGAGGCCGAGGAATTCCTTGTGCGCAAAACGACCGCCTATGTGAAAAGCGAACCACTCGAGTTGGCGCCGGTTCCGATAACCGACGCAATTTCCGCCGAAACCGCCGCTCTCACGCTCGAAGGCATGGTCCTCGGCCTACAACCAGGCCAGCTCATTATCCTGACTGGCGAGCAAGAGGATGCGCCGGGTGTCACACAGACCGAACTACTTGAGTTAGAAGAGGTGATTCATTACCAGGGCGTCACGACACTTCTGTTCCATGAACAAAGCGCGCTCAAGGGGCTGCGCTATTCATATCTCCGCAGCACCGTCAAACTGAATGCGAACGTCGCGCGCGCCACGCACGGCGAAACCAAGACCGAGGTGCTTGGCAGCGGTGACGCTTCGCAGGTCTGGCAGAAGTTCCCGCTCAAACAGTCGCCGCTTACTTATGTTTCAGCGCCCACACCCACGGGTTTGGCCAGCACCCTGCAACTGCGCGTCAACGATGTGTTGTGGGAGGAAGCTCCTCGCTTTTACGGATTGTCGCCAACGGAGCGAAAGTACGTCGGCCGACGAAACGACGAGAACAAATCCAGCGTGCAAACCGGCGACGCCAAGACAGGCGCGCGCCTGCCAACTGGCGTGGAAAATATCACAGCCACGTATCGCGTCGGCAGTGGGCTAGGCGGCATGGTTAATGCCGGGCAGATCAGCATGCTGCTCAGTCGGCCGCTCGGAGTAAAGGAAGTGACTAACCCGCTCCCGGCCTCCGGCGGAGCAGACGCCGAGACATGCGATCAAGCGCGCGAGAATGCGCCATTTACGGTACTCACGTTCGAGCGAATCGTTTCCCTGCAGGACCACGAGGACTATGTGCGTTCTTATCCTGGCATGGGCAAGGCGCAAGGCGTTTTGCTCTGGGACGGCGAAAATAAAATCATTCACGTCACAATTGCGGGCGTAGATGGAAACGCAGTCCCTGCCACTTCCGAGCTTTATAAGAATTTAAGACTGAGTATCAAAGTGGCGCGCGACCCGGTCTATCGCGTGCAGATCGATTCGTTTGAACCGCTCACCTTCAACCTTCGGGCCAAGCTGCTGGTCACGAAGGGGTATCTGGTTGACAAAGTTAAAGCGTTGGTGACCGCGGCGGTTCGCTCCGCCTTTTCGTTCGAGCGGCGCAGTTTCGGACAGGCCGTGACTAGGAGTGAATTACTCGCGGTCATACAAGGAGTGGATGGAGTAGAGGCGGTGGATCTGGACATGTTCTACTTCAGTTCCAGCGCAGCGTCCTTGGAAAAGCGGCTGCCAGCACGCGTGGCGCGATGGAATGACACGCACAGCGTCATTCGCGCTGCGGAGTTGCTGCTCGTGAACCCGCGCGAAATTCAACTCACGGAGATGAAGCCATGACGCACAGCGCTGAGGACATCTACGAATTGCTTCCGGCTATTTATCGGATTCGCGAGGCTGAACAAGGCGGCCCAATGAAAGAGGTGGTCGCGGTCTTAGCCGAGCAAGCGCAGGTAGTGAAGGAGGACATCGCGCGTCTTTATGATAACTGGTTCATCGAAACGTGTGAGGAGTGGGTCGTGCCGTACATCGGCGACTTGCTCGGTGTTCGCGGCCTGCACTCGGTGAGCCAGCCGACGTTTAGCCTGCGAGCGCGCGTGGCAAATACGCTGGCTTATCGGCGTCGCAAAGGCACGGCTGCGATGCTGGAGCAACTGGCGCGCGACACCACGGGCTGGCCGGCGCATGCCGTGGAATTTTTCGAATTGCTGGGCACAACCCAGAATTACAATCATCTGCGACCGCACAACCTTATTACTCCGAATTTGCGTAGGACGGAAGTGCTCGATTTGCTCGACACGCCGTTCGATCAGATCGCGCACACGGTGGACGTGCGCCACATCGCCAGCCGGCGCGGCAAGCACAATATTCCGAATGTCGGACTATTCTTGTGGCGGTTGCAGGACTATCCGCTGATCGGCGTGACTGCCCGCGCTATAGCCGATCCAGCGGACGGGCGTTTCACGTTCAATCCGCTCGGTCTTGACGCCCCGCTCTTCAACTCACCGCAGCCGGAAATCGAGATCACGCATCTGGCCGAAGAGATTAACGTGCCGGCGGAATTGCGCCGACGCGCGCTCTACGATGAACTGGAAGCGCGCCGCCAGGCATTAGCCGAGGGAAAGACGCCTACCACTCTCTATTTCGGCCCAGCACCGGTGCTCCAAGTTTTCGTTAATGGCGAAGCGAACGCGGTGAAAGCAGAAGAGATTTTGATTTGCGATCTGAGCGCTTGGCATATCCCGGACGCGACCAAGACTTACACGCTTGCAGACGGCACGAAAATCCCTCTGCCGATTCGCGTAGCCGTCGATCCCGTCCTGGGGCGAATGACATTTCCAGCCGCGCCGTCCGTGAATCAAGCGCTGGTGAACTACTCCTACGGTTTCAGTGGCGACGTCGGTGGCGGGCCCTACGACCGAAGCGATTCCATTCGCGCTTTGCGGACTCTCGGCGGGGAAGATGCGTTCCTCGAAAAAGCTCAATGGCGCGTCGGAGTTAGCCAGACTGTTCCGCCGGTTCCCAACACAATCTTCTCCAATTTGTCTGCTGCGGTAGACGCTTGGAACCAGCAGCCCGCAGGCATGATCGGCGCAATTGCAGTGCTCGATAGCCGCACCTATGAGGAAAATCTGACGGGCGCAGATAAGATAGAGATAGCTGAGGGCAGCCAGCTGATGATCTTCGCCGCCGATTTAGGGCAGAACCAGCCGTTGCAAGCCGCCGTTCCAAAAGAACAACGTCCACATCTGCGCGGCGATATTTCGGTTGTGGGCACTGCGCCGGTTAAAAGCGAGACGCCGGGAGAATTAATTTTGAACGGGCTTCTCATTGAGGGGGATTTGAAGGTGCTGGTTGGGCACTTGGGCAGCTTGCGCGTGGGGGATTGCACGCTCGTGCCCGGGCATAGCGGGCTAACCGTCAACGGTGGGAACGATGAGCTCGTGGTCCACGTGGATCGCACGATTTGCGGCGCCATTATTCTGCCTGCTTCAGTGAAACAATTGCACGTCAACGAAAGCATCGTGGATGGCGATAGCGGCGCGGCGATCCAGGCGCCGGGTGCACTGGGAGACCTGCAAGCGACTACATTTTTCGGAAATGTTGACGCGAAAATGCTCGAGTCGGGCAATTCTATTTTCACGGAGACGGTGACCGCGCAACTGCGACAGGCGGGCTGCGTGCGGTTTTGCTTTTTACCGGACAATTCTATCACCCCGCGGCGGTATCGCTGCCAGCCCGACCTGGTGCTCCAGGATGTGAAGGATGCTGAAGCACAAGATGAGATTCGCTCGCGCCTCCAACCTTCCTTTACGTCGATCCATTACGGACAACCCGGCTATGCTCAACTAAAGCTCGCAACGCCACAAGAAATTCGCACCGGGACCGACGATGGGGCGGAGATGGGTGTCTTGCGTTTTTTACAGCAACCCCAGCGCGAGGCAAACCTGCGCGCCAGTCTTGACGAGTACCTGCGATTCAGTCTCGAAGCCGGAATTTTTTACGCAACCTGAGAGGACACCATGAAAAACGACATCACCCGCAACACATTCGACGCCGTAAAACATTTCAGCCGCGTACTGATGCAACAAGGCCGCGTGACGCTCGACGCGGACTGGAACGAACAGTCCGACATCACGGCCCATCGGACTGAGACTGAGGCGCGCGACGTGATCGGCCCGTGCGGCGCGCCGAAGCACAATCCGGGATTTAAAATTTCAAGCGGAAGCGGCGGCGATTTCACCATCGGAGCGGGCCGCTTCTATGTAGACGGGATTCTTTGTGAGAATGAGGAACCGGTCGCCTTCACCAAGCAATCCGATTTGCCCGGAACCACTTCTATCCAAGACTCAGGAAGTTATCTCGTTTACCTCCACGTTTGGCAGCGGCATCTGACCGCGTTGGACGACGCGGAGATTCGCGAAGTGGCCCTCGGCGGGGCGGATACGGCAACGCGCACCAAAACAATTTGGCAGGTCAAGACCCTACGTATTGGAGACGTCGGCACGGCGGTGACCTGCGTAGACGATTTGCAGGCTTGGAATGAATTAATTGCACCAAGCACGGGCCAGTTTAGCGCGCGGGCCAAGCCAGACGAAGAATCCGATAAGCCTTGCATCGTACCGCCGGGAGCGGGATACCGTCGATTGGAGAATCAGCTTTACCGGGTGGAAATTCACAACGCTGGCGAGCTTGGAGGCGGAGGTTCGGCGCCGACTTTCAAGTGGTCGCGTGATAACGCCTCGATTGTCGCGGCCGTCCAGTCGATCGCCAACGACAAGATCACATTGACGACAGCGCGCCAGGATACGGCTCTTGAATTCGGTCCCGGCCAGTGGATTGAAATCACGGACGACCGGCACGACTTGCTGGCCCTGCCCGGTACGATGACGCGCATCACAAAGGTGGAAGACCTCGTGTTGACCGTTGACACAGCGAACGCTATCCCGCCCGGTGCACTGAACGATGTCGACCTGACGCTCCACGCCAAAGTGCGCCGCTGGGATTCGCCTGGTTTGACGAACGTTTCCGTCCCAGCAGGAAACGACCATTTCCTCCCGTTAGAAGATGGAGTGGAAGTGAAATTTGAGAACGGCGTCTACAGAACTGCCGATCACTGCATGATTCCGGCCCGGACGAATACAGGTAACGTGGAATGGCCCCGTGACACGGCGTTGCCGCCGAATCCCATTCCGCAATCACCACACGGCGTCATTCATCACTTCTGCCGCCTCGCGATCATTGAGCTTAGCGACGGCAATGTGACAGTCATGGAAGACTGCCGTCCGCAGTTTCCACCGTTAACTGAACTTGACCGGTCATGCGGTTGCTGCACCAACACAGTTGGGCCCACGGAGGCCGCAGATTTTCGCTCGATTCAACAAGCGATCGATTCGTTGCCGGGCAACGGCGGACACGTGTGCGTGCTGGCTGGCGAATACAAGGAAAATATCCAGATCGTCAACCGACGGAATATTACGATCAGCGGTTGCGGCGAACGCACTCGAATTAGTTCTCGCGCAGTAGTTGAGGAAAAGTCAGGCGAATCGGTTATTCGTATCACAAACTCTCTTAATATTTGCATCGAAACCTTGTCTCTCATCGCCGATAAATTAGGCAACGGTGTATTAGTGGAAGGCAATGTGCCGATCGGTGAGAGAAGCCGCCGTGAGCTCGAAATTCGTCGTGCCGGGCCAACACAAAACATTCGGTTGACGCAACTCGCCATCACCGCTGCGCTGCGAAGCGCCATCGAATTACATGACACCGATCACGTCACCATTTGTCATTGCACGATTCGAATGACTGATTTGGATGGTGCTGCTCCAGGCATTTTCTTCCAGGGCGAAGACGCATTGATCGAACGCAACACAATCACACCGGCGCCAATCAAGGATGAGCAACTTCGTGGCGCGTTTCAGCGCGCCAGTTATGGCGTCAGCGGAATTCAAATCGGGGGCGGGTCGCGTCTGGTGCGCGTGCTGGAAAACTTGATCACTAACGTGACCGGCCAGGGAATTACTTTGGGAAGCCTCGAAGAAACGGATGATGTGAACACTCCTCCAATCCGAATTGTCGGTCGGCCGACGCGGCCCGGGGATCCATGCGATAAGTGTGCGGAGCCCGGGACAAGAATTAAGTTTCGGTTCCGCGATCCCCGCGGACGGGAAAAACAGCTCCGCTCACCTGATCCGCTTGAACAAATTTATCTCGAGCAAAATCGTATCCGGCAAACGGGATTAGATGGGATCGGCGTAATTGGTTTTTTTGATCTCCGCGAAGTCGATGAGTTTGTCAGCGTCCGCGGCCTAACCATTTGCGGAAACGAAATTCGCGGCTGCCTGCGTCGTGCGCCGGCCAACATCGAATCGGCCATGGCCGCCCGCATGGGTTACGGCGGCATCGCGCTGGCAGACGTCACCGAACTAGTGATCCATGACAATGTAATAGAACACACCGGATTGGTGCACGCTCAGCCGGTATGCGGCGTGTTTGTAGCGCACGGAGAAGGAATCGACATTTCGCGCAATCGCATTCTTCACAACGGCGGACAACAAAATGAAAAAGTAAACGGTCCGCGCGGCGGAGTTTATATCGCCAGTGCGGTGGCCCCAGTCGCGGCTCGAGCTTCCATTCCGGAAGCCACCGGTTTCCCGGCGCTCAAAGTTCACGACAACATTATTGGCGCACCGCTCGGGCGGGCATTGACTCTTGTCGCGCTGGGCCCGGTCTCTGTTGTTGGCAATCAACTCACCAGTAGTGGAGTGGTCGCGCAGGAGAGGCCGACGCTGTTTGCCCCGGCAACGGTCTTCATTTTCGATCTGGGTCTATCCAATGAATTCTATTTGCAAGCTAGGAGCTTCGCTGCTGTCCACGCACAAAAAGTCCCCGCGGCGACGATTACGGCGCAATCAAGCCCGCAGACGCGCCTGGCAGATGGCAATGTTCTCTTCGTCAATAACCAATGTTCCCTCGACTTGCTCGAAAGCGGAAAAAGTGGCGCTTACGCTTCTATCACCATCCTGAGCCTCGACGATGTTGCGTTTCAGGATAACCAATGCGACTGCAACCTAATGCTGGGCCAGGACTTCATTCTCACCCAGGCGTTTTTATTCGCGATGTCGCTGCGGGTTACCGGCAACCGCTTTAAGGAAGGCTTTTTCAACGCGCCGTTATCGGCCATGACGCTGGGTCTGTTGAATACGACGGCGCACAACCAGGCCACGCATTGTCTCATGGTTCTGGCACCACCTGCGTGGCTGATCAAGGAGCCGAACACGATTGTCATCACTGCCTTTTTCAAAGACCTTTGTACCGGATCTTTGCCGGTCATTCTCGGAAACTTCGTGGCTTTGATGAGAAAAACATGAATACAACAAGCACCAAAGCGGACACCGCGGCCGTCGAACAACTCGCGGGAACTTTTGAAGGCGACCTCGCATCTACGGACCGCGCGCGCGGTGAAGCGCTGGAGGGATTACAGCAACTTCGCGCCGCCAAAGCTAATCATCTACAACGGGAACGGGTCCGGCTGGTGAACCGGTTGGGAGCGGAACATCCGCGCGTGCTTGAGTTGAATGCCGTCATTGCGGCTAACCAGCAACTGGCTGGCGCGATCAAGTTGGAAATGGACCGCGCAAAGACCGAAGTGCCCGTCGCAGACGAACAGGGCTGGGCCTTGCACGGCTTCGTTCGTAATGAGGATTTGGAAGGTCAACCCAAGCTCACCCTGGCATTGTTCGACCCCAGTGGTCGCTGGGTCGAAGTCTTGGGTCATACCTGCACGGATAGCCGCGGCTATTTCCAACTGCGATATCAGCGATCCACAGACGATAGAGAAAATGCCGCCCACAATGTTCTTCGTTTCGGATTGTTCATCCGCGTATCGGATCAAAAGCAAAAAGTCTTGTACTACGACAAACGTCCCGTCACGGTGAAGTTGGGCCAAGTGGAGTACCGCGAAATTATTCTTAAAGTAGCCGACGCTCCTTGCGCGCCTCCGCCTACGCCGAAATCGACACGCGATGATTCTCCCGCCAAACCTAGCAAGCCCTCTTCTCGCCCGCGTCGGAAGTCGCCACGTAAAACCAAACCATCATAACAACTCATCTCCGACCCAATCGATTGTCACGGAGCGCGCGGCCGGAAATCGACGTAGCGATCTGAAAAATGACCATGGAACGGCCGGATCAGACACAACCTCGCAAGAGGCTCACAGCGGCGACGTCCAGTTGATGACATTGTCCCCGTTGCGCTGGCTGCGGGTTGCGCCACCTGTTCCATGCCAATCGGCGATTCCGAAGGCAAGATCCTCGCGGGGAATATCCGCGACGTCCTGCGCGCCGAACGCCACGCCATACGGTGTCAGATTTACCAGCGACAACTTATCCGGAGTAACGGCGGCGCGTAGATTGTTCAGGTTCGCATTCCAGTTGGGCAGCACAATGTTGTCGTCCGCTGAAGGATGATGCAACTGGAACCAGGGAACGGCGGCCGGACGGGTAGGCCAGTTGTTGATCGCCAGATCGGCACCGTTCCCAAAACTGATAATGGCCTGAATGGCGTTTTCGGCAATAACCTTGTTGAACAAGCCATTCCGATAGTTAAGGATGGTGGGTTCAATTGCAATGGCATTCATCGCCGCATCCATCTGGCCTTTGATGCCGAACAGAAAAGTATTGAACATGATATAAGATTTGCTGATGCCGAGCTTGTTCAAGAGTCTTTGTACCCTTTGGCCCGAAGCGCCAACCAGGTTTCGTTGCGCCAGGATTTCGTCTGTGCTGGGATCTTGTCCGACGATTAGGAGTTTAGCGCTTCCATTAAGGCGGCCCCGGTAGTAGACGGGCCCGAATTCGGTTCTGAATCTTGCGGATGCGTGGGTGAGGTAATAAGCACGTGGCGCCTCAAAAAACCGTTTGGCCCAGGAAGCGCTCGGGCCCTTGTCGAATTTAAAGGTAGTGGCCATAACTGTTGGTCCAAGATTTCTGAGCGGTTGACGCTTCGCCGCGATTCTATGTCGAGGCCAGCGGCTAGCAAGCACAAGCTTTGGTCGTATCGAAGCAATGAGAATCGCAGATGGACTCCCGTTCTTGAGCTCGGTAGTGACGGCAGCACTCGCTTCACTTAGCTAACGCCCGGTTGGCGAGTGTAAGTCTGGCGCGGAACGACTTTTCATGCTTTTGAAATCGATGATTTCGCAAAACCAGAATCTCGGGCTCCATTACTGAGCTACGGCCACTACCACTCTGGGCGTTGGGCAAATTTGCATCTCGCACGGCACGGCTTCCAACGGATACTGCCATGACAGCAAGCGTCGACTGGACCTTGTGAGACCGATCGACCTACGCGTGGATCCAAAACGCGCTGTCTGCGAACTGCTCGCCTTTCCACCATTCCGGTTTGCCCCTCCCTGTACCTAAAGTTACGGAGTCGGCCTGACTTTGCAGCGGGTCGGTAACTAAACCACCGCTATTTCTCTTTGCTTTCTCCTTATCGGTCTCGGGCACGACGGCAACGATGTGCGGCCGCTCCGCGTCCTTGTCCGATCAGCTCTTAACGACTTTGATCGAGTATTTGCCCATCCCGCTGGCGCGATTGTAATGGCGAACCTGAACAAAATATTCGCCAGCGATCAGTTGCGCGGCGATACGGGCGTTTGTGTCAACGCCGCTATCGTCATCTTCTGCGATGAGCGCGGTCTCGCTGTTTGGGCCGAAGAGCTTCATGACTACATCCGTTGGGCCGCGAGTATTGATGACGTAACTTCCGTCGCTCGTCGCGGTGAACCTGAATAGATCTTCCTCTCCGATCTTGCCGATTGAGGCTTGCGTGCGCCGCGAGGGGTTCACTTTCAGTTCGGTCGCATTCGCGGTGGTGCCACCGGTTCGCGGATACATCTTGGCGCCCGCGATGAATTCCTTGTCGAGGCGGGAAAGGACTTCATTGGCATCCGTGCCAATACCATTCAAAGTCCACGAAGCGGGAAAGAAGTAGAGCATGATGGACTTGGGGTCGAAGACCGTGCCTTTCACCTGATCGGCACTGTATTTTCGCAGGACGTTGTGACGCGTCGTCTCTTCGTCCCAGAAGTTCGGCGATTTCGCGCACTCACGGATGACCACCTCTTCATGCCACTGAATGCCGCCCGCCGGGTTTTGATGCTCGTGTGCAAGCCCGATGGCATGGCCGAATTCATGGGCCGCGGTGCCGCCGTCGAGAAAGCCAAGATTCATGGTCGCTTCATTCAGCGGGATGCTTCTGCAATCGGTACCGATATAGGACCAGGCGCCGTCTTGTGAATCGAACGTGATGCGGATCTCTGCATTCGGAGCATTGTTAAAATCAAACTTCAAGTTCGCGACCTGCGCCCACCAGTCAGCTTCCTCGCGAGCGACATCTTGTTCCGTAGACGAGCCACCCTTGAAGCGTACTTGGAGAGTCGATCCGTTCATCCATGTCTTGCCAATAGGGGCTATGGCACGCTGGCCTCCTTCGCGTGTGCGGACGGTCGATTGGAGGCGCATCAAGTCCTTGGGCAAGATGCGATCGGTGCAGACTTTAATTCTTTGGCTCATATGATTTCGACGGATTTGTTGGTTTAGGTTCATCGAATGTCTCCGCCGTTCGTTTCAGATTCCGCGGAGTAAGCCTCGACGCACTCTGCGAGAGGTACAACTTTCGGAGGCGATCTCAAACTAATTTCTCAGAAATCATGGCAGAACGGCACGCGTTCTAGCACAGATCCTATTATACGGACTTGGTTCGCGTCTGCTGTTGTCCG
>WNFZ01002546.1_pt1 | contig 17261 bp, 19 predicted proteins | sample 5400081 | NCBI WGS metagenome assembly WNFZ01 (sample SAMN13153365, study PRJNA577476) | soil metagenome | isolation source: 80 cm soil or saprolite under grassland replicate 1 | place: USA:California | collected 2016-06-15 | reverse complement strand
GTGGGCGTCGACCCCCAGAATGACCATCGTCACTTTTCTCGCTCCGAAATCGAACTCACCAGACCGACCGGAGGACACGCCTGTATCGAAGCCGAGGGCCAAGTTCCTATCAAGTCACGCCCGGGGGCCAAATGGACCCCAATGGGCGGCAGATCCAATCCAAGCCATCAGGGACCTGAGCAGCAAAGAAGTGAGCCAACCCACTGGGTATCGCCAGCATGACATACACGCCAAAGAAAGCGGCGCCCGAACTTGACCCATGGGCTGAACTTCACGTCCCACGGCTCTACCGGCACCACCACAGCGAGGACGATCAGCCTGATCGCCCTCGTCATGGTTTCGGCACCGTCACTCCAGGCTTCCCCCAAACACCCGGCGGGCGCGATCGTGAAAAGCCCCCACCCTTCGAAATCCCTGGTCACACTGCCGAATCGTCATCGCTCAGCACTGCCGAACGATGGTCGAAGAATCCCGCCGCTAACAACATGTAGCGCACTCCTGACCATTGGTGCTGAAGTCTTCGGAAAAGAACGGGTTAACGTCCAGTGTGCATACGTTGGCGTCATTCGCGCCGTTGTCCGGCGCGGTGCACGCCGGGCCTTTGATGGTCAGAACCGTTCCAGTCTGGAGCTTGAACGGCTGAAACGGGTCCTGCTCTTCTTGACCACTGCAGCGGTCCACGGCGCGAACAACATCGTCGCGAGCGTGGCTGTCAACACGAGCATGGCCCCTGCGCCGGTTCCAGCCGTCAATCGCCGCATCTTTGTCATGCCGTCCCTCCCTGGAACCACGAGCGCCCACGCTAGAACGGAAACACGCCGCTTGTTAACTGTTGGGGAAGAATCGTAACTTCTGTAGCTTGATTCTCAACCGAATCTCAACCAAACCGCTCAGGTCGCGACGGTGGTGCAGTCCCACTCGAGCTGAAGCCTCAGATCCGCAACACGGTTATGCTTGGGGTGCTGTGGGCCTCGTCAGGCAGGAAGCCGGCGATCAGCAGAATAGACTGGCCATCGCCGGCCAACCCAAGAGCGACAGCTACTCGCCGGGCGAGCGCATGCGTATCCTGCAGGGCCGCTGGGTCTACCTGCACCGGCACTGTCCCCCAAAGTAAGGTCGAGCGACGACACGTGGCCGCGTCAGGGCTAGCCGCGATGATTGGCGCCGCGGGGCGTGCGGCGGCAACGGCCATGGCGGTGGTGCCGGTGCGCGATATGACCACGACGGAGCGCACTCGTAAGTCGCGCGACAACTGGGCGATTGAGCGAGCGATGGCGGCGGGCAGCGAGGCGGGCGATGCGACCGCGTCATGAGCCGCGATCGACTTGAAGGACCCTTCGGTCCATTGCAGTCCTTCTACGTGCCGCGCAATCGCGTCGAGCATCTCGACAGCTTGGACAGGGTGTGCGCCCGAGGCGGACTCGGCGGACAACATGACTGCGTCGGCCCCTCCGAAGACAGCCGTTGAGACGTCCGACACCTCGGCCCGCGTGGGGCGCGGATTGTGAACCATCGACTCCAGCATTTGTGTTGCCACGATTACCGGTTTGCGCTTGGCGCGCGCGAGCGCGATCAGGCGGCGTTGAACGATAGGCACCACCTGCGGGGGTAACTCGACCCCGAGGTCGCCGCGGGCAATCATGATTCCGTCCGATGCGTCGAGAATATCTTCGATCGTAACCAGAGCTTCCGGTCGCTCAATCTTGGCTATAAGGTGCGCGCGGTGCCCACCGGTAGCAATCAGTGCTTTGAGCTCGTCGAAGTCAGAGGCGGTGCGCACGAATGACAACGCGATGAAATCAACACCGAGACCCAGCGCGAAATTGGCATCCTCGCGATCCTTAGCCGTAAATGCTGGTATCGAGACGCCTACCCCGGGCAAATTCATGCCCTTGCGGTCTTTGAGAATGCCGCCGTTAACGACCTGACATGTGACTTCGCTGCCTTCGATTGCAAGCACACGTAGTTCGATCAAGCCGTCGTCCAACAAAACGCGATCGGCCGGTCTCACATCGCGAGCTAAGGCCTCATATTGCGAAGGAATGAGCCTTGGTGTGCCGGCTACTTCGCGTGTGGTGACTATGACAGTCTCACCAGTAGTGAGCTCTGTTTGTCCACCAATAAACTGCCCGACGCGCATTTTCGGGCCGCACAGATCGGCCAGGACAGCAACAGGGTCGCGCATCGTGCTCGAGGCCACTCGCACCCGCTCGTACGCCAGCCTGTGGCTCGCGTGGTCGCCGTGCGAAAAATTCAACCGAAAGACGTTTACGCCAGCTCGAATCAGCTGCTCGATCACGGCGGCAGAATTCGAGGCTGGACCAATCGTCGCCACGATCTTGGTACGACGTTGCCGCAGAGGATCGCTCAGCCATGGCGCGATGCGCATTAGAGTCTCCGCTGCGGGTGTCGTTACGCTAGGTTCTTCCATAGAGCAGAGTCTCCGCCGCTGAGCCTATGTCTTCTGAGACAGCACCACAACCGAGAGCCACGGCGGGCCACCATCCACACGAGAGGTTCCACACGCCGAGGCCCACCGCCGCGCAGCATACCCGGGGGCCTGACCGAGGTTTGTAGGAAGTCAAGCAACAAAGTTGAGTGAGCGTCCGCTGAGCAGATGACAGCGCAGGTCGAGAATGGCGCGCGCGCCGAGGTCGCTCCAGCGCGAGCCAGCGCGCTTCATGCGCTGCTGGACCAGGTGTTTGGCCGAGGCTTTCGACGGCACCTGAGCCGATTGGCAACTGCCGCTGGCGGAACGACGGGTACTGCATGCGCGGTGCGTTGCTGCTGAAGTAGCCACGTTCGCGCTTCAACTCGCCGGCCGCCATGGCGCTGCGCGGCTCGGTTGCATCGAACCAGGCAAGCACGGCTTCGGCCCGCGCTGCCACGGCGAAGACACGCCCCAGACCAAGGCGTGGGCTATGACAGGGCTCGATCATCTCCTGTACAACTTCCCGTCACACCCCATACCCGGCGTGGTATTGAAATCATCCCGCGCGCCGCTATACTCGCCCTGGGTTAGTCGGTCGAAAATTCTAGCCAGGGGGCAGCTCGGACGATGCACGGCGCATTGAGCGAAGCTGGGGCGCCGGGGAGGCCGCTAGAGCTAGCCTTGGTCGCCGTCACGGCACTAGCGCTAGCGGCATTGGTCAGTGCCGTGCTCTTGTTGCCCAGTGGGGTGGCGTTCAGCGCGGGCGACGAGCAAGAGTTCGCGGGCGTGCGGTTCCAGGACGCGGCGGGCGCCGTTATGACGGTAAAAGGCCCGAACTGCGTGCTCGACGGCGTTGACGTCTGCACAACCGACAACCCGTTTTTCGACGAGGGTTTCGGCACGAACGGACAGGACTGTGCCTCCTGCCGTCAAGCGAACCTTGGCTGGAGTATCACCCCGGACTTCCTGCGCGAGCAGTTTCGAACCAGCAAGGGGCTCGCGCCACAGTTCCGTCTGAACGATTCGGCAAGCCGGCCTGACGCGGACATTTCAACGTTGCCAGCTCGAAAAGACGCGTTCGAGCTCTTCATGCGTCAGGGTATCGTTCGCATCGCAATCAAGCTGAGCAACGCGAACGACTTTGCTGTGGTGCCGCAGAACACCGACCAGTTTGGACCGCTTCCCAATCCGCATGACATCCAGAACCCCTGCACCGCGGCCGATCCTCAGCCCTGCTTGGGTACCCTGTCACTCTTCCGTCGGCCGTTGGTCCAGTCGAATTCGTTCTTCGACAGCGCTGTGCTATGGGACGGTCGTCAGAACGTGTGCGTTGAACCAACACCGCCTCCTGGTGACTGTACCAATGCACCACTGCGAGCCCCACTGCTCGTAGCGCAAGTCAAAGGCGCTGCCAGGACGCTGCTGCTGAACCCGAACCCGACCGACGAGCAGGCCAGACAGGTCGCCCACTTTATGACCGGCACGTTTGTAGCCCAAGTCGCCGACAAGAGGGCGGGTGAACTCACGGCGCTCGGCGCGGTGGGCGGGCCACAGTTCTTGGCCGACCTGGCGAAAGGCCCCGTCGGCAGTCGAAAGCCGCCCTGCACGCCGCTCGTGGAGGCTTCTAAGGCCGCCGGCGGTGCTGGCAATGCAACGAATTGCACGGCACAGGCTGGCTTCAACATCTTCAGTAGCTGGAGCAGCCTTCGCGGGACGAACACTGACCCCTGTCTTGAGCGAGGTGATCAAGACGGGCGCATCGAGGCAGCACGACTGCTGATCGCGTGCGGTGAGAACATCTTCAATAACCACCCGGTGAACGAACCCGACCTCGAGCTCCCGGGCGGCGTCATTGAGTTGGGACGGGACGCTCAAAACCTCCCGAAGGCGCGTTGCACGACCTGCCACGCCAGTAGCAATGTCGGTAGTAATCCCGACCCGAATTTCATCATTCCCCTAACGCCGGGTGGTGGTCTCAGTCAGGAGCCGAGCCTGTTTGTAGGCGGGGAGACCGACGCATCCGGAGACCCGTTCTGCGTTAGCCATCCAAGTGATCGCTTCTGTGCCGTTCAGCAGTTCAACCTGCCGCATTTCAGGAATCGAACCTCCAAGCTGCCCCTGTATACGCTCATCGAGCTAACCGCTCCGGGCGGCACGCCTACAGGTAACAGCATTAAAGTCACGGACCCCGGCCAGGCGCTGATTTCGCACAGTTTTGAGAATACCGGGGCGATGAAGCCGCCGATTCTCCGCGATCTCGCGGCACGTGCGCCGTACTTCCACAACGGAGCTGCCGAGACGCTGGACGATCTGGTCGACTTCTACAATCAGAACTTCTCGATGGGGCTGACTGCGCACGAACACAAGGCCCTGGTCGCCTTCTTGAATGCGTTGTAGCGTCGCGGACCGGCGCGGGAGCTGACGCAACACAGGTGGAATAGTGAGAGCTTGGCATCTCCACGCGACGTCGCGTGTCGCGCTGGCGCTTGCCTTGCTCTTGCCCGGTGTACTCGGCCTGCACCGTCAGTCGCGGCTGGCGCCGCTCCTGGTTCCCAGTCCGAGACGGGAGCCAGCGTCAGCGGCCAGGCAATGTGCGGCGATCGCGTTCTACCCGGAGCGCGTGTGGAGTTCTTGAGCGGGGCGGTGGTCGTCGCGTCCCTGACCGCCGATCGGAACGGGGCATACCACCTCACGGGCCTGGCTCCACGCGCGACCTACTCAGTGCGCTATTCGGATGTCAAGGCGTCGGTCACGTGTGGTGGCCCGTTCAACACAGCCGACGCTCTCGATGCATCGGTCCCCAGGCTGGGCGCCTGCCCTGAACGCGATCGTAAGAACTTGAGTTGGGAGCAGGCCGCTCCCTTGAGCTCAGGCCAGGCGGTCACGGATTCGCTGTGTCAGCCCAACCAGTCGCGCTGGTTCAAGATGGCCGTGGCACCCGCCCAGATCGTGACGGTCGAGCTGGGAAAGGCACCTGGCGAGTACCGGGTCGCGCTGTTCAAGGACTTACGCAGCGTTGCGGCTGACCTTCACCAGAAGGCGCGGGACATTGCGAGCGGGAAGGTCGAGCCGACGTTGCTCGATGCGGGTATGGGGGCCGCCGCCGCTGCACCCTGGGAGTCTTCGCCCTGGGAGTCCTCGCCCTGGGAGTCTTCGCCGTGGGAATCGTCGCCCTGGGAGTCCTCGCCCTGGGAATCCTCGCCGTCAGATTCGCTTGTGTATTCGGCGGCTCAAGTACACGGTTTGCTCGCCGTTTCGGCGCACGGACTGATCGTGCGCAACACCTGGGAGAACTCAGGCGAGTACTACATACGGGTCTACAGCAGCGGTACCAATGTCGACCCGGGCCGACCGTTCGCAATTTCGGCACGCAACGAAGGTACGTGTGGTGGCACCAGTGACGCCAACGGTGGACAACCGCTCAAGTTAGAAAAGACGGCGCCAAGGCGTCAGCCCACGGACGTTACCACGACGCCCCAAGACCTTGATCGTGACGCACACAGGACGCCTCTCGCACAGGAACGGCGACGCCCTGACTCTCGAGGAGCGTAACTGGCTTCTACATATGCTCCAGGAGTTCGCGGCGCGCGACGAGGTGCGCGGCGTGGTCCTCGACCTTGATGGCGACAGCGGGCTGGATCAGGATTATCAGCAGTGGGACAGGCACAAGAGCTGCGCCCCGGCCGCCAATATTGTCGCGGAAGCGATACACGACCTGGTGGGCGCCTATAGGCATGCGGATCCCAAGGCGCTCGAGTACCTCACCATCGTCGGAAGCGATGCGGCTGTGCCGTTCAGACGTGTGCCCGACCATGCCGCGGGTATGCCCGAAAACAATCACAACCCGCCGGTAATGGATCTGAGCGAGAGTCGAGCGAGCTTCGCTAGAGGGTACGTTCTGACCCAGGACTACTATGGCAGCTCGAGCGCCGTTGCACGCCAGGAGCATGATATGTACGTGCCGGGTGTGGCTGTCGGCCGAGCCGGCGAATCAGTCGAGGACATCGTTGCGCTCTTCGACGCATACAAGGCCAGCGACGGCGTCAGCAGACCACAGGCCGCGCTCGCAGCGGCTACATGTTCATGCAGGACCTTGCGGAGCTGGAGGCCGGGCAGTTCGAGGCAAGCGGACTGCTGACTGATCGACTGATCAACAATTCCTGGACCGCGGAAGATCTGCGCGGCCTTCTGTCCGCTCATGATGGATTGACTGGATCTCCGTACGGAATTCTGGCCCTGAACTTTCACGCGGCTGCCAATGGTGCTGTGGGTGGCGACTATGAATCCGATCGCCCGACCATCATCACCCCAGTTGGTGACATCCAGGGACTGGCGGCTCACGGGGGTTTTGCGAATGCTCTGATTCTCTCGATTGGATGTCACTTCGGCTATAACATTGTCGACGCCGACGCTATCCCGAAGCTTACCGACAAGATCGACTTCACTCAAGTCTTCGCTGCCCAGGGCGCAACATTGATCGGGAACACCGGCTACGGTTACGGCGATACGCTGTCCGTCGAGTATAGCGAGCGATTGCTGGTCAACCTCACACAGCAGCTTCGGTACCTGGAGCTCAACAGCAGCACACCGGAATCCGTCCCAATCGGCAAAGCGCTTGTGCGAGCCAAGCGGGCCTATCTGGACCGTGCCGTCACACTCACGGGACTCGATGAGAAGGCGATGGAGGAATTGACACTTTACGGGTGCCCATGTGGAAAGTCGCTTTGCCGGATGGGCGCATCCGCCCCGCGCAGGCGTCGCTGCAAGCGGCGCCGCCACCCGTCAATCCGCGGGCACTTGCTTCAGTTGACGTCAGTCCTACATATGCCCTGGCATTGAGGCAACAAGCCACGGCGCGCGCCGAGAGCAGCCAAGTGGAGTCGTATTTCGCAAACACGAGCGTTGCTCTGGATCATGATGTAAACCCGGAGCCGAACGATACGCAGGCGGTGGCGTTCCGCCCAATTGTGCCTCGAGTGGCTGTGAATGTGGGGGCGGAGGGCTTGCTCGCGCGCGGTGTTGCCTTGCTGGCCGCCGACTACGACGATCGCGCGCTGTTCAGCCCGCTGGTGTCGGTCCCAGTGACTGAGTCCGAAGGGGTGCGACCGTCAGTTACGGCTAATGAGTTCGCGCCGGATCGCCCATACGCGCTCAACGCGCTGATTCAGTCGCTCGTCGTCACGCCGTTTCAATTCCGCCGCCGCGCGAAGGAGCCTAGCGGCATCGCGCGGGTGTACGAGCGGGACGCAGAGACAGGAGCGGGCTCGATGCTCTTCCGCGTGTATTACTCACCCATGCGAGACCGGGCAGCGGGCCTGCCGCAATTGTGGGCGTGAGGCTGATGGGGAACGACACGCGCGTACGGGTTGACGTTACTGTTGCTGGGGCGGCGGTGGCTGACCTCGCGGACGTACTGTTGACATACACAGCAGAACCAGGCCCGCCGCAGAACTCACTTTACGGACACTGGCGGTCCTGCAGCCTGATGCCAGGTTCTCGAGCGCTGCCAGGCGGCAACGCGCGGTGCAGCCTGGAAGGGCAGCCCACGGACATTGCTAAAACGGACACCACCTTCACCCGCGTCTACAGCGCTGAAATCGAAACGGCGGGAACTGGCGCGCGCATAACGGACCTCCGACTGTTCGTGCAGACTGTGACCGGCACCGGCATCGTGTCGACTCGGACCAATGAGGGCGCCTATTTCCGGGTTGTCCAACAGACCGCGACTTTGGCGTCGCCAAAGATTGCGATCTCGCTCGCCCTCGCCCAAACGTTGCCCGCGACAGCGCGTTTCAGTTCAGGGGTCCAGGTGACAGCGAAGCTTGAAGATGCGCTGGGCATTCCGCTCGGGGATAAGCCCGTTGTTCTGACGCTGGGAGGTGCTCATGCACTGACCTGGACGGATCCAGTCAGTGGTGAGGCGACGGCTGTGTTGCCCGCGAATGCCCCACCTGGGCATGAGTATTCTGTCACCGCCTCGTTCGCGGAGGACGTCGGCCACCTGGAATCAACCGACACCCGCACGATGTATATCGACCAGGCTGGGAGCGCATTCAGCCCGTGCCAAGTCCCGTGTGACCTGGACAAGAGCACTGTGGTGGCCACCCTGTTCGCCCATCCCGGAACCCCCGAGGAACGACCCATCAACGAGCAGTTAGTCAGAATAGAGTTCGGCCAGTGCGGGACTGTGGCGACGCACACTGATGGTCGCGGTCGGGTCGTCTTGTTCGAGCGGCTGGCTTGCACTGCACCCGGCACGGTGCGGCTCATCTATGACGGCGACGACCGCTATGCTGGCACCGAGCTCTGTTTCAGTGACGCCTTCGACGCCACTGGCTGTCCCTCCGGCGAGCAGCACAACGCGCCACCTTCGGCCCGGATCATTCGACGCTGATCGTCTGCGGGAGTGGCTGCAGACGGGCGAGCTCGGTCTCGTCGCCAAGCGCGCCCGGGCTCCCGGGGCTAGCCTCGAGTAGCTCGTAGGCTACGCCCGTATGGCCGCGCGCTAGTTCGATTTCGGCAAGTACGCGCTGCGTCGCTCGAACCTGGTGCTGGGCATCCGCGCGCTGTGCAAAATCCAGCGAGCGGTGAGCCGCGGTGAGTGCAGCGTCCAGGTCGCCCAAGGCAAGCTCCGCGGATGCGAGATAGCGATACGTATCGGGCCGATAGAGCGTGCTTCCGAGAACCGAAAAGCGTCCCACAGCATCCAGCAAGTTGGTCAGTGCCTTTGGCGGCGTCACCCAGCCTGATCTGCGTGGCGCCCAAGCCCACGAGTGCATTCGCAACGCCGGATGCGTATCCGATATCCTGCCATATGGCAATCGCATTCTGAAATGATTGTCTCGCTAGCTGGTACTCGCCACGCTCACGCTGCAGCTCGCCCAGATTGTTATGGATGGTGCCAATGCCCAGGGAATCACCCATACGCTCGCGTAGGCCCAAGCTGGCGCGCAGTTCCCGGAGGCAATCGTCCCAACGCCCATCCGGCCGTAGGCTATGCCGAGATTGCTCCTGACGTCGGCGATACCACTTAAATCCTGCAGGCGCTCGTACATCGATAGACTCCGGGCCAGGTAATCGGCGGCATCCTTCGGATCGCCGGCATGCTGGCAGACGTTCCCAAGATGCTTGAGCCCCTCGGCGACCACATCGTCGCCGTCCAAGGTCAGACCGATCTGGACCGCGGTCTCGAGCGCCTGCCGAGCCGCGGAGTACTCTCCTCTGCGCCATAGGAGTTGCCCGATCTGAACCTGGATACGCGCAGCCTCTAGATCGTCGCGGCTCCCCAAGCCGCTCAGGCCGCGGCCGAACGCGGCGGCCGACGCGTCGTATGCCCCCTGAATTCGCAGTACTGTGCCCAGCTTGCGTTGTAGCCGCGCAGACGTCGTCTGCTTAACGGCGAGCGTTGGCTGTACCTGAGAACATGCAGCAACAAGGGGAGGTCTGTTTCTATGGCCGGATCGGCTAATCCGCTCGCCAGCACTCTGCGTGCGGTCGGTTCATCCTCACCAACTTGGAGATGAAATAACCCGCGCACCAGACTGGCGACCAGGGCATACGGGGTTTTTGTCTCGAACGATTGGCACCGCCCGAGCAGGTTGTTAACCCCTGGCGTACAACTCGCGCGGAATTCACGTACAAGGCGGGACTTGCCAACTCCGGCCTCACCGACGATTCCCACTACTCTACCTGTGGTCCGCGATAGCTCACCGAGAGCGCTGCGCAGGTGGGCGAGCTCGTCCGAGCGCCCGACCAGCGCATGGGCATCTGGCGTTGCGCCCTCGCGACGCCAGCCGAGCACCCGATACGCGGGTACTGGTCGCGCTTTGCCCTTCAGCATGAGAGGGGGTAATTCCTCGAATACAAACGAGTGCCAGGCGAATCTTCGAGCTGTCTCCCCGACGACGATTTCGCCTGGCGCGGCGGCCGCCTGGAGACGCTGAGCAGTATTGACTGTGTCGCCGACGACGGTGTACGCCGCGGCCGATTCCCCGCCGAGGCGCCCCGCCACGACTTCGCCGCTGCTCACACCGATCCTGAGCGCGAGCCGCGCACCGTAGGTGCGCTCGAGGTCGAGGTCGACATTGAGTGCGGCGACTGCTCGCTGCATGCCGAGTGCCGCGTTGAGCGCGCGAATTGCGTCATCCTCGTGCGACACGGGTGCACCAAACACCGCCATAACCGCGTCACCGACGTATTTGTCGATCGTTCCCTCGTAGCGCAGTACCTGGCGCGACATCGAGTCGAAAAAGACCTTCAGCACGTTGCGCAGGTCCTCGGCGTCGACGCGCTCGCCCAGGGGCGTGGAACCCGTCAGGTCCGCGAACAGAACGGACACCACGCGGCGTTGCTCCCCGAGATCGACTTCGGCGGTGCCGGTAACCTGGAGTGAGGCGCCTCGGAGCGTTGGCAGCGGCGCGCCGCAATACGGGCAGAATGCGTGTTTGGCACCTACCCGCCGCCCGCACGTACCACAGCTCCGAGCTCGCTTGTCCATCTCGCGCACGCTGACAGTCGCTTACCCGCCGTCGCTTCGCGTGCAGTTCAGGCCGGAGCCAGTACCTCCTCTTTGTCTTTTTCACGCAGGCGTTGCGCGAGCGTTCGGATAACACCCTCGGCAACAGCCGGATCGCCTTCGAGGACTCCACGAAACGCGCTGCCAGCCAGGCTTAAAGCACGCGCCCCCGGCGGATCGGCTATGACGGAGACCGAGCGTGGCGCGGTGTCGAGCACCGCCATCTCGCCGATAACGCTGCCAACCCCTTCGGTACGGATGAGTTGTCCATCCGACTGCGATCCGCGCAAGACTGCAACCCGGCCGGTGAGTAGTACAAACACTTCGTTGCCGGTCTCACCCGCGATGCACAATGCAGAACCCGGCGCGAACTCGCGTTCCTCAGCGGCGCGTGCGAGTCGCTCCAGCGCGTCCGGTCCGAGTGGCGCAAACAGTGGCACGGAGCGCAACGCAAGCAGCTTCTCGATCGTGAACATTGGCGGACGACGCATGCGGACGTCAGCCGCCTCAGCCTGCCAGCCGGCTAGCGCCAACGCGGTTTCCCTGACGAGTGGGTACGCATCTTCACTCGAGCGCTCGAGTACTTCGGCGTCTATGCGGCCGTGCTCGGCCAGGCCGTACAGGGCAACGGCGCGAACAAACGGATCAGCGTCGTTGAGACACGCGTTGTATATGTCTGCCTCGCCGACGAGCAACTGTGCTTCCTGTGTTGCATCGTCCAGCGCCTTCGCCAGGTGATCGCGAACGTTAGGTCGCACCTGACTACCCAGTTCTTCCAGTGCTGCTCGAAACAGAACCAGATCGTCCGAGCACAGCCCGGTACGCACGCTCCGAGTTATCGGATCATCCGGCGCGAAGTGAAATGCGCGTAACAGACGCTCGACGGCGCGTGCACGCTCCCGACGCAAGAAAGCTATCAGTGCGTCGTTGGTCGTCGAAGCTTGGCTGGCGAGCACACCGATCATGTGCATACTGAGTTGGATCAGTCTCACCGCGCCGGCTATCTGGGTGCCCGTGTGCTTGTCACTCCCGAGCAGCTGGTCGAGCACGAGGGCATGCTCCTCAGGTGTGACTGCGAACTCAGCTCGCAACTGTTGAACGATACCGTCATCGGCACCACGCTCGGCCGCCAGCACCCGCTCGATATCCCGCTCGAGTGCTCGCGCATAGGTGTCCAGCTGCAGCCGCTTTTCGGCGGATGTTTGCTTCGACGGATCTGTGAGAAGTAGCCGCTCCTCCTCAGCGAGCGTGGCCATGATTCGTTCGTGGTCCGCTTTGGTAATTTGAAGCTGGTCGCGCAGGGCCTCCAGTCGCTGCACTTCGGCACGCGTTACAAACCCGTCCGCCAACACCTCGCGGATCGCATCCTGATACACCTCCAGCACCTCGGCGTACATACGTTGGCGCTCCGTCGTGCGGGCGGTGTGGACCACGTACGCGTCATGCAAACTGGCCGGCGGGGGCGTGTCCGGCCACGTCCAGCGCTTGATGATGTTGCGTGCCAGCGACTGTTCGGCAAAGTCCTGCTGAGTGCGTGTCAGTCGGCGCACCAGGAACAACGCGGCGGTGAGCACCACGGCCACACTCGTATACGCGGGTAGCCAGGGTACTTTGCGCAGAGTCGGTTGCCCGGCAAAGCTGTAAAAGGTCACGAATGCGGTGAACGCCGCAAGGCCGAACATGACATTGCGGACCTGGGCTGCGTCGACCTTGGGATTTCGCCGTCGCAGCCACGGCCCAACCGCACGTTCCACGAGCGCGAACACCCCGAAGCTCAGGACGGCGAACGATGCGAGCGTCAGCAGTGCTGCCGCGGCGCGCGGGACGCCAGGTGCGAAGAAGAACCCCGCCGACTCTGCATCGGTACCCGGCAGAAAGGCGCGCAGGATGACGCCCGGTTGGTCTGTCCAGCTACCGCCGAAGTAATAGTCCCAAGTGCCCGACTGCAAGAAGTAATAGAAATAGAACGCAAGCACTAGTCCCGGATAAGCGAAGTACACGAAGCGCTTCGAGGGCGATTCGATCTCCTTCCAATACCCGTTCTCCTGATTGATGTCCGGGCAGGCTTTCTTGCAGGCTGTGCACTTTGAACATTGCGAATTCTGCGTCTCACGCAATCCGTGCGGTTCAGTGTAGATCTTTTCGATAAATGACACGGGGCAGATATAGTTGCACCAGGTCTTCCCCGTAAAGATGACGCCGGCGACCAGCGCTAGCAGCGAAATGCCGACGAAAAAGATGGCAATGGCGGTCCCGTCTCCATTGGTCCAAATCAAACGCAACCAAAGTCCAAGTAAGAACATCGTGAACGGAACAAAGTAATAATGCTCTTCGAAACGTGCTGAAGCTCGGCGCGTCCCCGGACGGCGAAGCTTTACGGGGATCTGGTTGAAGAACGCGAGCGGGCAAATCCGTCGCCAGCGGTGGTACCCGACAACCACAATAAACAGCGGCAGACCAGCCACCGCCATCGTCCACACGACGCGCCCCGCCAACGGCTGTTCGAAAACGCCCAGAAATGGAATGGCGAGCCATACGGCCAACGCCACCCACCCTAGAGGACCGACCCATCGTTCGGCGCGCGCCGCGGCGCCTGGTGTGGGTGAACGTACTGGTCGCGCCTGTCCACTCGCGGCGCTGCCGATCATCGCCGGCGCGGATGCTGACTTGATGGCCATACCCCCTCGATCGTCAAGAACTGTTCGCGCCCCGCCTCGCGCGTCCCAAAAGGCTCAAGTTGCGTACCCGCGCCGACTGCCTCAGGCTGTTCTTATTGGCTGTACCTGGCCCGCGGCAGCCTCTGATCGCCAGCCTCCTCTGCGATCACGAACGGCGTCCCTTTCGCACACGCGGAAAATACGATGACGACCGCAATGGCGCACGGCCGTTGGTTGCCGTCTCAGCGAAACCCATCAGCCCCGTACCTCGCGCGTGGATCACGAGCGCCCACAGTAGCACAGAATTTACCCTTTTGTTAATCCTGAGGGAACAACCTTAACCTTGACATGCACAGCCCAAACTCAGGCATACCAGAGGTTAGCCCCCCACCTGAGGCGGGGGTGCGAATGACCGTACCTTTAAACCTGCGGGGTCCTATGGTGTCTCCGCATGAACGGCTCGGATCGAGATAGCGCCCCAAACCTCGAACAACTGCGCGTCGCGAGCATGCGTGGGTACGGGAGCTCGGGCCGCGAGCAAGGCGCGGAGTCGCTCGAGCCGAGTGTCCCCTGGTACCGCTGGGGCCGTATCTGGCGGAGCGGCAATGGGGGACCGTACGAGAGGACTACTCGCCCTCGGGGATCGCGTGGGATTTCTGCCCGCACGATCATGCCCGCTCCCGCGCGCACCGCGGGGCGAGGACGACCTACTCGGCTTCTGCGATGACCAGATGCGCCTGTGCTTCGCGCTCGCCCTGTGGAACGGCGCACCCGATCCTCGAGGAGCGCCTATTTGGTCTCTTCGGCACGGAAGGCAATCACGGCGAGGATGTGAAGGAGTGTTACTTCTGCCTAGATGGGACCCCGTCCCACTCGTACATGCGTCCCCTCTACAAGTACCCACAGGCCCGCTTCCCCTACGAGGAGCTCGTCACGGAGAACCAACGCCGGGGTCGTGGCTATCCCGAATGGGAGTTGCTGGACACTGGTGTCTTCAATTGCGATCGGTATTTCGACGTGACTGTCGAGTACACCAAGGCCTCGCCAACCGACATCTAACATCCGCATCACAGCAGTCAGTCGTGGCGATATACCTGCTGCGTTGCATCTGCTTCCAACGCTCTGGTTTCGAAACACCTGGGCTTGGGGTCGAGACGATTGACGGCCTGTCCTGCGGGCTGTTGGAGATGCCTTCGTGCACGCGGTTCACCCCACATTGGGCGAGTACTCGCTCACTTGCGGCGGTCGGCCCGAGCCGCTCTTTACTGACAACGAGAGCGGTGCACAACGGCCGTGGGGCGTGCCCAACCGGACGCCGTTTGGGACGGGATCAACGACGCAATCGTCAACGGGCGTCATGAGACCGTCAATCCAGCGCAGGTTGGCACCGAGATGGCCGCACACGACGAGCTGTTTATCGAACCGCAAGCAAGCGGGACTGTCCTCCTGCGATTGTGTGCCGGCCGTCATCCAGAGCCGCTTCTCGAGAACACGGCCGTGTTCGCTGACGCCACCGCGAAGCCGGTCGCTTCTACGCTGAGCTCCAGGGTGTAAACAAGCTTTCTGAGGATGAGCGCCGCGTCCAGCGCCAGGCGTTCGCCGGACGCCTGCGGAGTCAGCACGTGTACATCTGGGACGTCGAGCAATGGTTGGCAGGCGATCCCGCTGGCCCGCCGCCCCCGTGCAGCGCAGACGCGGACGCAACGCCGGCTGGTGGCACTTCAACACCGCGCACGTTCTATCTGTGCCCGACACCTGGGAGTACCCGTGCGTCGCGGCTTGGGACCTGGCATTCCACTGTTTGCCGCTGGCGTTTGGCGAACTCAACCCTCCCGTGCATGCGTGGGCAGTGTGGCGCGTCTACCAGATCGATCGACAACTGCATGGCGTCGCCGATCGTGCCTTTCTCGAAGGGGTCTTTCACAAACTATTGTTGACCTTTACCGGTGGGTCGATCGTAAGGACCCAGCCGGATTGAAGGTCTTCCAGGGTGGCTTTCTTGGACTCGAAATTTCGGTCTTTTTGACCGCGACGTCGTCCCTCCGAGTGGCGCCCATCTCGAGCAGTCCGACGGCACCGCATGGATGCGCGTGTACTGCCTGAACATACTGGTCATGGCGCTCGAGCTCGCGGGGAAAACAACGTGTGTGAGGAGATTGCGAACAAGTTCTTCGAGCACGTCCTGTACGTTGCAAGTGCCATGAACAACGCGGGCGGCAAAGGCTTCGCATCGTGGGACGATGACGACGGATTCTTCTACGACGTCCCGCATACGCCGGCTGGCGAGCCGCGCAGGCTGAAGGTGCGCTCGTTGGTCGGCCTCATCCCGCTCCCGGCTGTGGAGACCATCGAGCCAGATCTACTCCGCTGCTGCCACGGTTCAGAGCGCGGCTGTGTGTGGTTCGCCACTATTACGTCGATGCTTTCCTGGTCGAGTATCCGACTGGCTCAGGCCGACGGCTGACACTGCGCGAGATTGCGATCAGGCTCGCGGGTCGGTTGACGCGCCTGTTCCTGCGCGACGAGGATGGCCGACGGCCCGGGTCGGCGAGTGCGCAGCGGGCGCAGACCGATCCGCATCGGCGCGATTACGCGCCCTGCTACAAGTACTTCCACGCGGGACTGGTCGCGGGCTTGGTGCCAGCCATCAAGGGGGTTGGACGGCACTGGTGACACTGCTGCTCGAATTGACCAACGGCGCACCTGGAACGCGTGAATGACGGCGCCGCCGCGGCAGGCCGAACGGTCGAACTCCTCGAACCCTGCCGTGATGGGCAGGGGTGGCGAAGGCGCCGCCCGGATTCTTGTGCGCGCCGCCTTCGCCTAGCGATCTATCGTACCTGGGTCACCTGGATCTGAAACTCGCCGCGCAATCCGGGTCCCAAGCCACCGAGGTTGTAGTGCCCAGCCACGGCGGGTATTCCACTATCGATCCCTGTGAAGGTGGAGAGACCTGGACCTGGGAACAACACGAGGCAAGGCGCTGTTGCGCTGCTTGGCGTCACCCTGGCGGTTCCTGAAATATGGAAGGTGTTGACACCCAGCTGAGGGCTGAAAGCGATATTCCAGGAGGTGACATCGACCTCTTCGTGGCATGTAAAGCCGGCGCCGCCACTTGCATGCATGTATTGGGCAAACTGACACTCGCCAGAATTGCCGGACGTGACGCCACCACCAAACGCGCACCATCCCCAGAAGCCGAAGGCCTGACCTGTGCCGGCGGCGACTCCCGTGCCAGCGAACGCTGTCTGCCAGTTCGCGAATCCGTAATCCGCTAAGGCAGGAGTCGCTGCGGAGACCGCGAGCATTGCTGCAGCGAGAAGCGCGATGGAGAATCGTTGAGCGGACATACATTTACTCCCTCGTTGTTGTTGCAGGGCGCCAAACCCAAACGCACCTCGAGCGTAGACGCGCCGAGGATAACTGCGCCCGGCTCTTGTCTGCCGCAATCGGTTAGCGGAGGTATTGCTGTGACTGGCACCGGCAGTGATGCACGTGATTGCGCGCTTGGAGCACTGTGCGGGCAGAGGACGAGCGTGCGGTGATCCGCCCGCGGCAAGCCGCGACAGTCGCGCCCAGCTCGCTGGTCGCAATACCCGTGCTTGGCTGCCTGCCCGGATTCTTCGCCTCGGCGTTGCAGGTGGACGCGGTCTGAGAG
>WNFZ01004581.1_pt1 | contig 17271 bp, 16 predicted proteins | sample 5400081 | NCBI WGS metagenome assembly WNFZ01 (sample SAMN13153365, study PRJNA577476) | soil metagenome | isolation source: 80 cm soil or saprolite under grassland replicate 1 | place: USA:California | collected 2016-06-15 | reverse complement strand
CCGGTGTCCTGGCTCGCGACCGGGGCGCCGGCCGCGGCCTCCCCCGCCTGCCCGTCAGGCTGGCTATCGTGCCTGCCGCCAAGCGCCGCGGCGACCCCGACGGCGGTCGCGAGCAGCACCACCGCGCCGGCGAGCAGCAGCGCCACCGGTGCCCGCCGCGATCTTGCAGGGAGCGTGGGTTCGCCGTCCATAGCCATCCTCCTCACGCACGTGCAGACACCTCTCCGTGTCAGATCGCCTCGCGCGGCCGCCGGTGCCGCCGCAGCCAGGCCGCGGCCGCCACCAGCGTCCCGGCGAGCAGGGCGAACAGGGCCAGCGCCGGCCAGGCGGCACGGTCGGCCACCGACGGGCTGGCGGCGGGGACGGGCAGGTCCGCGGCCGGGGTGCCCTGGTCGGCGCAGTCGACCTGCGGGCCGGGCTGGCCGTTGCAACTGACGCCCTGGCCGTGGCCGGCGGCCGGCGCGGGGCTGCTGACCTTCGGGCTGTCGACCTGCGGCGAGGCGCTGGCCGCCGTGCCGAGGGTGCCGAGCACGGCTAGAGCGGTAGCGGTGACGAGGACTCGCGCGATTGCCTTCATGGTGACCTCCTGCGTTTCGCCGCGCTCCCGCGGCGTCGTCGTGAGCGACGGTCGCACCCGTAGACGGGTGGGCGGATCTGGCGTGCGCCCTGTCTTGCGGCGGCGGATCATGCGCGGACGCGGCGGGTGAGCGTGGCCAGTTCGCGGTTGAAGCGCTCGGGCTGGTCCAGGTGGGCGGTGTGGCCGACGCCGTCGTACCAGGAGGGCTCGGCGGTCGGGCAGGTGGCGAGGACGTGCTCGGCCATCGCCGGCAGCACGACCGTGTCCGCCCGGCCCTGGGTGACCAGCAGCGGCACCTCGAGGGTGCGCAGCACGTCGTCGCCGTCGATCTGGCGCGCCCCGAGGTTCGCGCGGATCCGCGCCGGCACGGTCATGCCCGCGCACAGCAGCGTCTCGACGTCGTCGGGCGGCAGCGGCTTCGCCGGGAAGGCCCGCACCAGGCCGCGCACGCCCCGGATGTTGGTCGGCAGGTCGTCGGCGGTGAGGTCGGCGAAGTTGTCGAGGAAACTCGGGCCGATCAGGGTGCCGAACGCCGCCTCGCCCAGCTTGACACCCCCGGCAACGAAGTCGATCGCGGCGATGCGATCCTGGCCGTGGGCGCGCAGGTAGTCGCAGATGATGAAGCCCCCGTAGGACCAGCCCACCAGCACCGGCCGGTCGAGGCGCAGCTGCTCGATGACCGCCGCCACGTCGTCGGCCCACAGCGCGCCGTCCGCGTAGTGCTCCGGTTCGAGGGGCGCGTCCGACATCCCGTGGCCGCGGAGGTCGTAGGCCACCAGCCGGAACTCCTCGGCCAGCGCGCTCTCGTATTGCTTGGCCCAGCAGAGGTGGCTCTGCGACAGGCCGTGGATGAACACGATCGGCGGCCCGTCCGCCCTGCCCCACTCGCGCACGTGCAGCCGCAGGCCGCCGCCGCCCCGCACCTCGTGAACCTTCATCTGCCCGGTCGGCGTCTGCTCGTCGAGCGACCCGGGCTGCGCGACTGCTGTCATCTCCGCCTCCTTGTGTCCGTGGTGGCGACCGGATCGTCGCCGTGGAGGGCCTGGAGCGCATCTGACAAGGGAGGCTTATCCTTGGCTGCTGGCCTACGTATCCTCCCGTCGCGGCATGCGTACGAGCGCCTTCCACGCCAGGGTCGGCGGCGCGCGATACTGGCTGCATGGAGGCTCCCGCGAGCGAGGTGTTCGTCGGGCGCGTCCGCGAGCTCGGGCAGCTCGGGCGCGCCCTGGACGCGGCGCGGGCGGGGAGCGGCACCGCCGCGCTGGTCGCCGGAGAGGCGGGCATCGGCAAGACCCGGCTGGCGTCCGAGCTGGCGGCACGCGCCCGCGACGCGGGCTTCGAGGTCCTGCTGGGGCGCTCGATCGACCTGGTCGGCACGGAGCTGCCGTACCAGCCGTTCGTCGAGGCCCTGCGCCCGCTCGGAGCGCTTGCACAGGTCGACGGCCAGGCGGCGGGCTCGCAGCTGCGGGCATTCGAGGAGACGCTCGCGCTGCTCAGCGACCGCGCGGCCGCCGCGCCGGTGCTGCTGGTGCTCGAGGACCTGCACTGGGCCGACACCTCCACGCTCGACCTGGTCGTCTTCCTCGCCCACAACCTCCACGACCGGCCGGTCCTGCTGCTTGGGACCTGCCGCGCGGACGAGCCCTCCTCTGCCGCGCGCGTGCGCCGGCTTGCCGACGGCGTCCGGCGCTCGGGCGCGGCGCTGCTGCTCGAGCTCGGACCGCTCCAGCGCGAGGAGTTGACGGCGCTGCTCGCGGCCCACGCTGGCACCCCACCTCCGGCGGCGCTGACGGACGCGATCGTCGCCCGCTCCGAGGGCAACCCCTTCTTCGCCGAGGAGCTCCTCGCCGCCGCCGGCGACCAGAACGGCACGCTCCCGCGTGGCCTGCGCGACCTGCTGCTGCAGCGCGTCGCCCGGCTCGACCCTGCGGCGCAGGGCCTGCTGCGCCTGGCCGCGGCCGCCGGACGCGACGTCGGCTACCCGCTGCTCCGCGCTGCGGCAGCGCTGCCGGAACGCGAGGTGCGCGAGTCGCTGCGGCAGGCGGTCGAGCACGGCGTCCTGGTCGCCGTGCAGGCGACCGGCAGCTTCCGCTTCCGCCACGCGCTGCTGGCGGAGGCGGTCTACGCGACGCTGCTGCCCGGCGAGCGCGAGGAGCTGCACGGGCGGCTCGCCGAGGAGCTCGCCCGCAGCGGCGCCGCGGCACCGGCGGAACTGGCGCCGCACTGGGCGGCGGCAGGTCGCACCAAGGAGGCGCTGGCCGCCTCGGTCGAGGCGGCACGCCAGGCGGAGGCCGTCTTCGGCCTGGCGGAGGCCCACGCGCACCTGGAGCGCGCGCTCACGCTGTGGGACGCCGTGGCGGACGCGGCCGACCTCGTGAGGGTCGACCTCGCCGGGCTGTGCACGTCGGCGGCCGAGGCGGCGTGGAACACGGGCGCGGCGCCGCGCGCGGTCGAGCTCGCGCAGAGAGCGATCGAGCTGGTCGGAGACGGCGACCCGCTGCGCGCCGCGCTGCTGCACGAGGGCCTCGGCCGCTACCTGCACGACAGCGGCCGTGGCGACGCCGCAGCCGCAGCGCCCACCGTGCACGTGGACCCCGACGTGGCCACCTACGACGCCTACCTCGCGGAGCTCGCCCTGTGGGAGCGCCGCTGGGTGGACGCCGACCAGGCCGTGCGCGATGGCCTGGCGCGGGCGCGGTCCCGCGAGATGGCCCAGCTTCGCGTCCAGCTGTGCGCCAAGGGGCTGCGCGCCCAGGCGGAGCTGGCGGCGCTCGCCCGCGCCCGCCGGGACGCCGACGCCGTCGACGACTGGCTCACCCGCGCGCGGAAGCTGCTCGCCACCGCCCGCCGCGCCGCCGCCGAGGCCGCGGCCGTCACGCCGAACGCCGCCGGCTGGCGCGCCCTGGCCGAGGCCGAGTACGAGCGAGCCCGCGGCGAGGCCCAACCGGGGGCGTGGTCGGAGGCGGCAGCGACCTGGGAACGGCTCGAACGCCCGCCGCTCGCGGCCTACTGCCGCTGGCGCCAGGCCGAGGCGCTCGTCGCCGCCGGCGCCTCCCGCCGCGAGGCGAGCGAGCCGCTCAGGGACGCGCACGCCGTCGCGGCCCGGATCGGAGCAAGGCCCCTGCTCCGCGACCTGGAGCTGCTCGCGGAACGGGCACGGCTCGACCTCGCGCCGCCGGAGACCGCCTCACCCGACGGAAGGGAGAGCCTCGAGGAGACGCTCGGCCTGACGCCGCGCGAGGCGGAGGTCCTCGCCCTCGTCGCCCGCGGCTACACCAACCGCGAGATCGCGGCGACACTGGTCATCAGCGTCAGGACGGCCGGCGTTCACGTCTCGCACATCCTGCGCAAGCTCGGCGCGCCGAACCGGCTAGAGGCGGCCGCCATCGCGCACCGCCTCTCCCCGCCGCACGCCCGGCAACCTGCGTCCGACGCTTGACAGCGTTCTGGGCGACGCGCTGCTGCGGCTGGAAGCGCGAGCCGCTCACCAGCGGCAGCCGCGCGCTCAGCCCCCGATCCCCGGCATCCCGCCAACTCCTTGCACCGCGGGCACACCGGGAACCGCTGCGGATCACGAACCGGACTGAAGCGGTGACCACACAGGTGTACGTTTCCTGCCTGCCCGCCCGCAGGACGCACGTCGAGGGCAGGCCGTTCGGCCAGCGGTTGCCTCGCCTGATGGCGTCCAGCCGCCGCTTCGACGCCCCGAACGCCGTGGCGATGGCCCGAATCCTCACGCGCCGGGCCGGGACGCCAGTCCCAGCCACTCAGACGGTCGCGCCGCCATCGAACGGCAGCGGCCCGCCGCGCACGGGTTGGTCAGCGATCACGCGGCGTTCGTTGTCGCGCAGGCGCGGTTCGTAGTGGGCGAAGAACACCTTGCCGACCAAGTCGCGACGGCTGCGCACGCCGGTCTTGTCGAACACGCTCTTGAGGTGTTGCTGGACGGTGTGCGCCGAGACCACCAGACGCTCGGCGATCTCGGCGGTGGAGTTGCCCTGCAGCACCAGCCGGGTGACCTCCTGTTCGCGCTCGGTCAACCCGTAGGCGGACATCAGCAGCGGCGCGATGCGCGCCGGGTGGGCGGGCTCCACGATGACGGCGACCCGGTGGGCGCCGCCGGAGACCAGGCAGGCTCCGTGGAGCACGACCCAGCTGCCCAAACGCGACAGCACCCGCGAGACCGCGACCTGCCCAGGCTCGTCCGGGTGCTCAGCAGTACGAAGCGCCCGACCCGCGACCGCCAGCACCGACGACGGCAGCCTGCCGGCGTCCCAGTCGCCGTCGGGCAGCGCCCGCAGCCAGCGCTCCACGCCGGGCGTGGCTGACTCGACCTCCCACCCCTCTGAGAGTACGAGCAGGCCTGGCGCTTCCGGCCCGTCGGGGTCGACCGCCTCGCCGACCAGCAGCGCGCGGCGTGCCCCCTCGGCCAGCCAGGGTGCCACCTGACGGACGAACGCCAGCTCCGCATCGTCGAACAGCGGCTGCCCAGGCTCGCGGTACAGGCCCAAGGCCCCCCACACCTCACCTGCCTGGGTGCGCAGGATGGCGATCAGCTCCTGATCCCCACCAAGGGCCATGTTGAAGTGCCAGCGGGGGCTGTTTCTCGGGTCGCCGCCGGTGGCCTCGTGCAGCGTCGAGATCCCGAGCCTGGAGCGTGCGACGTCGGCGAGCTTGTTCACGTCGTCCTGGTAGTACTCGTGGATCAGCCATTGCGGCGGCAGCTCGGGGATGCCCTCGTCGAAGTGGCTGGTGACCAACAGCGAGGCCGGGTCCAGCGTGAACCAGCACGGCGCCAGGTAGTGGGGCACGGCGCTGGTGAGCGCCTCCGTCGACGCCCGCCAGAAGGTCACCAGGTCAAGCCCGCACCCGGCCAGCCGAGCGATCCTGTCGCTGGCACGCTGCCTGGCGTCGCTGCTCACCGAGGTCATGGGAGCACTGTACGGGCGGCTCTCGGCGCTGCAAATACCACCTTTCTGGAATGGGCAGCCCTCCCGTCGGGCCCTAACGTCGCTGTGACCACCAACGGCAAGGGAGGAACGATGAGCACCAACCAGGAGCTCACCAAGGGCGCGCGGATACTGGGTCCCAGGGACGGGGAGGTTGCAGGGGCGCCGGAGTCCCGGACCGACCGGTTCATGATCGACAGCGCCGACACCGCCGGCGGACTCTCGGTCGTCGAGCACACCCTGCCACCGCACGTCCTGGCCGGCCCGCTCCACTACCACACCCGCGAGGACGAGTACAGCTACGTGCTCGAGGGCCGGCTAGGGGCGCTGCTGGGCGATCAGGAGGTCTTCGCAGGACCCGGGGACCTGGTCTTCAAGCCCCGCGGCCAGTGGCACACCTTCTGGAACCCGGGCGAGAGGCCCACGCGAATCCTGGAGCTCATCACCCCCGCCGGCTTGGAGGACCTGTTCCGCGAGCTCAGCGCCCCCGGCGGCGAATTCGACCCGGCGACGCTCCCGGCGCTGGCGGCACGCTACGGCTGCAAGGTCGACTTCGAGGGCACGGCACCGCTCCTCCGGCGGCACGGGCTGCGGTTCTAGGCGTCGTCGTGCAGGCCGGAGCCCGCACGCCCGAGGAGCTGGAGACCCTACTGGAGGACGCCTTCATGCTCCACGACCAGCAGGCGCTGGCCCAGCTCTTCCACCCAGGCGCCATGCTGGTCGTGGGCGGCGGGCTGCCCGAGGCCCGCGGCCGTCGACAGATCGCTCAGGTCGCCGCCCAGCTGTGGGATTCCCAGCTCCTCTACCTCGCTGACCCCCGACGGATCCTCCAGGTTCGCGACACCGCCCTGGTGCTGGCAGGCCGCGCCACCAACGTGGTCCGGCGCGCCGAAGACGGGTCGTGGCGCTACGCGATCTCGCTGCTCGACCCTGAGAGGCCACCAAGAACACCACCGCAGACGGCAGGGTGTCACCCCTAGCTCAATCAGCGATCCGTGCGAGGAGCCGTTCGCGTAGCCGGTCGGGCAGGTAGGTCAGCACGGCGGCGATGAGGGCGTCGTGGCCGACCAGGTACCGAGGCCGCGACCGGCAGCACCGCAGAGGTGACGGCGCGCCCCTAGCGCCGGGGGTTGGGACTCCCGGGCCTCCTGCCAGGCTTCGCGGCCGCGTCGGGTCGCCGCCGCATGCGTTCCCGTGCTGAAGGTCTGCCGCTTCGACCGCTCACCCCTCGATCCCCAGCATCCCCGCCAGCTGCTTGCACCGCTGGCATACCGGGAACCGCCGCGGATCACGAACGGGACTGAAGCGGTGGCCGCACAAGTGGACGGTTTCTGCATGTCCGCCAGGATCGAATGCAAGCGGTTGCAGGACCCGACCGCGAGTAATGGCCCCCACCGTCGAACCTCGAACCGGGCTCGGCGGTGTAGACGGCCCCGGGCGGAACCCATACGACCGTGGCCTCTCAGACCTGGTCGGAGAGCTGTCCACGCAAAGCGAGGATTTCCGCACCCGGTGGGCGTCGCACCACGTCCGCTTCCACGACAAGGGCACCAGCGCTTGCACCACCCGGTCGTCGGCGACCTCACCCTGGTCAGGCCTGCGTCGGCGGTGGGCTGCATCGTCTCGTAGGTCAGGCCGGGCCGAGCCGGTGAACAGCTCCGAGAAGAGGGCGTACCCGAGCCGGTTGGCGGCGAGGATGTCCGTTGGCGTTGCCGCGCTCGAGGCGGGTGTTGTAGTCGACGCTCACCCCGGCGAGCAGCGCGACCTCCTCCCGGCGGAGTCCTGGAACGCGCCGCTTACCGCCGTAGACGGCAGACCTGCCTGCTGCGGCGTGACCCTGGCTCGCCGGGAGGTCAGGAACTCGCGGTTCTCGCTGCTGGCGTCCATGGCGCGAGGCTACTTCCGCCCGGCTCACGCTGGGAGGTCCTGCCAGTACCTGGACCAAGAGGGACTCTCACCCGGGCGCCGTGCCGTGCTTCGTTGGGAACCCGAGGGTCCAAGCCCGCCAGCTCGAACTCCCGGCAACGCGCCAGCCCGGGTGCTGGCGTTGACGGAAGGAGCACCGATGGAACATCGCCCGCTCGGACGCACCGGAGTTTCGGTCAGCAAGCTGTCCCTGGGTGCCATGATGTTCGGCGACTGGGGCAACAAGAACCACGACGAGAGCACCCGGATCATCAACCGCGCGCTGGATGCCGGGATCAACTTCATCGACACCGCCGACGTCTACTCCCAAGGCGAGTCCGAGGTCATCGTCGGCAAGGCGCTGGCGGACGGCCGGCGCGACGACGTCGTGCTCGCGACCAAGGTGTGGGGCGCGATGGGCGAGGACGCCAACCGCCGCGGCACCTCTCGCCGCTGGATCATCCGCGAGGTCGAGGACTCGCTGCGGCGGCTGGGCACCGACTGGATCGACCTCTACCAGATCCACCGCTACGAGCCGGACACCGACATCGAGGAGACGCTCGGCGCGCTCACCGACCTGGTCCAGCAGGGCAAGGTCCGCTACGTCGGCTCGTCGGCCTTCCCGGCCTTGGCGATCGGGGAGGCGTAGGGAGCGTGCCGATGTCGGTGAAGTCAGGCCGCTTCCCAGTTCGGAGCCGCTCAAAGAAGGACCGCGGCCATTCGCTATTCCGTCCGCGATCCAGGAGGTGCACCGATGACGACGTGGACTGATGACGAGCTCAGCCGGATCGGTGAGGCTCGGGAGTTGCAGCTCGCGTCCGCACGCCCGGACGGCACGATGCGTCCCTACGTGACGATGTGGGTCGTCCGAGCCGGCGACGATCTGTACGTCCGGTCCGCCTACGGCCCGAACAACCCGTGGTTCCGCCGCGCGAAGGCCAGCGGTGACGGTCGCATCCGGGCGGGTGGTGTGGAGCGGGACGTGACCTTCGCCGAACCCGCCCCAGGCGTGCACGCCGCTATCGACGCCGCCTACCACGCCAAGTACGACCGGTACGGGCCCAAGATCGTGGGCACCGTCGTTGGCCCTGAGGCCGAGGCCGTGACGATCAAGCTCGTGCCACGTTCAACAAGCTCCTAGCCAACGACGAGATCGTCGTGAACAGGTAGCCGGCGGGCTGCGGGTGCGCTGGACGAGCTGCACGTAACCGCGTGGGGATCCATCCCGCCCTCCTGGCCGAGCGCGGCCTCCGCCCGGCCTTGAGGGCGCTCGCTCTCCGAGCACGTCGGGGAGATGCCGCGCCGCCTGGTCTCGCCAAACCCGTCACGGCTCGTTCGGGCGTGTCCTCCTAGTGCTCAGCCAGAGCCCCACAGCATGGCGGCCAGCTCCTTGCACCTCGGGCACACCGGGAACCGGCGCGGATCACGAACCGGACTGAAGCGGTAGCCGCACGGGTGCACGTTCCTTGCTGTCCGCCCGCAGGACATGTTCCCTAGGGAATAGGCTATCCGTTGAGCGAAGCGGCTGCGATGGTTCCCTGATGCGGGCCGGGGGTTCTTGTGTTTACGGGCGTTCTCCGCGACGGTTGTCCCGGTGGGCAGAGCGCATGACCACCACCGATGCGCTCGATCGGGCCCGGGACTCGTTCGGTCGGCATGCCTGGGCGGACGCGTATGCCCAGCTCTCAGCCTTGGACCACGAGTCGCCGCTCGCGCCTGCGGATCTCGAGCGGCTTGCGATGGCTGCCTACCTGCTCGGTCGGGACGACGATAGCGCGGACGTCTGGGCGCGCGCGTCTCACGAGTGGCTGCGCGTGGGCGATGCGCCTCGGGGCGCCCGGTGCGCATTCTGGCTGGGCTTCACGCTGCTGCACCGGGGCGAGTTCGCCCGCGGCGGCGGCTGGCTCGCCCGAGCCCAGCGGCTGCTCGACGCCGGTCAGCTCGACTGTGCCGAGCATGGGTACCTGCTCCTGCCGGTCGCGATTCGGAGCCTTGCCGGAGGTGACGCCGCGGCGGCCAACGCCACGTTCAGCCAGGCCGCCAAGATCGGCGACCGCTTCGGCGACCAGGATCTGACGACGCTCGCGCGGCTCGGCCGGGGTCAGGCCCTGACCCGGTTGGGCGAGACCGCGGAGGGCGTGGCGTTGCTCGACGAGGTCATGGTCGCCGTCACTGCCGGTGAGGTGGCTGCGATCGTCGCAGGGATCGCCTACTGCGGCGTGATCGCGGCGTGCCAGGAGGTCTTCGACGTCCGCCGGGCGCAGGAGTGGACGGCGGCGCTGAGCCATTGGTGCACGTCCCAGCCGGACCTGGTGCCTTTCCGCGGCCAATGCCTGGTGCACCGCTCCGAGATCCTGCAGATGCACGGCGCCTGGCCGGACGCCCTGGAGGAGGCGCGGCGGGCGTGCGAGCGCATCTCCTACCCTCCTGGGCCGCCAGGGGTGGTCGGGATGGCCTTCTACCAGCTTGCCGAGCTGCAGCGGCTGCGTGGCGAGTACGCCAAGGCCGAGGAGGCCTACCGCCTGGCCAGCCAGCAGGGACGAACCCCGCAGCCGGGGCTGGCCCTGTTGCGGTTGGCACAGGGTCAGGTCGCTGCCGCGACCGCGGCCATCCGTACCGCACTGGACCAGGCGCAGGACCGCGCCGCCCGGTGCAGGATGCTGGCCGCGTTGGTCGAGATCGTGCTCGCCGCTGGCGACCTGCCGACGGCACGCGCCGTCGCCGACGAGGTGGCGGGGCTCGCCGGCGACGCCGACGCGCCGCTCCTGCACGCCGTGGCCGCGCACGCGCTGGGTGCTGTCCTGCTCGCCGAGGGCGACGCCCGAGCCGCACTGGCCACGCTGCGGCGGGCGTGGACGGCGTGGCAGGAAATGGAGGCGCCGTACGAGGCCGCGCGGATCCGGGTGCTGGTGGGGCTCGCCTGCCGGCAGCTAGGGGACGAGGACACCGCGGCGATGGAGCTGGATGCGGCGCGCTGGGTCTTCCAGGAGTTGGGCGCGGCGCCGGAACTGGCCCGGGTGGAGCAGCTCTCCCGGGCGGCGGCGCCCAAGGCGGCGGGCGGGCTGAGCGCGCGCGAGGTCCAGGTGCTGGCTCTCGTTGCGGCGGGCAACAGCAACCGGGCGATCGCCGGAGAGCTGTTCCTCAGCGAGAAGACCGTCGAACGGCACGTGAGCAACATCCTCACCAAGCTCGGCGTCGGTTCGCGCACCGCCGCCGCGGCGTACGCGTTCGAGCACGGGATCCGCTGACCCGCTACATGGAACCACCCATCTTGGCTGGACCAGGAGGTTGCGGGGTTCCCCCGAAGTCGCCCTCCCCCCTGCCGTTCTAGCGTCGGGGCAGTCCTGACGTCGGAGCTGCCGACGTCGAACGCTGCCGACGCGGAGGTGCGGGATGCGGAAGATCGGCGACCACGTGGTGGTCCTCGGGGCCAGCATGGGCGGGCTCCTCGCCGCCCGGGTGCTGGCCGACGCGTACCAGCGTGTGACGGTGGTGGAACGGGACCTGCTCCCGGAGACGGCCGAGCATCGGCGCGGCGTCCCCCAGAGCCGGCACGCCCACCTGCTGGTGCCCCGAGGCGCGCAGCTCCTTGACGAGCTGTTCCCCGGACTGCTCGACGACCTGCGGGCCGGCGGCGCACCGGTGATCCGCGACCTCGCGGAGCTCCGGTTCGCCCCCGGCGGACATCCGCTCCGCCTCGAGGGCCGCCCGGCGGGGTTCATCCTCTGCTCGGCGAGCCGGCCCTACCTGGAGGCGCACGTGCGCACCCGGGTCCGGGCCCTGCCGGCGATCGAGATCGTCGACCGGTGCGAGGCCGTCGGGCTGTCGACCACCGCGGCCCGGGATCGCGTCACAGGGGTGCGCGTGCTCCGCCGCGCCGCCGGCGGCGCCCAGGTCGAGGAGGCCCTCCGCGCCGACCTGGTCGTCGACGCGACCGGGCGCGGCGGTCGCACCCCCACTTGGCTGGCGACGATCGGCTACGACCCGCCGCCGGAGGAGCAGCTCCAGGTCCACCTGAAGTACGCCACCAGGCACCTGCGCCTGCGCCCCGGCGCCCTGGACGGCGTGAAGGTCGTCGGCGTCGGGGCCGAGCCGGGCCGGCCCACCGGCCTGGCGATGTTCGCCGAGGAGGAGGACCGGTGGATCCTGACGGCGTTCGGGTACGACGACCACCACCCACCGACCGACCCTGAAGCCTTCCTCGGCTTCGTCCAGACCGTCGCCCCAACCGACGTCTTCGCCGCGGTCCGCGACGCCGAGCCACTCGACGAGATCGTCCCCTACCGGTTCCGAGCCAACCTTCGCCGCCGCTACGAGCGGCTGCGCCGCTTCCCTGCCGGACTGCTCGTCTTCGGCGACGCGCTCTGCAGCACGAACCCGGTGTACGGCCTGGGCATGTCGGTGGCCGCACTGCAGGCGGCAGCGCTGCGCGACTCGTTGGCCGGCGGCGACCGCGACCTGGCCCGACGGTTCTTCCGGGCCGTCGCGAAGCCGGTCGGCGTGGCCTGGCAGCTGACGGTCGGCGCCGAGCTGTCCCTGCCCCAGGTGCAGGGCCCACGACCGCTGCCGCTGCGGGTCCTCAACGCCTACGTCGACCGGGCACAGACCGCGGCCGAACACGACCCAGTGCTCGCCCGGCGACTCCTTCGAGTCGTCGCCCTCCAAGACCGGCCCACGCGAATGTTCCGGCCCTCCACGGCGCGACGCGTCCTGCTCGGCAACCTGCGTCGGCGCCGCGTACCAGCGATCCACGCCGCGCCGCGGGCCGACGACGACGTCCGCCCGTTGATGCGCTCAGGATGAGCCCGCGGACAGATGCCCCGGCCTGGCGGTGGGGCAACATCCCGATTCCCGAGGCCCACGTGGTGGGCCTCGGGACAGGCATCCTCTTGGACGTCATCATGCCATGGAGCCTGCTCTGGCCATCCTGGATCGGCCACGGATACGGCTGGCCCCTGATCCTCGCCGGCCTGTGGCTCGGGGCACTGGCGGTGCGAGCGGCTGCCGGCGTCGACCTCGAACGGCCGAACCAACTCGTCGCCAGCGGGCCGTACGCCTTCAGCAGGAACCCGATGTACGTCGCCTGGACCCTCTGCTACGCGGGGGTCGCGCTGGTTGCCGGCACCGCCTGGCCGCTGCTGCTCCTGCCGGTCGTGCTGGTCGTGACCCTACCGAAGCTACAAGACCTCGGTGCGCCGCTACCTCTAGACGGGCGCCCACGCGATGTCGCCCAACATCGCCCAGAGCGCTGGGATGGCGCTGGAGCCGTAGAGCTTCGCGCGCTCAGCCCCCGATTCCCAGCATCCCCGCCAGCTCCTTGCACCGCGGGCACACCGGGAACCGCCGCGGCTCACGAACCGGACTGAAGTGGTGGCCACACGGGTTGACGTTTCCTGCTTCCCATCCCGTTGAACGTGTTCGAGGATGCGAGCATGCCCGCGCGCCGGGCTTGTTCTGGCCCCATCACCGGGATTCGCGACCCTCCGAAAGACCGTAGGACGAATAGCTACGCGTCTCCTTCCTCAGCTTCAGGAGACCTTTTGCTCGCTGCCCTCCACGTCCGGCTGCATGTCAAGTTCCGCTTCCTTGGAGGATTGGCTCTCGTAATCGGCGATTCCACTCCGTGGGATGGAGCATTGATGGAGCCAAGCAGGCGTCACCGGAGGCAATCGGCGGCAAATCGGCGAAGGGGTATCCCCTTGGCTGCACCAGCCTCAAGGTGTGGGGTCTGTGGGGTCTGACGCTGGTGAGCTGCAGTGGCGAGCGCGGTCGGGGTTGACGGCGAGGACGCAGACCACGGGAGGGTCCAGGTCGAGGGTCTCGGTCCTGATCTTCGTGTAGCCAGCGTCCCAGAGCAGGTCTTTGATCTGGCGGGCGGCGTTGCGGGAGGTGCTCGCCGTGGCCCCTGGGCAGCGGGGTTGGGATGCGACCGCGATGCGCCCGCCGGGCCTGAGTCGTCGGCGGAGCTCGTCGAGTCGCTCGGTCGGTGCCGGCCAGAACCCGAGGGAGTTGACGGCGAGGATGGCGTCGAAGGGACCACCGAGCGAGGGCGGAAGCTGATCGACCGAGGCCCTGCTCAGGCTGACCCGACCGGCCCGAATGGCAGCGGCGTTGCACCTGGTCGCCTGGCGGAGCATGACTTCGGAGTGGTCGATGCCGTACACGTGCCCTGCGTCACCGACTCGGCGGGTCAGCTCGGCGATCGCGAGGCCGGGACCGAAGCCGACCTCGAGGACCCGGTCGGTGGGCTGCACATCGAGCAACGAGACGACCCAGCCGTTGCGCTGGCGGTTGGACGGGCGGTGCGCCATGACCCAGCCGGCAACACTCCCGGCCGTGCCCTGGGGGTGACCGAACTGGCCAACGATGGCCGCGATCACGGCCCGCTTCACCGCCATGGCCTGCTCGCGGTGACGAGCCATGCCCGGGATCCCAGCTGTACGCCGTCGGGGGTGACGTAGGGTTCGAGCGCAGCCTGGACGGCCTCGCTGACCCGGGCGACCGTCGGCGGGTCGGCGTCCCGGAGCACGGAGTTCCACATCCCGGTCGACTTGAGGAACGCGATGGCGTCGGCGACGTCGGGGCCCATCCACAGCGGCTCGGCGATCGGCTCGATGGCGACGTCGCTGAGCGCCGCGGCGCGCAACACGGTGGCGATCCGGTCGCGTTCGCCGAGGGAGAACGGTCCCGGAGCTGTCGGATCATCGAGCGGTGGGAGCGGCACGTGCTGGGCGGCGGCGGCGCCGGGGACCAGGATCCATTCGTTGTCGGCGAGGTTCTGCCAGCACACGAAGATCAGCCGGCCCCCGGGGCGAAGGCCTCGGGCGACGTTGGCGAACGCGGCCGCCGGGTCGGCGAAGAACGTCACACCGAAACGGCTGATGGCGACGTCGCCCGCGCCGGGCGTGAAGCGGTGCACCTGGGCGTCGCCGTGCCCAAAACGGACGTTGGTCAGTCCCTCCTCCTGGGTGCGGCGGGCCGCCTGGCGCAGCATCGCCGCGGACAGGTCCACCCCCAGGGCCCCTCCTTCGATTGCGACCCTCCCGGCCGCTCGGGTCGTGGACCCGGTGCCGCAACCGACGTCGACGACCCGGTCGGCACGTCCGATGGCGGCCGCGGTCAGCAGGTGGTCGGTGAACGGCGCCAGCATGCGCTCGTAGCGCGCCTCGTGGACCAGCCAATGGGCGGCCTCATCGCCGTTCCAGTAGCGGGCTTGCTCCTCGTTCGTCACGGCCCAGGTCTCCATAGCCACAGCCAACGCCTTCAAGTACGCTTGAAGTCAAGATGTCCGATCGGCTGCTGACCATCGGTGACCTGGCCCGCCGCGCCGGGGTTGCCACCTCGGCCCTGCGCTACTACGAGGAACTCGGCCTGCTCCCGTCGGCCGCCAGGATCTCAGGGCAACGCCGCTACCCCGAATCGGCAGTCGGGCTCGTCGGCGTCATCCTGCTCCTGCGCGACGTCGGGTTCTCGCTGGCCGAGCAGAAGGCGCTCATGGCATCACGCGCCGTCGCGCTCGACGACTGGCAGCGGCTCGCTCGGCGCAAGCTCGCCGAGCTCGATGACCAGATCGCCAAGGCCCAGACCGCCCGCGAGGCCATCGATCACGCGCTGCACTGCCCGCACGAAGACATCCTCGAATGCCCCAACTTCGCCAGCGTCATCGCCGCCCGCCTCACCGGCCAACCGCTCCACCAAGCCCACCCGCACTAGCCATCGCGCACCGCGCCCGGCGCGCGGCCACGCGCCGAGTTTGACTTTGGCATTCCCGGGGAGGACTGGATTCCGGAAGCGGCCTCCCGGCATGGGTTCCGGAAACGGGATCAACCTCCGGAAACCGGGGGCAGAGGGCCGGGAGGCGCAGGGCGAGGAGCAGGCCTCGGCATGGTCCGGGCGGTGAGGGCGAGGAACAACCACTGCCCGAGGAAGTTGCCCAGTCCGTCCCCGACGAACGCCCGCGCCGTCCAGACCACGAACAGCACCTGAGCGGCGACCAGCGGGATCGCGATGGTCCTGGCGACCAACCTGGCGCTGCGCCGCGGCGCGCCTGCCCACCCCAGGACGGCCACCGCCACCAGCGAGCCCAGCAGCACCGCCACGGCCGGGGGGCGGGAGCGGCGGCCACGCACGCCCCCAGGCGTGCGTTCAAGCCCACCCGTGGCGGCAACGATCGCCAGCCCGGTGGCCGCGGATGCCACCGGCAGCCAAGCTGCACGCGTGATGGTCACGCCCAGAGCGTAGCCCACCGCCGACGTCGCCAAGCGACCGCCGCGGGCAGCGTCGGGGTTGAAGGCCCCGACGCTACCGGCTCAGCCGCCGATCCCCAGCATCCCCGCCAGCTCCTTGCACAGCGGGCACACCGGGAACCGCCGCGGATCACGAACCGGACTGAAGGTGATGGCCGACTGATCGGAGGGCACCTTCGAGGCGGCGTGGCGGCGTCGAATGTCGCCGTACTCGAGCCAGGGTGCAAGGGTGGCAACGCGGTCGTGGTTGGAGGCGAAGACCTGGCGGTAGGCCCGTTCGGCCTGCAGAATCGTGCGCACCATGGCCACCGAACCCGCGATCTCGGTCGTACCCGCCAACGAGGCGACCTGGGAAGACCTGCAGACGGTCTTCGGCACGCGCGGCGCGGCGTCCACCTGCCAGTGCCAGCGGTACAAGCTGCGGCCGCGGGAGTCCTTTGCCTCGTTCCCCGCCGAAGAACGCGCCCACCGGCTGCGCCAGCAGGCCGACTGCGGCCATCCGGAGTCGGGCACGACCAGCGGCCTCGTCGCGTACCTCGACGGCGAGCCCGTCGGCTGGTGCGCGGTCGAGCCGCGCACCGCCTATGCGGGCCTGCTGCGCACCTTCCGCGTTCCCTGGGAGGGACGGGCGGAGGACAAGACCGACGGCGGCGTCTGGGCCGTGACCTGCTTCGTCACCCGGGTGGGCTTCCGCAAGCGTGGCGTCAGCCGGGCACTCGCGCGCGCCGCGGTGGACTTCGCCCGCCAGCGCGGCGCTCGTGCCATCGAGGGCTACCCCATGACCACGAAGAACGTGATCCTGGAAGAGCTCCACGTCGGCACCGAAGGCGTGTTCGCCGACGCCGGCTTCACCCAGGTCAGCCGGCCGAGCTTGCGACGCGTCGTGATGCGGGTCGACTTGTGATGCCCTAGGCATGCGCGGCCATCAGGTTGGTGACAGCCGCGCCCTTCCCCGCACCTACGCGGTTCGAACGCTCACCTCCCCGTACTGCGGACCGAGTCCGACGCTCTGGGCGGTGTCCGGCGAGGACGCGATTGGAGCCCCAGCAGGTCCAGCTGTGCCCATCCCCCGACCCGCTGGCCTGGATCATGGATTACGCGCCATCCGCATGCGTCAGGAGGGCGTGTTCGGCGGTGCGCGTCAGGGTGTGGACGACGTCTTCCGGGTTGAGCCCTCTGCCTGCGGCGAGTTGGTCGTAGGCGTCGAAGCTGGCGAGCAGCCAGATGACGTGAGCTGCGTCGCCGGGGGTGACGCCGGGGCGGAGGTGATGCTGCTCGTGGAGTCGGTTGGCGAGCCAGCCCATGCTCTCGAAGCGCCTTCGTTCGGAGCGGGCGATCGCCCGTCCGGCCCCGTCGGGGTCGAGCTTGCCGGTGGCGTAGAGGACACGGAGGACGTCGTGGTGGGCGGCGTACATGCGCACGCCGCCCTCGAGACCGCCGCGCAGGGTCTCGCGCGCGTCGGGGTGGCGGACGGCTTCGGCGATGCGGTCGTAGCCCGCGCCCCGGAGGAGGCGGTCGGTGAGCGCGTCGAAGAGACCGCTTCGTGATCCGAAGACCAGGTAGATGGTCGAGCGGGAGATGCCGGCGCGCCGCG
>WNFZ01003089.1_pt1 | contig 17286 bp, 16 predicted proteins | sample 5400081 | NCBI WGS metagenome assembly WNFZ01 (sample SAMN13153365, study PRJNA577476) | soil metagenome | isolation source: 80 cm soil or saprolite under grassland replicate 1 | place: USA:California | collected 2016-06-15 | reverse complement strand
CGGCCACCGCCTCGTCTTCGAGCTCTCTAGAAGGAACCCGAAGATGATCAAGCGGTGGCCGCCCCACGTCACCACGACACGCCGGACAAGATCAAAACCAACAGCCAGCTCCAGCGACCAAGGGGTTAAACGACAAGCTTAGTGGATGAGACCCAGGGCCGTCCGGGGTGACTGACCGGGCTGAGGTGGCGCCCGGCCAGTTGGATGACCTCGACCGGATCACTTGTCGTCGGGGTTGAGCGCGAGGAAGGTGAGGCCTGCGGCGATGCCGGCGACGGCTTGCACCACGAGGTAGACCCACAGCGTCGACCAGGCGAACAGGCCTCCAGTGGCCGCGCCGAGCGACACAGCCGGATTGAACGCGCCGCCGGAGATCCCGCCGACGGCGAACGCGCCTGCCAGGACGGTGAAACCGATCGCCAGGCCGAAGAAGGAGTTGCCCAGCTGGTCCTTGCTGGTGGCGACGTTGAGCACCACGTAGCACAGGGCGAAGGTGAACAGCAACTCCACCACGGCCGTAGCCGCGAGGGCGTGACCGGACGGGTGCAGGGTCGCAACGGTGGCCCGGTTCACCACCGCGCGGGCGGCCAGCCCAGCGATCACGCCGGCAGCGAACTGCGCGATCCAGTACGCAACGGCATCAGCCAGCCCGATCCGGCGACGCCACAGCCCGCCATGGTCACGGCCGGGTTGTAGTGGCCGCCGGAGATGTGCCCACCGGCGTAGACCATCACCATGAGGGCTGCGCCGGCGGCCAGCGGGGTAAACGTGCTGTGGCTCAACACGCTGACTGCCACCGTGAATACGAGGAAGAACGTCCCGATCACCTCGACCGCGCACTTCCGGGTTGCTGCCGCCCATGGAGGGACAGCCACCGCTACCAATTCTCGTTCGCCCACGAGGACGTCCGCCATTTTGCTTCCTCCTGGCTCCGGGAGTCCGATGCGGCGTGACCAGGCCGCGGACCAGCCGCTTGTCCGGCGCAGGCCGCCTTCTCTTGTCCCCTGGCTCGAGTTTCCTTTGACGCACTCTACGATTCGGCGCATGTGGTCCTGCCGTCATCGTTGCCAGCGGCCATTTATCCCCCCGGCTAGCCGAACCGACCGAATTCCCGCTAGCTGCAAGCTGCCTGGTCCGTGGGTAGCCCGCGCGCTGTGCTCCTCGGTCGGCCGCCCAGCCCCGAGCGAGATCTTCCCGCTCCATGTGCGCGCCCAAGCCATCGCCGTGTTCATCGCCATCGCGCAGTGTTTCGGCGCCATCGGCCCGGTCTTCTACGGCCACCTCATCGGCGACGGTGCCGACACGTGCACCCGGCGCTGGTGCAGGAGTTGGTGACCGCCCACCGTCGCGATGACCCGCTCGCGCTGCTCAGCATGCGGGAGCGCGAGGTTTTGGCGCTGATGGCCGAGGGGCGGTTCCGTCGATGGTCTCCCATATGGCGCGTCGGCTGTGGGTCACGAAGGGAACCGTGGAGAAGGATGTGCGCAGCATCCTGGCCAAGCTGAGCCTGCCCGAGCCGACGACGACCATCGCCGGGTGCTTGCGGTGGTCGCCTTGCTCGACGCCCGCTGATCGGGCGCCCGGTCAGCCTGGCTCGCCGAGCAGGTCGCGGATGGCGTCCGCGGAGTCCGAGTCGTGCTGGAGTCGCCGGGCAACCTCGAAGCCACTCTCACCGCCGAGATCGATGTCGACCAGCGTGACGTCCGGCCGCAGCTCCTCGACCCGCCGCAGCGCCTCGGCGCCGGTCGACGCCACCCCGACAACCACGATCCCCTGACGTTCCAGCAGGCCATGGGCGGCGTCCAGGAAATGCCGGCTATCGTCGACGATCAGGCAGCGCATGATCCCAGGATGGCAGGGCCAGTCGCCGGGCGGCATGCCGGCTAGCTGGATACTCACCTGGAGCCGGTGCCGCCCGAGCGTCGCGGCGGCCTGGGTGCCGTGCCCGGGGATCGTTCACGTCCAGCCGCCCACACTTGCCGGCACGGCCGGTAGGCGACGAAGCCGATCCCGAGCTCGCGGCAGACCGCCTGCACTCCGCCCTCGGGGTCGCGCGTCCCGCGCTCTGCACGGCGGCGAGCGGCTGCACCGCGTGCGCGCGACGGACCGTGGCGGGTGCGGCCTCGCTGAGCCCGATGTTCCGCATCTTCCCCCGCTCGACGAGCTCCGCCATCGCCCCGACGGTCTCCTCGAGGCAAGCGCCGCCTGGCGCACCCCGACACGCCCGTCGAGACCATCGCCCGGCAGCTCCGCTTCACCGATCCCGCCAACTTCGGCAGGTTCTTCAGTCACCTGTTGACACCGACGTTCTGCCCTACGGACGCGGTTGCAGCGGTGTGGTCGGTCGTGATTACCGCTACCGGTAGGTGCCCACCCCTGCCAGCAGGGCGGTAGCCGGCCGCCGAGCGAGGCTATCGTGGACAACCGCCGCGAGGTCGAGACCCGGAACGGTGCCTCGCTCTAGCCTTGAGGAGCTGAGCAGATGTCCTCTGCCGAGAGCTACGACATCCTGGTCATCGGCAGCGGTGAAGCGGGCAAGTACCTGGCCTGGACGATGGCGGGCGAGGGCCATCGCACCGCGGTTGTCGAGCGGAAGCTGATCGGCGGGTCATGCCCGAATATCGCGTGCCTGCCGAGTAAGAACATCATTCACTCGGCGAAGGTCCGCTCGTTCACCATGCGGGCGGCCGAATTCGGGGTCGAGCTCGACTCGTCTGTGACCAGCATGAAGGGCGTACAGGCCAGGAAGCGGGCGATGGTCGACAGCCTTCGCCGGCTTCATCTCGACCGGTACCGGGCCAGCGGGGCCGAGCTGGTCATGGGCGAAGCGCGCTTCGTCGGCGAGCGAACGGTCGATGTCGAGTTGGCCGACGGCGGTGCGCGTCGGATCAGCGGCGAGCGGGTGTTCCTGGACCTGGGCACGCGTGCGACCGTGCCGGACGTGCCGGGTCTGGTCGCCGCCCGGCCCATGACCCACGTCGAGCTGCTGGACCTCGACCGGCTGCCGGAGCATCTGATCGTCATCGGCGGCGGCTATGTCGGGCTGGAGTTGGCGCAGGCCATGCGGCGCTTCGGCGCGCGGGTGACCGTCGTCGAGCAGGGGCAGCAGTTGGCCGGCCGGGAAGACGCGGACGTCGGGACGGCGATGCTCGAACTCTTCCGGGACGAGGGGATCGCTGTCCACCTCCAGACACAGGTCCGCAGCGTCGAAGGAGAATCGGGCAGTGAAGTGCACCTGGTCACCGAGGGGCCAGACGGCGAAGGCATCATGGATGGAACCGATCTGCTCGTCGGCGTCGGCCGTACCCCGAACACTGGCGGTACCGGGCTGGAGCTGGCCGGGGTGAAGCTGACCGACACCGGCTACATCGCGGTCGACGAACGCCTTGCCACCACCGCGGTCGGCGTGTGGGCAATGGGCGAATGCGCGGGCAGCCCGCAGTTCACCCACGCGGCCTTCGACGACTTCCGGGTGGTGCACGACAACCTGAACGGAGGCGGCAGCACAACCGGGGACCGCCTGGTGCCGTACTGCATGTACACCGATCCCGAGCTGGCCCGGGTCGGCTGCAACGAATCCGAGGCCAGCCGCCGTGACATCGGATACCGGCTTCTCACGCAGCCGATGGCCGCCGTTCTGCGAACCAGGACCCTGTCCGAGCCGCGCGGGTTCATGAAGATGCTCATCGCCGCCGACAGTGACGAGATTCTCGGGTTCACCGTATTCGGGGCCGAAGCCAGCGAACTGATGGCCGCCGTCCAGACCGCAATGGTCGGCCGCGTCCCGTACACCGCACTGCGCCGCGCACTCTACGCCCACCCGACCGCAGCCGAGGGACTCACCTTCCTGCTGAGGAACACGCCCACCGCCCCGGCCCGTTAGCGCCTGCCCGCACCACCGCGAGCCAGCCGAGGCCGAGCCTCCAAGCGGAGCCCGAACGCGGCCGAACGACGCTCCACCATTTTCCTCTGCCTCTTCGTGGTCTCCACGGTGTCGCGGTCTCTCCTGTCACCTGCACCGTGGGCCTGGGAACTTCGGCATTTCCTGAGAGCCGGCTGGGATCGGCTGAGAACGCAGAGGCTCAGCCTAGCCTGAACGGGCCGGTGGCACCCAACCCGAGATTCCAGCCACCCGGCATGCACGATGGCCGCTGACATTGAGGACAGACGCTCGCCCGCGCGCACATCTGGGTGGAGACCACTGCGCGATCGAGGTGAGGGGACGTTCAAACCGGGCGCAGTCGCGACCAAGTCGCGACCACACCGGGAAACCCGCCGCGACGACCGCCATGACGATGCCGGCCTACAGGTTGGTGTTCACGTCGCCGGTCTTGGCCCGCTGCGTGGCGGAGTCCGCGACCAGGCCCATGATGATCAGTACGATGCCGTAGAAGGCGATCAGTGCGGCGATGACGTTGCGGACGTCGAAGGCACCGGCCGTGCGCGGTGCGAGGGCCCCCCGCGCGGCCGACGGCGCGCTACACCGGACACCCTCTAATCCAAGGACCCCTCTAATCCAAGGACCCCTCTAATCCAAGGACACTGTGGACCACGCGGCGCCGAGGGCATCCGGATCCGCTGGCAGCGCGTGCATCGCCAGGACGAGTACCGCGTGTGGTGCTCGACGGCGGATTGCCATGAGTACGCGGGCGCCGGTGCTGGGGTCGAGGCCCGTCGTGGGCTCGTCGACGAGCAGCACGTCGGATCGTGTGGCGAGGGCACGGGCGATGTGGAGGCGGCGCTGCTCACCGCCGGAAAGGCTGCGTCCGCCGACGCCGATCGTGGTGCCCGGGTCAAGTCCACTGTGGTCCAGCAACACGCTGGTGAGCAGGTCTCGGATGTCATCGTCGCTTGCCGTGGGGTTGCCGAGACGTATGTTGGTGGCGACCGTTCCGGTGAAGAGGTAGTCATCGGCCAGCACGGCCGTCACCACTCCCGGCGCCGGCTGGGCCGGCTCTTGTAGTGCTGTCGCGATCGCGCCGAGGAGCGTGGTCTTCCCGCTTCCGGACGCGCCGGGTCACGACCAGCGTCTGGCCGGGGGGGACCGCGAGTTCGATCTGACGTGCCGCCCGGGTCGGAGTGTCGGGCAGCCGGTAGTGCGAGACGCGGAGGCCCTGGCGGTCGTAGGCCGCCCGGAGGGTCGGACCTGGTGAGGGTCTCGGCGGCTGCCCGCGGCCGACCGAATCGAGGCGCTCGTCGGCCTGATGGGACGCGAGCTGTGCCTCGGCGGCGGGACGAGGCGTTCGGCGTTGCCCATCACCCCGGCGGCGAGTAGAGCGAGGAACACCAGCGTGGAGACATCGGCGCCGCTGTGAGCGGCCGAGACCACGGCGAGCAGCACCGTGGCGGCGGTGATGGTGCGGGCAACGGCCGTGGTCCACGCCCGGGTTGCTGCGTGGTGGAATCGACGGTCCTCAAAGCAGGCAAGACGCCGCAGCGTGCGGCGCGCGAGTTGGTCGGCGGCGCCCAGTGAGGCCATCTCGGTCCAGGCGTCGACTGCGGTGACGAGTTCGGTTCGCAGCGCGCCGCGAGTCCGGCTCGCGTCGTCCGTGTGCCGCACCGTCGCGAAGGCGAGCGCGGCGCACACCGCGGCGGAGGCGGCCACGATCGCCGCCGTGTGCGGATAACCGGCGAGCACGATCACCAGGCAGCCCCCCGCGGTCATGGCGGCGGCCACGATCACGGGAGCGGTGGCTTGGATCAGTGCCATGCCCGCGGTGTCGGCGTCGGCCATGACCCGGTCCAGAATCTGTCCGGACCATGCCCCGTGACTGCTCGGTTCCGCGGCGGCGCGGTCGTACAACCTGAGTCGAGCGGCGCTGATCCGGCGCAGCGCCGCGGAGTGCAGGACAACGCGGCCGGCATAGTTTGTCGCGATCCTGCCCAGGGCGAAGCCTCGCACCCCGCCGCTCGGGGCCAGGTAGGAGAACACGCTGTACGCGCTGGCTCCCGCCACGGCCGAGCTGGCGATGAACCATCCGGAGAGCCCGACCAGCCCCACCGTGCAGCCCTCGGCGAGGACGGCGAGGATCAGCCCCGCGACGGACCCGAGGGCGGTACGGCTCGGCCGGCTTCGGTCGCCCATTCGCATGCTCGGATTCATGCCGCGGTCGCTTCCCGCGTGGCGTGGATGGTCCCGTCGGCGACGCTGAGCACTGTGTCGGCGGAGCGGGCGAGCGCCGCCGAGTGCGTTGCCACGATGACCGTCCGGCCCCGCGTGGCGGTGTGCAGCGCGTCGATCACGCGCGCCTCGGCGGCCGCGTCGAGGTGAGCCGGCTCGTCGAGCACCCAGATCTCGGCATCGCTGAGGAACGCACGAGCGATGGCGATGCGACGAGCCTCGCCGGTCGACAGACCCCAGCCGCCCTCTCCGAGCGGTGTGCCCAGTCCGTCGGGCAGCCGTGCGACGACATCGGCGAGCCCCGCCGCGGCGACCGCATGTGCTACCTCGGCTCGGCTGGCAGTCGGCCGTCCGATGCGGACATTGTCACTGATGGACCCGGGGAGGAGCACCGTCTGCTGGCCGATCCAGGCACAGCCGCCGAGGTGCGGCGGCGACACGCCAGCGGGGGTGACCCATCGCACCGCTCCGCTGGTCGGTTGCCGCACGCCTGCGATCAGAGCGAGCAGGGTCGTCTTGCCGACGCCGGATGGCCCGGCGATCGCCGTCCAGCGTCCGGGGTGGACCGTCACGTTCAGTCCATGCAGGACCGGCTCGCTCGAGCGGGGAAAGTTGAATGTGACGTCGTCCAGGACGACCGCGACCGGTCCCGCAGGTGCCGGTCCCGAGCACCCGCTGATGTCCGGCACCGCCTCCGCGTCGGCGAGCAACGTGGTGATCGTCGGCACCGCCGCCAGCGCCCGCTCCTTGGCGTGATAGGCGGCGGCCTTCGCCCGGAGCGGCTGGAAGTACATCGGGCACAGCAGCAGCGCGAGGAGTCCGCTGAAGAGCGTGACGTGCGGTGCGGGGCCAAGGTCGCGGCGTCCAGGCGCGCGGCTGCGTCGGCGAGCTCGTCGCGCCGGCGCGCCAGGGCCCCGATGCTCCGCAGCGTGCGCATGCCGCGAAAACTGTCCAGGACCACAGCTCCGAGTCGGCTGCTGGCCGCCACCCGCTCGTCCGCGCCTTCCTTGGCGAACAGGCCCGCGAGGCGCATGTTCGGCGGGATCAGGAGGCTGGCAAGAAGCAGGATCACCGCGGCCGGCCACTGCACCGCCGCGGTGACGAGGAAGATGACCGCCATCGAGGCAGGCGCGGACAGCCGCTGCGGAAGGGCCTGGGCGTGGTAGTCGGCGACATCGTCGGTCAACTCGACCGCGGCCAGGGCCGCCGTTGCGGCGTCTGGCTCACCGCGCCGCTGTCCCGACGGCAGCAGCCCGGCCACCAGACGTTGCCGAGGAAGAGCTGGACCGGGGTCAGGATCGCCGCGACGCCCAGCGCGAGCGACACCGAGCGACGGGCAAACGCCATCGCCCTCCGCTTGACCAGGTAGTAGGCCCCGATGCCGGCCACGAAGAAGCTGGCCGAGATGAACACCGCGCCAAGCATGTGTACGTACCGCCACAGGAACGACGGGTTGAAGATGACCTGCACCCAGTCGGTCGGCCGGAACTGGCCGTCGCTCACGGTGAACCCGGCCGGCGTCTGCATCCACGAGTTGGCGGCGATGATCCAGGTCGAGGACAGGATCGTGCCGATCGAGACCATCACCGTCGCGGCGAACATCGTGCGGCGCCCGACCCGGCCGTCGCCGTAGAGCAGGATGCCGATGAAACCCGCTTCCACGAAGAACGCGGTGACCACCTCCATCCCGATGATCGGTGCGACGATCGGCCCGGTCTCCGCGGCGTAGACGCCCCAGTTGAGCCCCATCTCGAAGCTGATCACGATCCCGGCGACCACGCCGATGGCGAACCCGACCGCGAAGATCCGCCGCCAGAAGCGGAACATCTGCAGATAGACGGGGTTCCCCGTCCTCCAGTGCATCCCGTACAGCACGCACAAGAAGACCGACAACCCGACGGTGATCGCCGGGAAGGTCATGTGGAACATCACCGTGATGGCGAACTGCCATCGGGAGAGATCAAGCAGGCTCAACGCCGCCTCCTGGGTGCGCACCTGGCCAGCGTCGCAGCGCTCATCGAATGTCCTCACGACGAGGCACCCGATGACGGCGCCGGAGACTCCGACGCCGACCCGGCCGCCGGAGGCCGCACGACAGAGACCACCGCGTATCCCACGTCCGTCCTGGCCTGAGCCGCCGACGAAACAGGACGCCTCAGTCGGTGCTGCCGGTCAGGGAGGCGACCTCGGTCGGGGTCAGCTTGATCGCCGCGGCGGCGATGTTGTCCTCCAGGTGGGACAGCGATCCGGTGCCCGGGATCGGCAGGATCGACGGCGAGCGGGCAAGCAGCCAGGCGAGCACGATCTGCCGCGGTGTCGCCTGGTAGCGCCGGGCTGTCTCCCGCACGGTCCGGTTGCTGTCCAGGTCCTGGATCGGCGCCCACGGCAGGAAGACCAGCCGCTCCTGCTCGCAGAGGTCGACCAGCGAGTCCGACCGGCGGTCGTCGACGTTGTAGCGGTTCTGGATCGACACGATCGGGGTGAGTCGCTGCGCCCGCCGCAGCTGTTCCTCGGTCACGTTGGACAGCCCGATGTGCCGGATCTTGCCCTGCTCCTTGAGGGTGAGGAGTGCACCGATCGAGTCCTCCAGCGGCACCGCGGGATCGGGCCGGTGGAACTGGTAGAGCGGGATCTGTTCCAGCTTGAGCCGCCGCAGGCTTCCCTCGCAGGCCTCGATCAGGTGCTCCGGCCGGCCGTTGGTCGGCCACCGTCCCGGACCGGTGCGCTCCAGACCGCCCTTGGTCGCGATCACCAGATCCGCGGGGTACGGGTGGAGCGCCTGGCTGATCAGCTCCTCGCTGACGTGCGGGCCGTAGGAGTCGGCGGTGTCGATGAAGTCGACGCCGACCTCGACCGCCCGGCGCAACACCGCCTTCGCCTGGTCCCGGTCGGCGGGCTGCCCCCAGATACCGTCACCGGTCACACGCATGGCGCCGAAGCCGAGGCGGTTGACCGTCAGATCGCCGCCCACATCGATCGTGCCGGCCATTCCGGCGTGCACGGATTTCACCTCTGACATCGATCACAACTCCTTTGATCGGCCCAGAATACTGTCGTGTGGCTGCGCTCCGCGCTGGGTCCTAAACGCACACGATGGCAGCTCGTGGTCGCGCTGTCGTCAGGGCGAGCGGCCAACCCATCTACCGGCTAGCGGTAAACCCGGGCCCGAACGCAATTGCCCGAAGTGTCCACCACCTACGGTGAGCACCACCGACGCGACGAGGTCGCGCCCTTTCATCACCGCAGATGCCTGCATTGTTTCGCCCCTCGGTTGTCATTCCCTGGCTGCTTCGATCCGCCGCTCTGACCCGGCACCGTTCACGCCCCAGCCCCGCCGATGACGATGTCGTGCAGGGCCTGGTCGCCCTCCTTGACGATCTCGGAGTCCACCCGCGGGCCGGTGACCGGGCACAGGTACTCCCGGTATCGCGTCAGGTAGCCGGCCCGGCCTTCCCGGGTGGCGAACTCCGGGGCGACCGTCCGCAGTGGACGTTCCAGCACTGCGCAACCGTCTTTGAAGTTGCCGCCGGCCGGGGCAAGCACCGCGCGGCCGGTGACGGTCACGAACGCCTCGGGGCGGCCGCCCCGTTCCACCACGGCCAACTCGCCGGCGAGAACCCGCAGCGAATCATGAGCATCGGGCCCTTGGCCTCGACCTCGGCCTCGGTGCCGTCGATCGCGTCGAAGTCCTGCGGCACCTCTCCGGCGGCGAACCGAGCGATGACGTCGGTGCCGTGCTTGAGCCGGAAGTGCCCGGCCGACGCGGGATTGCCGCCGAACGGCCCGACGGCCTTGGGGAAGGACTCGTCCGTGTACACCGCCGCGGCCAGGCCCGGCACGGTCCACGGGATCCCGGCTTCGACGAACCCGCGCCCGCCGCGGAACCGCCCGGCGCCGTCCGCGCCGGCCGACAGCGCCCGCCGGTAGAGGAACAGCATCGGCCAGAGCAGCTCGAGCTCCTCGACGTTGCTCGCGGTGCCCTCGGGGATCCAGAAGTGGCCACCGAAGTCGACGCCGTCGCCGGCCGGCGACGCGGCCAGCGAGCCGATCATGTTGTCGGCGTTGGTCGCGACGAACGGCTCGCCGGTCGGGTGCACGCCGCCGGAGATGAAGCCGTAGAACACCGGATGGGCCGGGCCGATCGTGAGCCTGGCCACCTCCGGCTCGACACAGGCCAGCATCTTGCCGATCACCGCGCCGGACAGGCTGATCAGCGTTTCCATCGTGTAGATGCCGGACGGGCTGACCGCGGCGGGAAAGTCCGCGCAGGACAACGTGCCGGGTACCGGTTCGAAGTGCACCCGCCGGTACACGCCGCCGTACGCGCCGGCGAGGTCGGCGGTGAGCGACGCGGTCAGCGCGGCGAGGAAGGCACCGGAGAAACCCGCGTAGGTGACGTTGATGGAGCCGGTCTGCGGGTCGGTTCCTGCGTTGTCGACGTAGAGGTGCTCGCCCTGCTTGCGCACGGTGATCTGGTACGTGTAAATGCCGGTGTCACCGGTGTGCGCGGCCTCGGCGTAGAGCCGGTGGCTCCACCGGCCGTCCGGGATCTTCGACAGCCGTAGGGCCACCGTCCGTTCGCCGGCGTCGAGAACCCGGTTCATCACTGCCTTCACCGCGTCTGGGCCGTACCGGTCGACCAGCGCGACGATCCTGCCCACGGCCACCCGGTTCGCCGAGATCGCCGCGCGCAGGTCCATGTGCACGTTGGTCGGCACCCGCGACTGGCGCAGGAACATCTCCTCCAGGTCCCGGCGCACCTCCCCGCGGCTGACCAGCTTGAACGGCGGGAACGCCGGCGGGTCGGTGAAGATGTCGGTCGCGTCGACGCAGAAGCTGCCCATCACCGAGCCGCCGACGTCGGCGTGGTGCAGGACGTTGGCGACCCAGCAGAACAGCTCGTCGCCGACGAACACCGGTGCGGCCACGATCGTGTCCGGCTGGTGCGGGGTGCCGACGTACGGGTCGTTGGACACGAACATGTCGCCGGGCTCGATGCCGGGGTTCTCGGCCCGGTTCTCCAGGATCCACTTGACGGTCAGCGCTTGGGCGTTGGAGAAGTACTGCAGGTACGGGCCGAGGAACACCAGGTCGCCGGACTCGGTGAGGATCGAGGGCTGGAAGTCCCGGGTGACCATCGTGACCGGCGAGACGGCGAGCCGCTGGATCGTCTGCCCGTGCTCGAGGTTGGTGTTCATCAGCGAGTAGCGGATGACCTCGAAGGTCACCGGGTCCACGTCAGCGGTGCCGGTGTGCAGCGTCAGCGTGTCGGGGATGCGCAGCGTCTCGCCGGGAATGTAGCCGCGCTGCACGCCGTCCCAGATGTCATCAGAACTCCTTCAGGAGTAGCTCGCCGAGCGTGCCGGCGGACAGTGCCGCGCCGTGCGGGACGGCGACGGTGGTGTGCGGCAGCTCGACGAGGGTGGGGCCGGTGACCGTCCCGTCGGGCGCGCCGCGGTACACATCGGTAGTGGTCCAGCCGTGCCCGGGCCAGTAGACGTCGGTCTGCTCGGGCTCGGCCGATGCGGTCAGCGCCGGCCGGCGATGGGGATGCCGGCCGGGACCGACACCCGAGCCCGCAACGCGAACACCTCTACTGCTTCGAAAAGCGCCGTGCCGCCCTCGCCGTAGCGCCGCTCGTACTCCTTGTCGAAGTCGGCCAGCAGGGTGGCGCCGTCCACCGGCGCCGGAACCGGAATCTCCAGGCTGTGCATGAGCTGCTCGCGGTAGCGCATCAGGGCGTCGATCTCCACCAGTGGCTCTCCGGCGACACCGGTGGCCGCCAACCCAGCCAGTGCGCCGTCGCGCACCTCGGCCACCGCGGTCGCGAGCGCGGCGTCGTCGAACGGCGCCAGCAGCGAGCGCTCGAGTTCGTGGTACAGCACCACATCGCCGGACGCGATGCCGTACGCCGAGAGCGTGGACGCGCCGTTGCCGAGCGGAATCACGACCGCGCGGACCCCGGACTCTGCGGCGTACCCGAATGCGTGCACCGGACCTGCACCGCCGAACGCGTACAGGACGAAGTCGCGCGGATCGAGGCCACGTTCGAGCGTCTGCTGGCGGATCACCATCGCCGCATGCATGTTGTTGATCCGCAGGATGCCCGCCGCCGTCTCCTCGACGGTCAGGTCGAGCCGCTCGGCGAGCCGGCCCACGGCGGCGACGGCGGCGTCGCGGTCGAGCGGCATCCGGCCGTCGAGGAAGGTGTCGGCACGGATCAGGCCGAGCACGACATCGGCGTCGGTCACCGTCGGCTCGACGCCGCCGCGGCCGTAGCAGGCCGGGCCCGGCTCGGAGCCGGCGCTCGCCGGACCGACCCGGAGCCCGCCGGTCGCCTCGTCGAACCAGGCGATCGAGCCACCGCCGCAGGCGACCGAGCGCACGTCCAGATGGGGCAGCCGGTAGGTGTACTGGTCGATGACGTTCTGCTCGGCCACCACCGGTTCGCCGTCGATCACCAGCCCGAGGTCGAACCACGTGCCGCCCATGTCGGTGCCGACAACGTGGTCGTGGCCGTAGGCGCCGGCGAGGGTGGCGACGCCGATCAGCCCGCCGGTCGGGCCGGAGTCGATCGTCCCCAACGGGGTCGCGCTGGACGCGGGCTCTCCAGCTCACTCAGGTACCGCGAGGTGGCCGGACCGACGTAACCGTTCAGCACCGTGGCGACCGTGCGCTCGTACTCGCCCAGCCGGGGAGACACCTCCGACGAGCGGGACACGAACACATCCGGGATCGCCTCTGCCAAGGCCGCTGTCAAGGCCTTCTCGTGCGCCGGGTTCGCGAAGGACCACAACAGCGCGATGGCGATGGAGTCGAGCTGGTACTCCGCGATCATCCGGGTGATCCGCTCGACGGCCGCGTCGGTGTCCAAGTCGACCACCACCTTGCCGCTCGCGTCGACCCGCTCCTGCACCTCGACCACAGCACCCGGCACGATCAGCGGCGCCGGCAACCTGCTGCCGTGCACCGAGAACACACCTTCGATCGACCGGCCGGCGACCCGTCCGGCACCGCGCATCATCGCGAGTGCGTCACCGTGCCCGGCGGTGGCGACCAGCCCGACCCGCGCACCCCGCCGTTCGAGGACCGCGTTCGTGCCGATGGTGGTTCCGTGCCCGAGACGCTCGGTCCGCTCGAGCAGGGTGGGCAGGTCGACGCCGGCGGGTTTCGGCCAGCCGACTCAGCCCGGCGAGCACGCCGGCCACCGGGTCGTCCTTTGTGGACAAGACCTTCGCGGTCCGATGGTTTGCCTGCCGGTCCAGCAGAACGCAGTCGGTGAACGTGCCACCGATGTCCACGCCGACGTAGTACATGGGTCACTCCTTCAGCGATGAAGGCCGGCCTGGCCGAGGCCGGCGCCGCCGTCGAGGCGCAGCGCCTGGCCGGTCATGTATCCGGCCGCCGGCGACAAAGGTAGAGCACCGGACCGACGACCTCGCCGAGCGAGCCCACCCGCCGGATCGGCACCCCGGCGAGCATCCGGTCACGCACCGGCGGGCGCGGACTGTCCAAAGGGGAGCCCGGCGCCCGTTCGGTACATGTGTGGAGCTGTGTCGTCCCCGTCAGAAGTTGCGCCATCGTTCTCGCCCGCCCCTTCCACTGCGGCACGTGGAGCCACGTGCCGCTCCCTTGAGACCATGGCGCGCGAGAGGTGATGATGTCTTCCCGGTCAGTGCCCAACCGGGATGCCAGCCAGCAGGAACTCATGGGCTGCTCACGCTCCGGTCGCGTGGAACATGTGGCCGATGAGGAAGCCGATGCCGGCCGCTCCGAGGCCGATGGCCAGCATCCTCGGCCCGCTCTTCCACCAGTCGCCGGCCAGCGTCACCGCGGAGTAGACGCCAACCCCGAACAGGACCAGCGCGCTGAGCAGGATCGCCACGACGAGCGCCGGGGTCCGCGGCAGCCAGACGAACGGAAGCAGCGGGATCAGGTGACCGACGAGCGTGGCGACGAAGATCAGGAACGAGCTGCGCACGATGTCGGAGGTCTGCACCGGCTGCAGGTGCAGCTCTTCGTCCATCATCGTCGTCAGCCAGGCGTCCCGGTTGGCGGTGATGGTGTCGACGACGTCGTCCAGCAGCTTTCCGGTGAACCCCTTGGCGGCGTAGATGTCGCGGATCTCCAGCCGTTCCGCCTCGGGCACCGTGTCGATCTCGGCCACCTCCCGCGCCCGTTCAGCCTGGTAGTAGTCACGCTGGGAGACCGAGGAGGTGTAGCCGACCGCCCCCATCGAGATCGACTCGGTGATAGCCGCGGCGAAGCCGGTGGCCAGCAGCACCGTGGTCGACCCACCACCGGCGATCACGCCGAGGATGATGCCGAGAATGTTGACCAGGCCGTCCTGGCCGCCGAGGATCACATCACGCAGCCAGTTGGTCTGGCGATGATGCTCGCGATGCCGCACCGGGGCGACCGCGGCCGTCGCCCGGACTGCCCTACCCAGGCCGGTTCCGGCAGCTGCCCGCCGGCTTTCCGGGGCCTTCCGATCGAGTCCTTGCCCACTCATCCGGCGTTCCTCTCGTTCGGATGGCCGGGCGAGTCGGCGGCCAGGCCAGTCAGTGTCTGGAGTGCGTCCTGCCGAACCGCGGGCCGGGTCAGCACAGACACCGGTCACCCCGCCCGTCGGCGGCGGTCATCACGCCGACACCCCGGAGCGACCGCCCCATGCCGCTGACAATGCCCTTCCATCGGCCGCATGTCGCCACCGCTGGCGCCTATCCCCGGTTCCGGCCAGCGGGTGTCGGTTCGTACTGCGCTTGTTCGCCGGGCAGCCGGCCGAGGACCTCGTCGACGTCGGTGCCGTCGATGGTTTCGCGTTCCAGGAGCAGCTGGACCAGGCGGTCCAGGGCCTCGCGGTGCTCGGCGAGGATCGCGGTGGCGCGGTCGTCGGCCTCGCGCAGCAGCGTGGCCGCCTCCTGATCGATCACGCGTTGGGTGGCCTCCGCATAGGGGCGGCTGCTGACCTCCTCCCCGCCTAGGTACACGGAGCCGCCGGTGCGGAACCCGACCGGGCCGAGCACCGGGCTCATGCCGTACTCGCGGACCATCCGGGTGGCCAGGTCGGTGGCGCCGGCCAGGTCGTCGGCGGCGCCGGTGGAGGTCTGCCCGAAGAACAGCCGCTCGGCGGCCATCCCGCCCATGCGGATGGCCAGGGAGTCCTTGAGGTAGCCCTCGGAGTAGAGGTGACGCTCGTCGACGGGCAGTTGCTGGGTCGCCCCGAGCGCCTGCCCGGCGGGAAGGATGGTCACCTTCGCGACCGGATCCCCGTGCTGCGACAGCGCCGCGACCAGCGCGTGGCCGCTCTCGTGGACGGCGACCGCACGCTGCTCGTCCGGCAGCAGCGCGTTGGAGGCGTCCCGGTGCCCCAGCAGGATGCGGTCCCGCGCGTCGGCGAAGTCGACCGCATGGACGGTCTGCCGGCCGGCGCGCACCGCGAAGATCGCGGCCTCGTTGACCAGGTTGGCCAGATCGGCGCCGGAGAACCCGGGCGTCGCCCTGGCGACCACGTCCAGGTCCACATCCGGGCCCAGCGGCTTGCCGCGGCTGTGCACTTCGAGGATGGCCCGCCGCTCGCGCTGCGTGGGCAGCGGGATCATCACCTGCCGGTCGAACCGGCCCGGGCGCAGCAGCGCCGGGTCCAGCACCTCGGGCCGGTTGGTGGCCGCGATCACCACCACGCCGGTAGCCGCGTCGAAGCCGTCCATCTCGGCGAGCATCTGGTTGAGCGTCTGGTCGCGCTCGTCGTTGGAGATGACCTGCCCGCCGCGGCGTTGGCCGATCGCGTCGATCTCGTCGATGAAGATGATGCTGGGCGCTCGCCGCCGGGCGTCGGCGAACAGGTCGCGGACCCGGGCGGCGCCGACGCCGACGAACATCTCGACGAAGCTGGAGCCGGTCACCGAGATGAACGGCACGCCGGCCTCGCCGGCCACCGCGCGCGCCAGCAGCGTCTTGCCGGTGCCCGGCGGCCCGACCATCAGCACCCCCTTGGGACCTACCGCACCGGCCCGCCGGTAGCGATCCGGCTGCTTGAGGAAGTCGACGACCTCGCTGACCTCCTGCTTGGCGCCTTCGTAGCCGGCGACGTCGGCGAAGGTGGTGTCCGGCCGTTCCAGGTCGAAGACCTTCGAGCGGGACCGCCCGATCCCGGCGAGACCGCCCAGACCGGCCAGCTGCCGCCGGGCGGCGCGGCCCGTCCACACGAACAGCCCGAGCACGATGACGAACGGAAGCAGGTTGAGCAGCACCGACCAGATCGAGGTCCGCGCCGCCTGCGTGGTGACCTGCACATTGTGCTGATCGAGCAGCTGGGCGAACTGGGGATCCTGCAGGCTGACCGGATAGCTCGAGGTGAAGCTGGTCCCGTTGGTCAGCTTGCCGGAAATGTTGCCGTCCGGGCCGATCGCGACCGACGCGACCTGCCCGGCGCCGATGTCGGTCTTCAATTGGCTGTAGCTCAGCTGCTGCGGGCTCGAACCGGTCGGGACCGGCAGAAACAGCGCCACAGTCAGCAACAGCCCGGCGACCAGCAACCCGGACCGCCACCGCGGCGGAGGGCGCCCCGCGGGCGCAGGCGGCCGGTCGGGCGGCGGGACCGACCTGGCCGACCTGGAACGGTGGCCGCCGGGCCACCGCCCAGCCGTGGTGATCATGGGTGCTCCTCCTGGGTAGCGCTCAGCCGGCCTGCCAGCCAAGGGTGGCGGCACCAGGGGTCGCGGGTCTGCATGGCCAGCGGCACATCTGCGCTACCTGCTGGCTGGAACCCGGCCCACCGGCCATCGGCCGCGGCTGGGTGCTTGACCAGCCCTGCGGTGCCGCGGCCGGTCCGGCCGGCGCCAAGGTGCGGCCGGGTCGCCGGGGTTGGTCGATAATGCTGGCATGTCGATCCCGTCGAGCTCTGGCTGGCCGGCCCCGCAGCGGGCTGGGGACGGCGCGGCGGTGAGCGGGTTGCGGGTGGTGCTGGCCGAGGACGATGTGCTGCTGCGGGAGGGGCTGGCCAGCCTGCTGCAGCGGTCGGGGTTGCAGGTGGTGGGGCAGGCCGGGGACGGCGAGCGGCTGCTGGCGCTGGTCGGGGAGACCGCGCCGGATCTGGTGGTGGTGGACATCCGGATGCCGCCGACCCGGACCACCGAGGGGCTGCAGGCGGCGCAGGTGATCCG
>WNFZ01002539.1_pt1 | contig 17292 bp, 12 predicted proteins | sample 5400081 | NCBI WGS metagenome assembly WNFZ01 (sample SAMN13153365, study PRJNA577476) | soil metagenome | isolation source: 80 cm soil or saprolite under grassland replicate 1 | place: USA:California | collected 2016-06-15 | reverse complement strand
GGAGAAATGCCGACAAAACTTCTCTTAAACCCAAAGTGTTCAAAATCCAGAAAGCGTTCGAGAAGATGGATCAACCCATCGTACTCTCGTTTTCTGCTTTTAAGAATAACTTTGTCCAAATCTTTTGCGTCCTTTGAACTCATAGCTTGCCTCACTGAGGTTGTTGAATAGGAATAGTATTATCTATAGGGTTAACATCAAAAGTATAACCTGCGTTCATCAGGGCCTGAACCTCTTGCATTCGGGCAGGGACTTTGCCCAGCAAGTTCACTACTTCTTTAATGTCTCCAGCCTTCAAGGCTTGAAGGGCGTCAACTTCAGTAGTGGGATCGCACCCATCCAAAGAGTATTTAAAGCTCATATTGCCTGCAATAGGGGTTTTAACAGCAGCATGGTTAATTCTCCAAAGAATATCATCAAGTACCGCAGGATCTTTTATATTTGCCTTGAGCATTTTATACACCTGCGGGTTGGTATTGTAAAACATTCCATCATTGGTTCGGGCATCACCAACATAACCATTGTCATAATCGACCCATTTTCCAATATAAAACGTGTCGCCGTCACCCAATCGCGAATTTTCTCCAATCGCTGTAATCAGCCTGTCGGCTTCTGGATTGTTGAAATCCTTCAACTTCAGTAAATCTGAGGTTGACTGAATTACATCAGCATCCGAATCGGAACGCAAAGCGATTTCAGCACCATCGTTTTTCAGCGTCTTCGAATCCCATTCCGCCAAAGCATTCGCAGCAGCTGTGCCATATCGCTTCGCAGTTTCTCCAAAGGGGCTTAGTGTGTTTGCCAAATTTGCCGCATCATATAGATTTGTTGCAGCATCTAGAGATTGTGCCCCCATAGCACCGATTACTGCGCCCTCTTCTCTTTCGGTTTTGGGTAATGTATGGTCTGCATTTGTTGCTGCTCCATATCCTATTGCTCCCAAGCTGCCCAACATCCATGAAGACCATATTGCTCCAACTGCTGGAGCAGCCATAGCTATTATTTTGCCTAGTAAGGGCTTGCCCACCGCACTTGCTATCATTGAGGTGTTTGTCGCCGCCAATGTAACGACTTGCTGCCCTGCCGCATAGACTGTAGTAGCAGCGCTGGTCACCACCGCGGAAGTGACAGCCACACCTACATTGCGCACTAGGTTTTGATTGAGCGGCCGATCGTAATACGCATTTAGAGCCATAGTCCCGCCAGCGGTAAGGCCTCCCGCAAGTAACGCTGCTCCACCTACGACAAGCGGCGTTGCAAGCCCTCCAGTTGCAATAATTGCAAGAGCCCCTACTCCAACTGCTAAACCGATCCCAATAGAGGCTGCTACTTGGTGATTGTCAACCCATTCCATAGCTTTCTGCCACCAGGATTTTTCTTCTGGAACAGGAGTAATAGCTTCATCTGGTTTTACACAAACATCATCTGCTGCAATTTTCGCTTCTACCTGTTGCGCCTTCTTTGCTGCTTCTGCCCTCTTTTTCTCCTCATATTTCTGTTGAATTGCTGCCTGTGTAGCGATCCAGTTTGCTTCTTCTTGCGCTTCCATGCGATCGAGCTTTGCAGCAACACCACCGATAAAATCTTGCTGTTCATTGCGCGCTGCTTCCCAGGCAGCTTCTTGCTTGCGTTGAGCGTCCGCTTTTTCTATTTTGCGAGCCTGGATTTTGTCATGGCGTTCTTCTGCCTCTTTTTCAAGGGCAGCTTGTCTTTCCTTTTCCTCTTGTTGCTTTCGTCGCTCTTCCTGTGCATAGGATGTGGCAGCTCCAACCACAGCCGCTGCGGCCGCACCCCATAGAATATTTGAATTGGAATCTGGAAAACGAGAATCGGATGAGTCTGAGGAAGCAAATTCAGCAGTGCTATCTTTCGAATTAGCGTCGGGCACAAAAAAAGATTCAAACCAATCCAATATACTGGTTTGGGTGGGCGTGGCACGCGGGGTTGGGATGTATACAGGAGTTGATGTAGCCTGCGCGGTGGGCTCCATTTGGCCAAAGCCGCTGATCACCGCCGTTGGAGTGACCGTTGGCGATGAAATTGGCACATTCGTGTACGTAGGAATCGGAGTAGCAGTCGCCCGGAGGTATGATTGTGGAGTGGATGTTGGTCCCGAGGGCAGAATACTCAATACAACTTTGACTGAAGCAGTTTGTTCCGCTGTATGACCTAAGTTGTCGGTGGTGATTACTTTTACGTCATAAGTACCCGACGGCGCGACCTCGTTATTACCAAAGCGGCGATCCCATTTGAAAGATAATGGGAATTGATTCGGATCAAGCTCAATAACACGCTTGGGATAACGATTTTCAGGATCGCTAATTTCGACGCGTGCTTCCGCTACACCGCTGAAATCATCCCAAATATCAAGGGTGACAGAAGACCATTGAAGCCAGGAAGCAGGAAGACTAATCTGTGGAGCATGATTATCTATCTTGACATTGATTGTTTGTTCGGTGGTCAACCCGGCCTGGTCAGTAGCACGTACGCGCACATCACGCGAACCATCTGGAGCGTTTTGTGTGTTCCAGTCATAAGTCCAGGATGTAGTGCCAATTGCCGACTGCCAATTTTGTCCAGCATCCGTAGAGATTTCCGTCTTTGACAATCCACTACCGCTGTCACTGGCGATGCCATTCAATGTGACAGTATCCTTGACCCAGCTGGGAAGAGTGCTGGATATCGTTAGTGCTGGACGGACGGTATCTATTTTTATATTTTGGTCAATCGAATAAACTAAACCAGCTTGATCTTGTACAGTGAACTGGATTGTGTGCTGGCCGTCGCTGAGACTCACAGGATCCGTATAAGGAGTTGACGCGCCGCTGTTCAGAATGTAAGTAAACGCGTCTAAACCAGACCCCGGAGTCGGGTCTGAAGCAGAGGCAGATAAGGTCACATCCGAGATGTACCAACCATTGGATCCCGAAACCCCACTGATGTTGCCGGCAATTTGCGGCGGATGGGTGTCCACTTGAAACGTACTATCGACTTGCTTGACCAACCCTGCCTGATCCTGCGACCAAAACGAGACATTGTGTACACCATCGGTGATGGTCAACGGAATGGTATAAGTTTGCCAGGAATTGTTATCGAGACTATATTCAAAAACATCTACACCTGACGTTTCATCGGTTGTCGATGCCGAGAGATTTAGACTGGTTGTGTACCAATTGTTGGTCCCCAAAGTTCCGTTGGGATTAAGAGTAATATCCGGTATGGCGCTGTCCAACCAGAATGTTTTGGAAGATGAAACGGATCGTCCTGCATTATCTATGGCGCGCAGCTCAAGTGTATGTTTTCCATTGGGAAGAGATAATACGCCAGCGGTGGGAAAGATAGCCCAACTGCTATTATCAAGATTGTATTCAATAGCAGCTAATCCTGAACCGGGTGTTGGGTCCGATGCAGAAGCATTGAGTGTTACAGCGGTGTACCAACTGTTTGAGCCTAAGGTGCCATTGAGATTAGCGGTAAGCGTTGGGTTCTGCGTATCAATGGAAGCGCTTTGATTTAACGTGCGAATGTTTCCTGCATTGTCGCTGGCAGTGAGCACAAGTGTATGCGGACCGTCATCATTTATGGAAACAGAGGAACACGAACCTAGTGCTGTACCATCTAATGCACAAGTAAAATTCGCTAACCCTGAGGTAGCATCCGATGCAAAGCCATTGATAGAAATCGGACTTAAATACCAGCCATTTGAGCCTGATGTTCCACTTACTGTGCCGGTAAGGTTTGGCGCTTGAGAATCTACCTTTGTAGTGAACGTACCCTTTGTGGAGCTATCTCCCCATGATGAAAGCGCCCAGTAATCAACAGTGTTATTTCCTTCCTTCAAGGGAACAATACAACTGTCATCTGAACAGGCAAAGTTCTGTCCATTTAAGGACCCTTCAATCGCAAAAATGTCGTAGCCAAGCACAGGCTCATCCCCGCTCACCACAAGCTGTGGGACCGTATTACACCAACTATTGTTCAATGTGCAATTTTGGAGTTCGCTACTAACGGTTGCAGGAGGGTAGGTATTCGTTACTTCCTTCTGTGTATTGGAAGTGGTCCAATATTGATAGCCGACATTACCGCTGTTGCATGATGCCGAACTGCTCGGATACGATTTCCAAGGCTTGCTTTCGAGGGAACAGGACCAGGTGTTACTGGTCTTGTACTTATATACTCCATTTACATCCGAGCATTTTTTGAGGAGTACTTTGCAGACATCGACCGTTTCAGTTACGGTACGATCAGGTCCCAGATAATCTGCCAATACAGGCGTGACAGTTGCCAACGTGATTATGGCCGCGACAAAATACACAATTGTTTTGCGTTTGATTCGAATTGAATTAGTTTTTTCCCGCATACAAAAATCGCCCTCTTGCATCATTGAAATCTGTGATGAAATTGTGAAACAGGTGCATTGTAAAATTAAAACCTTGAGAATCAATTTTCATTTTTGTTGGTTGGCATTACAGCTATGAAAATGAGAGAAACATTATCGAAATAAACATTTTTTGTACGCAGGGGCGACCCGCCAGGGACTAAGCAAGACATGTGCGGGCAATGCGCCATTACATAAGATGACCATGGATGGCATTGTCGGGTCGTCCCTGCGGTATGTAACAATTTGAAGGTCAGGTAGTTAAAAAACGTGGGTTCTCTAGGATTCACCGTGATGAGTCGCCAAATGTAGGGCGACATTAATGTCGCCTTACGCCAGATATGCTGGATGATCACGGCATTTCCCAATGAACCAAAACATGTTCGGGTAAAGAACGCAATATTTCATGGTTCTGTTTGGACCGTTTGAACAAGGAGAGAGTATGGCATATACCCTGGATACGAAAGTCGGCGATCTTTTGCAAGACACCCATGCGCTGGACGTTCTGGAGAAATACGTTCCGGGCGTGGCGAGCAACCCCATGGTCAGCATGGCTTCGGGGATGACGATCAAAACTCTGCTGGCGATGCCCCAGGCCCAGCAATACGGCATCACCGAGGAAAAGGTGAAGCAGGTGCTGGACGAGATCAACTACCGGAAACCATGATCCGTTCCGTAATCCAGTCTCATGGCAGCCGGTCTGGCGAAAGCAGGAACGTGCTTAGCAGAGCAGGGATACATTTCGAACAGAAGAATCGCCCTGCGAATAACATTATTAGCCCTCGGCAGTTAACCAGTATGCCCACAGAAAATAGAGGAGGTGATGTAACTCCTTCCCCTTGAGGAGGTTATATGGCATATACGCTGAATGCGAAGCTCGGAGATCTTCTGGACGATCCGAGCGCCATTCAAGTGCTGGAAAGATATGTTCCGGGGATTTCCAAAAACCCAGTCCTTCGCCAGGCAAGAGAGATGACGTTAGAATCCCTGCTTGCCATGCCGCAGGCAAAGCAGTTGGGCATTACGGAGGCAATGGTCACCAGGCTGCTGGCAGAGATCAACAACCGCAAGAGACCAGCCCCACCCGGTTGAGGTGCCCGGCAGGGAAAGCCAATATAGAAAGCGCCAGCCGTTTGGGTTGGCGCTTTCAGTTTTGTGGGCAGAAGATAACTGTCCGTTGAATATAATACCCGTCGTCTTATTATCAACATTGTGTTTCGCTCTAGCACGAAAGAGAAGGATCCAAGGCTGTCACATACACCATCGCACCCTCTATCGACGAAAAGTACATCGTCATCAAGACAATTGGGAATATCAACCGCCTCCTCGCCTTACAACAGAATGTGGAGGCTCATCAACTCGGCCGGAAATTGGGCATTCATTGCTATCTGGACGATCTGACGGAATCCCAGAATAGCGATTCGATTGCCAACAACTATGAATTTGCCAATCAGGACATGCAGCACAACCCCGAGATCGATCATCGTGAACATACAGCGCTCCTGGTGAGCGCCGACGACCATTCGCATTATTTCTATGCTTTGGCAGCCAGGAACGCCGGAATGAATGTCCGTCCTTTTCAAGACAGAGAAGAAGCAATTCAATATCTTCTTCGAAAAGCGGAGGCAGTTCCACCCAGCTTTCTCTGAAAAAGAAAACGCATCTGGGTTTCAGGGAGCATCGGGCATTGAGTCTACGAATTCGAATGCCAGATCTCTTGCTGCATCATCCAACCAGGCGAATCTAAAGGTGGGGAGAACTTACAATTTCTAGCCAGGTTCAAAATATCCCAAAACATGGAAAGATCGCCAACGAGTACGGGATAACACAATACTGCACCGTGCTTACACAGACAAGTTTTCGTTATAGGTATTGCATTTCCCGGTGAAAGGAGCAGACCGATGAACCTTCAGCAGCGAGTTCGCAAAGGGTTTCTCATCGTTCTCAAACATGTTTTGAATCCCGTGACGCGCAGGATCGCGCGGTCGCCATTCGGACCATTCGCCATTGTCCGGCACGTAGGGCGACGCAGCGGCAAGCTTTATGAGACGCCGATCATTGTCACTCCCACTCAGGGTGGTTTTGTGATTGAACTATCGTATGGGCGGGATGTGGATTGGCATAAAAATGTCCTCGCTGCAGGCGGTTGTACGATCATCCGGCATGGCAGGGAATATGTGATCAATAATATTGAACCGTTGGATGCAAATGCGGGTCGAGCCGCGTTCCCGATGCCGGAACGACTGATCCTTCGTCTCCTCCACAAAAAGGAATTTGAGAAGATGCGATTTCAGCCAGCATAAATCTGTTTTCATACAGAAACCTGTCAGGAGATTTTTCCTCAATGATGAGGAACGAATTCCATATCGGTTAAAATACACCCCATGCATTCCCGGCTCTCATCTCGAATTCTGCTTTCTACCTTCTGCATTTTTATTCTTATCTCCTGTTCCTCTCCCGCCGTTCCAACCAATCCTCCTGCTCTTGCAACCGAAACGTTATCTCCCACGCAAACCAGCGCGCCCCTTGCGACATCTGATCCAGGTGAAACGCCGACTCCCTTTCCCACGCTCACGCCCGACCTGCCGCATCCCAAATATGTGATCGACATGCAGATGGATTACACGACCAAAGCCGCGACGGTCAATCAAACGATCACCTATCCCAACTGGACAGGGGAAACACTCAACAATCTTGTTCTCGCCGTGGAACCCAATTTATGGAGCGGCGGATTCAACCTCAAATCGCTGGCGATCGACGATCAGCCAATTACGAATTTCACACTCGAGAACATGAGCCAGAAACTGGATGTACCGCTGCCGAAGCCATTGGAACCAAGCCGCACGATCCTCATCACCATGACGTATGGACTCATCCTGCCGCAGATGCAGGCGTACAGCAACCCGAACGAAGTCCGCCCGCAGATTTATGGATACAGCGATAAGCAGGCAAACTTTGTCGATTGGTATCCGTTCGTCGTGCCATACCAGCCGGGTCAGGGCTGGCTGCTTCACAATCCCTGGTTCTATGGAGAGCATCTCGTTTATGACCCGGCAGATTTCGATGTCAGTGTGACGTTTACCGATGGAGCCAATCCGAAAGTCGCTGCCTCGGGAGAAGAGATCGGCTCTTCATCGAACGAATCGACTACCGCGACCGTAACCCCACAACCGAAAACCTCCCATCACTTTGTCCTGGAAGCCGGGCGCACATTTGCTCTCTCCATGAGCGATTACTTCAAAGTTGCCACACAAACGGTTGGCGACATCAAAGTCTATGCTTATTATTTTGGTCTTTATGACGTTCCCGGGCAGGCAATGCTGCAAACCACAGTAGAAGCTCTGCAAACCTTCTCCGAAAAATTCGGTCCTTATCGCCATAAAACGATGACCGCCGTGCAGGGCGACTTCAACGACGGCATGGAATATTCGGGCATGTATTTCATCAGCCGCGATTATTTCAATTTGTATAAAGGAGATCCGGTCAATTATCTGATATTGATCTCTGCCCATGAGACGGCTCATCAATGGTGGTTCGACGGCGTGGCGAATGACCAGGCAATGGAGCCGTGGCTGGATGAAGCTCTCGCCACTTACAGTGAGCGTATTTATTATGAAACCAACCATCCGGACCTTGTAGATTCATGGCGGCAGTATCGTTATTTTGAATTTCAAAAGGCAGGCTATGTGGATACAACGATCTACGATGGCGGCGGTCAGCGCCCATATTGGGATAAGGTTTATCTGACGGGTGCACGCTTCCTCGAAGACCTGCGCAAGAAAGTCGGCGATGATATTTTCTTCAGCTTCCTCAAGGATTACTACACTCAATTCGAAGGCAAGCGCGCCACCGGAGCCGATTTCTTCCGTGTGCTGCATCAACACACCAATGCCGACCTCACCGATTTGATGACGAAATATTTTCAGAATACATATTAGGTTTCTCTCGCGCTGAGCGGAGGATTGAGCGTTCTTTGCGAGGTCCATAGTCGACACCGCCCCGGTGGTTCGGTGCCGGGGAGCGCAGGCAATAGATGATTGCTATTCTTAGGAGATTGCTTCGTTGGGCTTCGCCCTCCTCGCAATGACATGAAAAAACATCCTCTTCGCCTAGCACTGATCGTTCTGATTGGGATTTCCCTTGCCTGCACGTTTCCTGTGACGATGCAAGCGGCTCCTGCGCCGATTGTGCTGGTCACGGCGAATCCCAACGCCTCACCAACACCCACGCCTTTTCAACCCGCCGGAGTCATTCTAGCGCCGACGGATATCGTTCTGCCTTCCTTTACCCCTGCTCCTCCAACAGACACACCACTACCCACGCTGGAATTCACCGCAACGACTCTTCCTTCGCCAACCCCTCCTGCATCTGCATCACGAACGCAATATACAATTTACGCATTACTCGATTACTCTGGTCACCAGCTTGGCGCAGATGAAACGATCCATTACAGCAACCAGACCGGGGCAGCTCTTAGCGACATTGTCATGGCTGCCGAGCCAAATCTACGCGGTGGCTTTAGCATCGACAACATCCTGCTCGATGGCAATCCACTCAATTACGATCTCAACGGGCACACGCTGACTGTCCATTTGCCGCAGCCGCTCGCACCCAAAGCACCGCTCACACTCACAATGCGCTTCCGCATTGATATCCCGGTCAAGGTTAAAGATCATCCCTATGGATTTGATGTCGATCAGGTCAATCTCACAGATTGGTATCCGTTCATTGTGCCCTACAGCAACGGATGGATTCTGCATGACCCTTCGGCGCTGGGTGAATATCTTGTGTATGACTCATCCGATTTCGAAGTGAACATCAAGACGACGCAATCGGGAGTCATCATCGCTGCCAGCGGCCTCGATGAACCCGCTTCGTCAGGCTCAGCAGGTGAATGGACGCGCTATCGCATCGAAGGCGCGCGCACGTTCGCCTTCTCCGCCAGCGACCAACTCCAGCATGTAGATGCTACTGCCGGCGGCGCGACGATCCGCTCTTACTATTATCCCGGCTATGACAATCAGGGCGCAGCCATCCTTAATGCGGCAGTGCGTGAGATCGGTTTGTTCGAAGTCAAGTTCGGACCGTTCCCTTATAAAAGCCTGAGCATCGTGCAGGCAGATTTGAACGATGGACAGGAATATGATGGTCTCGTATTTCTGGCGACCAAGTTTTACAACGAATATAACAACTCGGCGCGCAGCAATCTCGTGGCGATCGGCGTGCATGAGATTGCCCATCAATGGTGGTTTGGCTTGGTGGGGAATGATCAGGCAATGGAGCCGTGGCTCGACGAAGCGATGGCGGTCTATAGCGAGGCGATCTTTTATAAATTTATCTATCCCAACTCGTACGATTGGTGGTGGAATTTCCGCATCAATTATTTTGGTCCCAGTGGCGCGGTGGATACGAATGTTTATCAACCCGGATCGTTCCGCGGCTACGTCAATGCCGCGTATTTGAACGGCGCCAACTTCCTCGAAGCGTTGAACATTCGCATGGGCGACGATGCCTTCTTCCAGTTCCTGCAGGACTATGTTTCGCGCTATGGACGCGGACGCGCCACTACTGCTGACTTCTTCGCCGTGGCGCGGCAGAATACCACAGCCGATATTTCCGATTTAATCAATGCGTATTTTGCGGGCAGCTATTAACCTAAGGGGCGGATCGCGATCCGCCCCTACCTTGTTGTAATCTATATACACTATTTCCCGTCATGTCAGAGAAAACCGGTGGTCTCGATGTGCCTTCGGCAACTCAACCACTGCGGAAAGCAAGCCTCACATGAACGCAAAAATCGTCGCCATCGCCCTGTTCATTCTTATCCTTCTTGGAATGCTTGCCTATTTTACCTATGATACTTACCCAGGTGTACTCTTCCGCACAGGAACGCCAACTCTCACGAACACACCAACAGCGACAAATACCTCAACACCAACCTTTACCTCTACGGTGACAACAACATCTACTCTCACTTTAACTGCGACGCAAACGCCAACTTATACTCCAACAGCAACGAACACTCTTGCTCCGCTTTGGACGCCAACTAAAAAGCCAAAGCATAATGGCGGAGGTGGACAACCGACCCAATGTGATCCGATTTCAGGATGTGGTGGTAATCACTAAACTTGAGGCTAAAATCTATTAAGAAATAAGCGTTTAGTGGGATTCACCCCAATCGTTTCTTTATTTATCAAACCTCACCATCGCCGTAAACGCGACCTGCTCCACGCTGATCGGTCGCATGATCTCCCATTCGATATCCAGCATCGGCATGAGCGAATCGTTTTTCACGCCCAGCCACAACACGGGAAAATTTTCGTCTCGCTCAGCGGCACGCAAATTGATCTCGATCTTGTCCGGTTCGTTGCCATTCTCAGCAACAGACACTTCCGCATAGGCTGGTTGATTGAATGCCTCGGCAAATTCCGAGCCCTTAATTCCTGAGGAAGTGTGATGCGCGGCGGAGACAGGTTCTTCTCGAAAATCCCGAAGGATGAGCTTGGACCTCCTCGAGCCGATAAAGCAGGCAATTCGATCTTCGCGATTCGAAGGAATGGGGAGCAGCGCATTCTGTCCCTGTAAATGGATTTGCACATTCCCCCGATACAAATAATTCTCCTTGGACATAGGTATAACCTTTCCACTATGGATGCAAATGTTTTTAGCATCAAATGATAGACAACGGAATCCATAGTGCTATCTCTAATTTAGAATAAATGTTCTAATTTGTCAAGCGCGGAATCAGATACTCTTCTCCCTTTCAACGTGTGATATACGAACAGCCGACGATTTCATATTGTCTAATCAGCATCCTGCATTTCACTCATTCATCTCTGGTACAATCCTGCCCGCTTTGGAGACAGTATTCTTCTTATGGAACTTGAACATAGTACGATCGAAACGAACGGTATCCGTTTGCATGTCGTTCAAGCGGGACCGAAGAGTGGAATCCCTGTTTTGCTGTTGCACGGCTTCCCTGAAAATTGGCGCTGTTGGATTCATCAGATACCCGCCCTTGCGGAGGCAGGATGCAGAGTCATTGTCCCTGACCAGCGCGGTTATAACCTCAGTGACAAGCCGAAAGGAATCAAGAATTATCGCATCGAAGAATTGGTCAAAGATATCCTCGGTTTGATCGAGGCGCTGGAGTATCAAAAGGTCAATGTAGTGGGACACGACTGGGGCGCGGTCGTCGCCTGGACTTTGGCGTATCAACATCCTGAACGCGTCCAACACCTTGGCATTCTCAACGTTCCCCATCCGCTTGTAATCCGTCGCTTTCTGATGCGCGACTTCGAGCAGATCCGGCGCTCATGGTATATGTTCTTCTTTCAATTGCCATGGCTGCCCGAAATGGGAATGCGCGCCGACGATTGGCGCGGCATGGTCCGTGCGTTACGCGGCAGTGGCCTGATCCACACATTTACCAATGAAGATATCCGGAAATATAAGGAAGCCTGGTCACAACCCGGCGCGATCACAGCGATGATCAATTGGTATCGGGCTCTGCGTTATCAATTGCAAATGCCCGAAGAGATGCGAATCCGTGTTCCCACCTTGATGATGTGGGGTATGAAGGATGTGGCGCTCACGCATCGCATGGCACGTCCCAGTATCGATCATGTAGATGAAGGAAATTTGATCCTATTTCCGGATGCAACGCACTGGGTCCAGCGCGATGCAGCTGAGGAAGTGAATCATTATCTAATTGACTTTCTGCTCGATCAAGCAAGTAAACAAGTGGTTCGCTGATCACTAGTATAAAAAGCCTTGTTGAAAACAACAACGCTTTTTCCATTCCTTTTTGATTGAACATGTCCTTCTCTTCATAGCAGGAGAGCCAATAACCGGCAGTGAGTTCGTTGTCCGCCAGCCCATTACCACAGGGAAGTATTGGTTCATTGGGAATCGCCGTGATTATCCAGCATATCTGGCGTAAGGCGACATTAATGTCGCCCTACATTTGGCGACTCATCACGGTGAATCCTAGAGAGCCGAAGTATTAATAACTGGCGAGCAGGTTATAATTCAAGACAATGCAGCAAAAAGGATAATTTTAGAAACAGCTCAAAACAATCTGCATATATGAGGGAGAGAGAATGAAAAATAGAATTGGACGGATACTCATCCCCAGCCGTCGGGGGAAATGGGGACTATAGCAGCACCATGCCCGATGCCAGAATTCTAATCGTAGAGGATGAAGAAGCGGCGACACGCGAGATTACAACCCAGTTGGAAAAGCTGGGATATGTGATCGTTGGTCACACCGATCGGACGGAGACCATCCTTGCCATGCTGGACGAATTAAATCCCGATCTTGTATTGATGGAGATTGGACTCAAGGGACAAACCAACGGTGTGGAGATGGGGAAACTAATTCATACAGATTTTGATATCCCGGTAATTTTTATTAGTGCTCATACAGATGCTATTATTCCTGAGGATGCCCTGCTGGCCGAGGCGTATGGACTCATCATCCGGCCTTTCGAAGCACATGAGTTGAAATCCACAACTACAATGGCGCTCTATAAACATAGCATGACCCGTAAATTGCGGGAAAGCGAAGAGCGCTATGCCTTAGCCATTCGTGCCGCCAACGATGGCATTTGGGATTGGAATCTGAAGACGAACGAGATCTATTATTCCGTGCGCTGGAAGGAAATGCTGGGATACGGGGAAAATGAGATCGCGGCTGACGTGAATGAGTGGTTTAAGCGCATTCACCCCGATGACCGAAAGCAAGTTCAGGCGAATCTTGTTACACACCTGCGAGGTTCCACTCCCAGTTTTGAATGTGAGTATCGAATGCAACATGCGGATGGCCGCTATATATGGGTGCTCAGCCGCGGACTGGCGATGCGCGATTCCAATGAAAGCCCACATCGTCTGGCAGGATCGCAGTCAGATATTACCGCCCGAAAGTTGGCAGAAGAACGTCTCGCACAGGAAGCTTTGCATGATGCGTTGACCGGATTGCCAAACCGTATTCTCTTTCTCGATCGGTTGCAGAACCGGTTAGATCGAACCAAACGGGATCCGGATGGCCTTTTCGCGGTCATGTTCATCGATCTCGACCGCTTCAAAGTGGTGAACGACAGTCTCGGTCATGCTTTTGGAGATCAACTGTTGATCACGACCGGCTGGCGTTTAGAACAATGCCTGCGCCCGCAGGATACCGTCTCACGATTGAGTGGAGACGAGTTCGCCATACTGCTCGATGCTGTCAACAATATCGGCGATACACGCCGAGTGGCAGAGAGAATCAGAGCACAGCTGATCACAACAACCTTACTGGGTGTGGTGGAACGATCCCCCACTGCCAGCATTGGCATCGTGATGTTCGACAAAAATTACACGGCAGCCGAGGATATGTTGCGCGATGCAGACCTGGCAATGTATCACGCCAAGCGATTCGGCGGAAACCAATATCAATTTTTCGACGACGCCATGCATACCAGCGCGGTGGAGCTGCTTCAGCTGGAGTCAGAACTTAAACATGCCGTTGCTCGAAAAGAATGGCTTATCTATTATCAGCCGATCGTTTCGATTATGAGTGAGAAGCCGGTTGGCGCGGAGGCGCTGATTCGATGGCTGCATCCTCAGCGGGGAATTCTCTCGCCCTCTGAGTTTATTCAGGTGGCTGAAGATACCGGACTCATTGTTCCCATTGGAGAATATGTCTTGCGCATGGCGTGCAGCCAGGCAAAAGCCTGGCGGGATGCCGGACACTCCAACTTTTGGGTTTCTGTAAATATTTCCGCCCGCCAATTCAGAGATAAAGACCTGGTCGAAATGATTACTCGAATTCTGACGGAGACGGGCTTATCGAGCGATGGCTTGCGTTTGGAAATCACCGAGAGTGTGGCCGTACAAAACAGGGAACATACAATCAAAATCATGAACGAGTTGGATGCCATGGGTGTGTACACCTCGCTGGATGATTTTGGAACCGGATATTCCTCCCTCAGCTATCTCAAGCAGTTCCCGCTGCGAGTTTTGAAAGTGGATCAGTCCTTTATTCAGGATATACAACACAATCAAAAGAATGAGGCGCTAATCAAAGCAATTATCAGCATGGCGCGCTCTCTCGGTTTGGAAGTAGTGGGAGAAGGCGTGGAAAAAACAGAACAACTTAATTTTCTGCGGACAGAAATGTGTGACCAGGTACAAGGTTTCCTATTAAGCCGCCCCGTTCCTGCTGAGGCGTTAGGCAAACTATTGAATTAACCACCCGATAGATAAATCTAAAATCTTCCCCACGCTACCAACGCGATCGTAGAGATCCCAAGCTTCGAATTCCTAAACCGAATACTCCATTTGCTTAAATGGTTTTTGCAAATTGTTTCTTCAGCCACTCAAAAGCCGCCGACTGCATCTCCAGATCAAATTTGTGCGGGCCCGGATAAAACTGTCCGGTATAAGCGTCAGCCTTACCAACCCTCACATAATGATTCTGCAAACGTGCATGTGCATCACGCATTCCTGCTTCCGTAAACAAATGATCCTGTAGATCATATTGAACCAGCAGAGGCAGCGGCGCTCGACATGCGGCGATATCCGGCCAATCTCCATGACGCGCCCAGCCAAAGGGAAATAGCATCCATGAATGCGACAAATTATGATCCAGTAAAGCTTGATACGTTGTCATCAATCCAACAATGACAGCCGCCTGGATGCTATCATGGGTTGCGCTTAACAACGCTGCTCGATTCCCACCACCCGATAAACCAATGCATCCCAGCCTATCGCTATCTACGTCTGACCGGCTGAGCAGATAATTTAAAGCAACACGATCCTCGAAGGAAACAACGCCAGCCATGCTGGTACCAAGAATGTTGCAATACTTCGAAACCCAATGCTCATGAAAATATGCAGACAGGTTATAACGTTCAATCTCATCTGAAATAAGCCCGGCAAATTGAGGCGCATGAAGTAGATCGGTCGTAGTACTGCCCATCATATCCAGCATGGTATCGAGCGGAAAACGGCGACTTCCCCATAGAAATACATCATGAACCAGTACAACGAATCCTTCACGCGCCAGGGCATTGGCATATGCCCTGCCACTGTAAGGAATCTGGCGGAAGTCAGCAATGAGCAGGGAAGTTTCTTCGGGGCCATCGGCAATCTTTTCTTTGCCGTAATACTTGAAGTCGCTGTGATCATGCAAAGCAATAATCCCAGGCAAAGGCCCATTTGCATTTTCTGGTTTGAGCAAATATGCATGAGTACGAGGTCCAAACCCTACCGACCAGGAAATCTCTTGCCCGACCAAACCATCTTTTCCCCACTCGCGCTCGATCTTTACATCGGTTGGATTTTCATCTGCTTGACAAAACCCCAGACATTCGCGAATCAGCGCCTGTGTTTGCGGTCCAGGAAGTGCTACCGGGTAAAGAGGTTGCTCTCGATGTGCGGCGTCAACCCAATCGCTGAAAATACCAAGGTGTTGATAATGTTCCGGCATGATCTGACTCTCCTGAATTCGATGATGGTTCTCGAAGATTATACAACCAGGATTTACAGACCCTGCGAGACAGGAGTAATTCAATACTGGAGAGCCTCAGCAACGACATCCTCCGTCCCAAAATATTTTTGGGTGTGCGGGCCTGCATCCAGGCATCAATATGACAATAAGGAAATCGATGCCCATTCCGACATTTATATCGGTACAGGCATCGGTATCAATATGGAACGAGGCTCGTATTTTTACATCCGCTTTTTATACGCCCGCATCGCAAAGACATACGCCACGAGCATAATCCCGATGCACCACGCGAGCGCAATCCAGATGTCATTACCGACAGGCTGACCTGACAGCAACGCGCGTATGGCATCCACGATCGAGGTCACCGGCTGGTTTTCGGCAAAAGTACGCACGACTGGCGGCATAGATTTGGTAGGTACGAAGGCCGAACTAATAAATGGCAGGAAGATAAGTGGGTAGGCAAAGGCACCTGCACCATCCACTGATGTTGCGGACAGTCCGGCAATCGCTGCGATCCATGTCAGAGCCAGCGTAAACAGCACGAGGATGCCGGCCACAGCAAGCCACGACAATATTCCTGCCGACGAGCGGAAGCCCATCAGGAGTGCGACGAGAATAATGACGATCACCGAAATCGCATTGGATACCAGTGAGGTCAGTACATGTCCCCATAAGGGGGCCGAACGCGCAATCGGCATGGAGTGAAACCGTTCGAAGATGCCTCTTTGCATATCCATAAACAGACGGTAAGACGTATAGGCGATACCGCTTGAAATCGCCATCAGTAGGATGCCAGGCAAAAGATAATTTACGTAGTTATCTGTGCCAGTTTGAATGGCGCCGCCAAACACATAGACGAACAGCAGCATAAACATAATCGGCATGATGGTGACCGTGATAATGGTGTCCAGGCTGCGGAAAATATGGCGCATGGAACGTCCAAGCATAATGCCCATATCATCCGCTTTGCGAAAGTATGTATTCATTGTATCTTTACCTCTTTCTTACGGATAATCGCGAGGAATATTTCCTCCAGGCTCGGCTGTTTTTCAATATATTCCACCTTTGCGGGCGGGAACAGCTTTTTAAGCTCCGCGAGTGTCCCGTTGGCGATGATCCTGCCCTCGTGCAGAATGGCAATTCGATCGGCAAGCTGTTCAGCCTCGTCCAAATATTGTGTGGTCAGGAATACCGTCGTGCCATTATTAGCAAGCTCTTTGACAATCTTCCAAACTTCGATGCGCGCCTCGGGGTCAAGCCCGGTGGTCGGCTCGTCGAGAAAAATAATCTGCGGTTTTCCTATAAGACTCATGGCGATGTCGAGCCTGCGGCGCATACCGCCCGAATAAGTGGAAACTCTGCGGTCGGCAGCCTCGGTGAGGCCGAAGCGTTTCAGCAGATCATCCGCAATCTGACGCGGATC
>WNFZ01006027.1_pt1 | contig 17299 bp, 15 predicted proteins | sample 5400081 | NCBI WGS metagenome assembly WNFZ01 (sample SAMN13153365, study PRJNA577476) | soil metagenome | isolation source: 80 cm soil or saprolite under grassland replicate 1 | place: USA:California | collected 2016-06-15 | reverse complement strand
CGCGCAACGATCCGTTTTTGCCGAGCGCCGCGTTGCCCGACGCCGCCGAAGTTTCCGATGCCGTCACTTTGGAGTTCCCGGCGACGGGAGGCCATGTGGGTTTTGTTTCAGGAAAATTTCCCGGCCACCTGGACTGGCTGCCGAGAAGAATCATCAGCTTCTTTTCCGCACGTGATTCATTTAAGTGTGACAGGTAGAAAATGGAGTTAACTGACCGCTATTTAACTACTCAATCCTGTCGACAGCGATGAGCTGATAGGTGTGAAATGAAAACCCCGGTTGGTGGCAGAATTTAAGCGTGTTCGAAACCGTGGAATTTGCGATGCCATGCGAGATGGGTTTTGTCGGGCCAATAATTGGGGTCAGCTGGAAGCAGAACGCGTGTGTTTGCTTTGCGTGACAAAAGTAACTCATCGACACCTGATTCATCGAAGCGCTTTTGATCAATGAGCACGCGGTAATCATGGTCTAAGGACCAAAGGCCTTCGTCAAACATCCAGTGGGCATTTTTGCAGAGCGCTATTCCATTTCGGGGATGATTGTTACGGCTATCAGCGAATTGGTGAATATGCGCAGCTTCTACAATGCTTCCACTATCGATAGTAACAAGGCGGTAGCGGGTCAACGCGCAGGTGTAATTGTATGAAGGTACCACAGTCAGGCGAAACCTGGCTTCGCGGCCGCGTTCACGCGCTACTTCATAAAGTCGAGAGTCCTCCTTAACGATTGCATCTGGCGGTACAGGCAGGCCCACGACTTGATACAACGCGGTGCGTTCGGCGAAATCCACGAAATACTTTGCGATGAGGATGCGACGCATCTGGGTTTGGAATTCTGGGTCGTTGAGACAAGCTAGGAATGTATCGTCCATTTGTGCCGCTACCGCTCGACGGCGTTCAAGCGTGGGCCGGCCGTTTTCGTCAAGAGGTGTCCAGCAACCATCACTTTTCATGTGATAGAAGGGGAGATGGATGTTCGGCCGTTGCGAGCGGCGTTCAGCTACGACTGCCCAGTAAGTGAGAAAGCGAAAGACCAGTTCGCCGGTTAGCGGGAGAATCTTGTCGGTGAGTTTGCCCAGTTCAGCAAGTTCACCGAGCACTAAAAGCAACAGCGGTTTGTGTGGCGCGATCGTTCCCTTGCGATCAACGCGAAGATTGGAGATAACTTTTAGCCATTTTTCACACTGCACGATTGGTTGATTCTTCTTCGTGTAGCATGACTGAGCATTCGGAATAGGTTCATTCTCCATGAACAGCCCTAGACTGCTACCTAACGCGCGGGACAGGCATACAGCGATACGGAAATTTGATAAATAACTAAATTACCGAAGTTTGAGATCGTATATCTTGGTTGCCCTCTAGCGCACAAGCATTTGACGTATACTTTCGGCCTGACTTTCCTTGGTCGACCATAATGCCGAAAACGATTTTAGATATTGTGGCCGGCTTATCTCTTCCGAATGAAGAGTTGCCGCATCAAATTCTCCCATTGTGAAAATTTTACTTCCAGGTCTTCGAGCGAATACTTTTCGTCGAGGTAGGTTTTTTTGAACTTCTGCTCCACGGTGCCAATATCCTGGCGCGGCGCGCCCTTTTGTTTTGCAACGGTCACATCGGCGTCGAAGATCGTCGGCGACAAGGGAACTTCGCCCGACGCCACCAAACCGGATAAGGCGGCTCCGGACATATCCTGAACTTTTAATTCCTGTTCGGCCATTTTGTCGAGGAACTCGCGGCCCATCGTGTTCAGTGTGTTGCCGATCCATCTCACGCCCGTGGATGTGCTGACGATCGACATTTTGCCTTTCCATTTGGGATCGAGCAGTTCCTTAAGCATTCGCGGCGCTTCGTTCGGCCCGATCACGTTGGTGTTGAATCCAAGGCTATTGTAAGTCTCCCGGTCGCCGAGATAATAGAGCCCGTTTTTCCCTTTTGATTTGACGTCGTCGGGATAGTAACGCGCTTCAGGGGAATAATATTCCTGGAACATTGCGTCGCGTTTCATGAGACCCATCCCTTCGGCGGTTGTCTCGATGACGTCGGCCAGATTGCGCGACGATTTGAATTCTTCCATCGCTCTGCGGATAACGTTTTTGGAATCATTGCGCCATTCGGAAACTTTGATGAAGGGATATTTTTTCTCGAACTCTTTTACGAACGTGCGAAACCACGTGTGTGAGTCGTAGAGAGTCAGCTGGCCTTCCTTCTTTGCTCCTTCGGTTAGGATTTTTTCCCGGTCGGCGCCTTGATACAGGGCCAATTGCGCCGGCGACATCGGCGCGTTGGCGGCAAGCGCGATCGCCGTTTTAAGGAGAGTCAACAATAGGATCGCAATGCTTGGACCCGCTCGATGGCTGCGCTTAGTAAACATTGTCTCCCTCCTTGGATCTCCGAATCATCTCGTTATGACCTAACGTTTTCGAATGAACAGCTGCCGCAACAAAGTTTCCCACTGGGCGATTTTTGCTTCGATCTCTTCCGACGAATACTTTTCGTCCATATAGTTCTTCTTGAATTTTTGCTCCAAAGAGCCAACATCGTCGCGCGGCGACCACAATCCGCCCTTCATGATGAGTTGCTGGCCTTCCTTGGAAAGCAGAAAGTCGATGAAAAGAAGCGCTGTATGCGGGTTCGACGCTTTGGCTAACAGGGCCGCTGAGCCGACGGTCGTGACCACGGGCTCGAGAGGACGCCATTCCACCGGCGCGCCTTTCTGCTTGGCCAAGGTGACGTTGGCATCGAAGATTGTCGGCGATAGAGGAATCTCGCCGGAGACGACCAAATTGATCAAAGCCGCGGGAGCCATATCCTGAACGCTCACATCCTGGTCGGCCAGCTTATCCAAAAACTCGCGTCCGAGAGACTCCAGAATATTGCCGATCCAACGCGCTCCGGTGGTGGTGCTGGTGATCGCCATCTTGCCCTTCCATTTGGGATCCAGGAGGTCTTTCAGGCTTCGTGGCGCAATCGCCGGCGGGATCAGTTTCGTATTGAAACCCAAGCTGTTGTAGGTTTCCCGGTTCGGCAGATAGAAGAAGCCGCTTTTACCTTTGGGCTTGAGTTCGTTCGGATAGTAGCGTGCTTCCGGAGAATAGTACTCCTGGAACAAACCTTCGCGTTTCATAACGCCCATGCCGTCGGCGGTAGTTTCAACGACGTCCGCCAGTATGCGGCCCGCTTTCACTTCCTCGAGGACTTTGCGGATGACGTTTTTGGAGTCGTTGCGCCATTCGGAAGCTCTGACGAACGGATACTTTTTTTCGAACTCTTTTACGAAGGTTTTAAACCAGGTGTGCGATGTGTACAGCGTAAATTGGCCCTCACGTTTCGCGCCCTCGATGAGAATCTTTTCCCGATCAGTGCCTTGGTATAGAGCCAATTGAGCAGAGGAAGTCGGCGCACTTGCAGGAAGCGCGTTTGTCGCGGTGAATATTAGGATCGCGATGCTGAATGTGAGGCAGCTCTTAGGAAGAATTCGCGATGTAAACATGGTCGACTCTCCACTATGAATTTTTCCGACAACCGGATGCTATGAAGAGCGCGAGTTACTGTCAAATGAAAACTGATTGGATCGAATTTGCACTGCCGAAGTGACGTAACCCGCTTGACATCTTGACCCTTCGATGAGGTATGTTGTCACTGCAGTTGGGCGATCGAATGTAAGTCGCAAAGATCCGAGGAGGACAAAATGAAAAAACCATTTATGTTTGTCGGAGCGGCGACGATCGGTCTTTGTCTCTACGCACTTGCGTGGTCAGCGGAACTATCTCCCGATAACCAAACTAAGCTGCTGAAGAACGTCGATGCCTACGCGTCACGTATGTCGGATGTCGCGTTGAAAATTTGGTCAGCGCCAGAACTCGGTTATCAAGAAACCAAGACTTCGGCGCTGCTCCAGGATGAGCTCAAGAGCTCCGGTTTCAAGGTCGAGGCCGGCGTTGCGGGCATACCCACGGCGTTTGTCGCGCGGGCGGGGACGAGCGACGGCCCGGTGATCGCCATCCTTGCTGAGATCGACGCGTTGCCGGGCATGTCGCAAGCGGCACTGCCGGAACGCAAGCCGATCGCAGATCAGCTCGCAGGTCATGCTTGCGGTCATCATTTATTCGGCTCCGGTTCGGTGGCCGCGGCCATCGCGATAAAAAATTGGCTGCAAGAGAGTGGGACGAAGGGCCAGATCCGCGTCTATGGGACGCCGGCGGAGGAAGGAGGAGGCGGCAAGGTCTACATGGTGCGGGCCGGACTTTTCAAGGATGTGGATGTGACTCTATATTGGCATCCCGGCGACGCGAACAACGCTTCGCAGGATCGTAATCTCGCTAACACCAGCGCCAAGTTCCGCTTCCGCGGCCAAGCCGCTCACGCGGCGGTCGCGCCGGACCGTGGCCGTTCCGCGCTCGATGGCGTGGAGGCGATGAACTTCATGGTGAATTATATGCGCGAGCATGTTCCCCAGGACGCGCGCATTCACTACGTAATCACCAACGGCGGCGCCGCCCCGAATATCGTGCCCGAGTTCGCTGAATCTTATTATTACGTGCGTCATCCGGACCCGCGCGTGGTCGCCGATATATTCGAGCGCGTTAAGAAGGCAGCCGAGGGTGCAGCGCTGGGCACGGGAACGACTTTCGATTACGAAATCATCAACGGCGTTTACAGTGCGTTGCCCAACGATGTGCTCGGGCGCCTCATGGACGCCAATCTGCGCCGCGTCGGCGCGCCCACGTGGACGGCGGAGGAGACGGCTTTCGCGGAGAAGCTTCAGAAGACTCTTCCAGGTAAGAATCTGCCGGCGCTGACGACCGCGCGGGAGATCCGCAGATATCAATTCAACGGCCAGAAGTATTCATCGACGGATTCGGGCGATGTGAGCTGGGTGACGCCGCTGGCAACACTCAATACGGCAACTTGGGTTCCCGGAACATCAGCACACACCTGGCAGGCCGTGGCCGCGGGCGGCATGAGCATCGGCGTCAAGGGCGCTGTTGTCGCCGCCAAGACGCTCGCCCTCACGGTCGGGCAACTGTACACGAGTCCCGAACTAATTGCGGCAGCCAAGGCAGAGTTCGACAAGAGCCGCGGTCCCGGTTTCGTCTATAAACCGCTCATCGGTGACCAGCTGCCGCCGTTGGATTATCGGAAGGCATCAAACGCGGCGATGGCTGATCCGGGATAAGTCAGCGCATTCGGCAAAGAATGTTTCGCGCTTCGCTGACAGACACTCGGGTCAATTGTGACAATCATAACGATAGATATCGTGTTGGTCCTGCTACAAATTGCTTGCCCGATCCGACGACGCTCACACCCGCAGCCTGGCTTTATTCTCTTCCAACCACTTCGCGAGCTTGGCGATACCTTCTTCTAGATAAATTTTCGGTGCCCAACCGAGGTCCTTTTTTGCCAGAGAAATATCCAGCGGGCTGCGCATCCGGTGTGGGGCCACTTCCGCGGCGTTGGGGTGTTGGCCAATTTCGAATTTCAGATCCGGCAGCGCTTTCTGAATCGCGCGTGTTAGATCTTCGCTGACGTAGGTTTTGTCGAGGCCGATGTTGTAGGCGCGGCTGAGTGGTTTATCGGCAAACAATGCGCGACCGACTGCCTCGACGACATCGTCAATATAAATTAAATCGTCGAGCGGGCGAGTAAGGAAGGGCCGGCACGGTTGACCGAGGATGCCCTTCTTCAATTCTAGCGGGATACTGCGATAAAGACCGGGGCCATAAACTGAAGAATATCTGAGGGCGACGAAGTCTACGCCGTGTTTCTCCTTGTAGAAGTCGCCCATCCATTCTGAGACTGTTTTCGCCGCGCGATAGAAGTAAGTGGGATAGATGGTTTTTTCAGCTGGCCGTAAATCGACGCTGAGCTGGAATAGACCACACGTTGAATTTTTAATTCCTTGGCTGCTTCGAGAATATTCGTCATTGCATGATAGCAATAATTTAATACCGTGGGCGATTCATCGCGCGGAGGATGAGCGGCATGAAAGATATGCGTCGGCTTTTCTTTTTCGCATAGTGTGCGGAATGTTGCGGCGTCGGTGACGTTCATGATGTGACTCGGCGCTTTGATTCCCAGCAGCGACAAATCCGGTGAGCGCGGCACGACATCGATTGGGACTACTTGATGGCCGAGGGATTCCATTAGCAGTGTCGTGTGGGAGCCTATGAAGCCGTTGGCGCCGGTAATCAGTATGCTTGCCATTAGTTAGTTAGACCTCCAAGAGGGTGATGACTTGCTCATAACCGCGCAGCGTTGACGCATTGGCGGATTTCTTCCTCCGTGAGCGCTCTTCTCTTGACCTCCAACTCATGTTGGATGCGCGCCCAAAGTTGAGGAAGGGTTTCTTCCGAGACGATCAATCCGATCTCTCTAAGGCGCATCTTGAGAGTGTGAATGCCGGATTTCAGATCGAGATGGCTCCGTCTTTCATTGCCAACCAGATCCGGTCTCACCGGCGCAAATAGCAGGGGATCGGCCTGCATCAGAAAACTGTGGGTGTCGCTTGCGTCGGTGAAAGCGTAATCTCCCACCAGTGGTTTGTCCTTGGGAGTCGGCCAGCTTGACATCCCCTCGAACAACTTCGATAGGCCTGTCAATTTGCTCGAGTCGACACCGGTCGCAACGCCATAGAGAGCTTCCAAAGCGACGACCACTTCTGCCATCGTGGCATTGCCGGCTCTGGCCCCCACGCCGTTGATGGTGACGTCTACTTGCGACGCTCCAGCCTCAACGCCGGCCAAAGCATTGGCGGTGGCCAAGCCCAGGTCGTTGTGCGTGTGCATGCCGATGGTCAGATTCGGCGCTGCCTTTTTGACTTCGGAAATCACGTAGCGACAAGCGGCGGGCCCCATGCTACCGGCGGCATCGACAAAGTTAAGGGCGTAGACCGCAACTCTTTCACAGGTCCGGGCGAGCTTGCGCAGAAAGTCGATCGACGCCATGGAAAAAAAATTGGCGATCGGACGGGGCTTCATGCCACGCTTTTTAATCGCGCCTGCCATCTGTTCAACGTACTCCAGCAGCGTCTGTTCGGTGTCCGGCGCGGCCGACGGCGCCGCAGATTCGATGGCGGCGACACCTTTTCTGGAGGCGGCGTAGATAGGTTGCCATTCCGGCAAAGGAAAGATCGTGTAGGAAATGATCTCGACGCCGTGATTGCGGGCCAAATCCATTTGCGATTCTGATGCGACGCCATACAGCTGTAGCTTAGCTTTTAGTCTCAATTTACCGAGCTGGTCGAGAACTCTAACAGCTTGGTCTTTGTCATCTCCGGTTTTGGGCGCGAGAAACTGAATCACTGCAACGCCGGCGTCATCGAGAGCAGCCGCCAAGGCGACGTATTCCTTTTCTCCGAAGTAGGCCTGGGACGCTTCCCGAAGAGTGACGTCGCAGATCTCGACGCGCTCAGGCAAGCTCATCGCCCCACGCACCTCCGATGCAAAATTGAGCGGGCCGACAAACCATTTACCGGATTGATAGGCCGGGGCGACTCTAATCCTGTCCAACGCCGCCTGGAGGGCTTCCAAACGCGGATTCGGAATCATTGTTTTTTCCATCGCACACACTCCAATTTTTTATTTTTCGGCCACGTCCGCCTCTGCAACGTTGATATAGTCATTCGCGGAAGGTTTCCAAACCAGGCGCCGCTTGGCCGCATAGATATCAATGGGATTGTACAAGGGCACGATCGGAGCGTCGTCGAGCAGAATCTTGATGGCGGCTTGAAGGATCGGCTCGCGCTTCTCCAAATCAAAGATCTGCCGCTGCTGTTGGAGCAAGCGATCGAATTTGGGATTGGAGTAAGAGAGTCTCTTGGAAACTCCGCTCTCAAAATATTCATTGAAGAAGTCGTCCGGGTCGACCACGGTTCCACGACCTCGGAAGCAGATCGGACATTTCCCGGACCTGTGCAGGTCGTTGAAAATTCCCCATTCGGGGGTGTGAAAGCGCGTTTTGATGCCGACTTTGGCCAGCTGTCCGGCTATCGCTTGGGCAACTTCGCGGTCCTTGGTGTACCGACCCGTTGATGTGTAAAAGTCGATCTCGAATCCATTGCCAAAGCCGGCTGCCGCCAAGAGTTCCTTCGCCTTCTGGGGATTGTAGCTATAAGGCTTGAAAGAAGGATCTTCACCGAAGCCATGCGGCCCTAACATACCGTCCAGGCGATAGGCTTTGCCGTCTAAGACGTATTTGACGAGAGCATCTTTGTCGATCGCAAAGTGAATCGCCTGGCGCACCAGCTTGTTGTCGAGCGGCTTATGCGCCGGGTCCAGCAACAGAAAAATGATTCTTGCGCTTCTGACTTCTTCGAGTCGAACCGTAGAATTTGCCTTTAAGCGATCGGTTTCATGCGGTGGGACATTGGCGATCAGATCCGCCTGGCCGGATTCGAGCAGCGCCATTCGAGCCGCGTCTTCGGCAACAGGTTTCCAAATGATGCGGTCGATCTTGGGTGCGCCGCGCCAGTATTGAGGGTTCTTTTCGGCCACGACTCTTTCGCCACGCACCCATTCGACAAACTTGAAAGGTCCAGTGCCGACCGGCTTCTTGCCAAACGTGGCTTCATCGCCCGACTCTTTGGCCGCCGTTTCGCTGAGGATGTACGTGTTATCGAGATACTCCAGTAGCGAGACCACGGGTTTCGTCGTTGTGATGGTCACGGTGTACGGGTCGGGTGCCTGCATGGATTGAATGATCCTGGCCAAATTGACTTGCCGGCTGAGCTTAGGGTCCATTGACCGCTTGAGGCTATAGATGACATCGGCGGCCGTCATCTCCGCGCCACTGTGAAATTTCACGTTTCGATGCAGTTTGAAAGTCCATCCTTTTTCACTACCGGACCAGGACTCGGCCAGGACGCCCACGTATTTTCTCTTTGCAAAATCGTACTCGGCGAGCGGCTCCAAGAAATGACGCCATACCGCGTAATTCGCGGTGGTATTGTGCCAGTAAGGATTTAGCGACTCTAAATCGACCCCATGCCCGACAAAGATTGTTTTCTGTTTTGTTTGCGCGCCCAGTCGAGTCGAGGGCGCGAATGCAAAGGAGAGAGCCACGAAAGAGGCGAGGATCGCGCCGACATTTGAATGGATTCTCATGGCTCTTACTCCTCGTTGGGCGTGCACGCGTGACCTGATAGGCCGTCAATGAAATTGCGGACGACATCGCTCATGAATCATCTTATCGTAGAATCAGGCTTCACCGCTTCGAATAAAGCCCGTCGATAAAACCGCTTTCATCCAGTTTGCGAACGAAACGATTGTCGATGATGTCTTCGATCTTTGAGCGAATGACTTTTGCATTGAGCGTTGCCATGATGCGTTGGATATTTCGCAAACCTTCGGCCGCGACATAGGGTTTTTTCTCGAGGCCAATGAGCAAGTCCTGATAACCATCTTCCAGAATTGCTGGATCGCTAAGCTTCATATACCGCATCATGGTTTGGATAACCGCGCTGCGGTTAGTTGGCGCGGCGATATAAGCTTGCGCTTCTAACAAGGCTTTCAGCACGGCCTCGACAACATAGGGAAAGTCCCGCAGAAAATTGCCATTGACGGCGATGGCGGTGTTCGTAAAGGGAATCTTGGCGTGGCGCAGTTCCACGAGCACGTGCATTCCTTTGAGCTTCGTCCCGCGGCTTAGAAAGGGATCGAGGAGAGTTGCGTCGATATTCCCCGACTCGACGGCCTGGACTAGGACGGGTTGGTTGCCGATGGCATTGATGCGGATTTGATCGCGATTGGCGTCCAGGCCCAAATGCTCGAGGGTGAGATAGGCGGCCATCCAAGTCGTGCCGCCAATGGTCGTGACGCCGAGGCGTTTACCGCGCAGATCCTTTGCTTCTTTGATCTCCGGACGCACGACCAGGTCGTAGGAAAGCCGGTTGCTTGAACTGGCGATGATTTTAAGATCTTGGCCGCTTGAAACGGCTGACAATATCGGCGAACCGCCGCTGGCGGCAAACTGCACTTCCCCGGTCGCGAGAGCCGTCATTTGTAAAGGGCTGGTGCGCAAATAGATGGCTTCCATTTCTACGCCGTGTTTGGCGAAAAGCCCGCGTTCTTGAGCGATCCAAAGTATGGTCGAGCGCGCGCTCACTGCGGATTGACTGATGCGGACTTTGGTCGCGGCGGGTTTGCTAGGTTTCGTCGATGTTTGCGCCGCGTAAATCGGTGAATACTTACAAAGCACGATTAAAAATAGCAGATAGAAGCCAACGTGCTTTGTCATAAGGCGGCGAATCTTAGATGCTCGCGAGCAAGCGGCCGAAGCCGGTGCCGACTTTAATATTTAGCGGTTTCAACGAGCCCCAGATGTTGACGCTGTTGGAGCTGACCACCGGCTTGCCGATCTGTTGCTCGAGTTCATCGATAATCCCCATGGTGGCCATGGTGCCGGACTGAATGTAGACCGCGTCGACTTCGGCATGTTTGCGCGAGGCCTCGAGCGCGTTGTGAAAAATTTGCGCAGGGGTGACACCGAGTTTTTCGTAGGAGCTCAGCTGGCGTCCGCCAATACCTTCCAGCGCGGCGATCTCGATGCCTTCTGAGTTAAGAAAGTTTCTGAGATTGTCCGACATATGGACTGACTCCTTACGCCAGGAGGAAATCACCAGAATTGTCTTGGCGCCGAGAGCGTGAAACGCATCCGCCAGCGCCTGTGAGCTGGTCGTCACCGGGACTTTAGACGCTGCGCGGAGACGCTCGAGAATTTTTCTGTGCCCTTCGTTGCCATGGTGCAGGTGGACCGGCGCTCCGTTTTTCATGATAAAATCGACGCTCGCCAGGCTGAGCCGCTCGACGGCGCGCTCTAGCTGCTGCAGGGAGGCTTCGACTTCCTCCTTGCGCGCGGAGTCGACGACTTCGAGGTGCGTAATCACCAGGACGACGTCTTTGGGCGCGGCCTGATAGAAGTCGTAAATTTCGATGTCGCTGTTCACCCGTGGATGAATCCAACCGATTCGAGCCCGCCATTTATCCAGCATACTCGCGTCCTGGGAGGCTCAGCGCTTGCGGATGAAGAGCTTGCGCATCAGTGCTTCCCATTCATCAATTTTCTTTTCGAATTCTTCGGGCGTGTACTTGCTTTCGATGTAGAACTTTTTGAATTTTTGCTCGAGGGAACCGATGTCACTGCGCGGCGAGCTCAGGCCGCCCTTCATGGCGGCTTGTTGGCCATCTTTGGAGTGCAGGTAATCGAGGAAGAGCAAAGCGGCATGAGGATGGGGCGCGTTGGTTACCATTCCTGAAATACCGACGCCGGCGATGACGGGGTCAAGCGGCCGCCAGTCGACAGGGGCGCCTTTCTGCTTGTGAGTAAAAATGTTGGAGTTGAAAATCGTCGGGGACAACGGCACCTCGCCCGACGCCACAAGGCCTGATAACGCAGCGCCCGACATGTTCTGCACGCTGATCTCCTGGGCACTGAGCTTATCCAAAAACTCACGCCCCATCGTATCTATCAGGGCGCCGACCCACTGGACGCCTGTGGTCGTTCCGGCGATGGCCATCTTCCCTTTCCATTTGGGATCGAGATAGTCCTTAACGCTCTTTGGCGCTTCCGCTGCGGGAATGATTTTTGTGTTAAACCCCAAGCTGATGTAAATCTCTCGATTGTTCCACGCGTAGACCCCGCGCTTTCCCTTGACCTTCGCGTCATCTTCGTAGGCGTTGAGTTCCGGCGATGCATGTTCTTGGAGGATATTGCTCCTCATCAGAATGGTTACGTACTCGGGACTGGTTTCGACGACGTCGGCGAGAAATTTGCTGGCCGCGACTTCTTCCGACAAACGTTTCAACAGCGCTTTCGAATCGCTGCGCCATACGTTGGCTTTAATGAATGGATATTTTTTCTCGAACTCTTGAGATACCGGGCCGGCCACCCAGGTATTCGACGTGTAGAATGTAACCTGGCCCTCTTTTTTCGCGCCTTCGAGAAGTATCTTCTCACGATCAGCGCCCTGGTAAAGCGCGAGATCGGCGACGGACAGGGATTTGGCCTGGGCCCCGTAGGATTCGCCTGCAGTCGGCAAAAGCATTGCGGCGATAAGCGCGAACCGAAGCACAGAGTTGCTAATTTTTTTTACCAGCATCGGCAATTTCTCCTCACCCACTGTATCTCAAATTTTCATCAACAGCGGCCGCAGTTTGGAAATATCACTAACCGCTTCCAAATTTCTGATAAAATCGAACAGCTTGTTAACGCGATCATCGCCCAGCACGGGAACCATGAGCTCTCGCGCCTTTTCTTCGACTTCCGCCGGCGACATGGGATTCTCCGGCCGTCCGCGGACGTTGATGACGTGCTCGCGCAACGCTTGGCCGCTCGCAGTGGTCAGCTCCACCAGCGCTTGATAGCGCGGCCCGGTTTTGTCCATCTCCAAGTCAACTTCTAAGTGAACGCGCGCTTTGATCGCTTGAACGTCCGGGCTTTGCATGCGCTCGTAATCATGCGCCGCTTCGAAGCTCAGTCGCCCGTCGATTAGAGTAACGGCCAGGATGTACTGTACATTGACATCCGGCATGTGACGATTGTTGACGGTTTGAGCCGCCCGCTCGGGCAAACGGACAGTGATTTTTTCGACGTCCGACGATTTAATTCTGTGCCGCGCAATCAATCGATGGAGGGCTTCCACCGCCTCTTGCATGGGCGCGCCGACCGGAAATTTCTTGATCAGTCCCGTCGTGAGTTCGTAGCGTGCCCCCAGTTCGCTAGTGAGATAGCTAGGCTCAGCCGGGGGATAGTCGCGTAAAAAATTTCGATCCCCTTCAAAAACGTCGCGATTACCGGTGAAGCCGGCGCGCACGAGTAGCGCGGCCATGACGCCGTTGCGGCCGGTGATCCCACCGTAGTCGAAGGCCTTTTCGATGTGTTCATCGTCCGCTATCCAAGCGTTCGAGCCCGAGGCTTGCTGGGCCGCGTAGGAAAAAAGATAGCAGTTTCGCAGTGCGTCAAATCGAAGGATACTACCGGCGGCAACAGCAGCGCCAAACGTGCCGGCGAAAGTGGTCGACTTGGTCGCCAACGCCTTGTGAAAGCGGCAGCTGATCTCATAACCGATCACGACGGCATTGAGCAGATCCTTGCCGGAACTCTTTTGCCGTTCGGCAATGGCCCACGCCGCTGGTAGGACCGCGCAGCCCGGATGCAATCGATCGTTGGAATCGTCGCTTTCATCTGCGTGAGCGGAGATGCCGTTGGCAAACGCCGCGAGAGTCGCCGTCGTCAGCAGATCGGTACCCATCACAAGCACCTCGGGCTTGCCGCCCTCTGACCGGGCGAATTCGATACCCATTCGACCGGGGGTGAGCTGCGAGCCGTAAACAATCGCGGCCAAAGTATCCAAGATATGGTTCTTTGCTCTCTGAGCGACCTCGCCGGGCAGCGAAGCGTCACGAGCGGCCAACATGTAGTCAACCAGCTGGTCGATGATTTTTTTGGCCATTGTGTTAAGCCATCTGCTTTCGAAAGCCTAGCAGGCTGCTAAAAAAACTCCGTCGGAGTCCTTCGACGGTGCTCAGGACGAACGGAGGGGTTTTGATATCATTGGGGATTTTCCGTTCATGCTGAGGCCCTCGAAGCATTCCGAACCTTTTTTCAGCAACCTGCTAGGATTGCCGTCTAAGAAAAAGTTTGCGCAGGACGGCGTCCCACTCGCCGATTTTCTTTTCCAGCTCTTCGATCGTGTATTTCGATTCCAGATAAGTCTTTTTAAACTTCATTTCGTGAGAGGCCAAGTCGCTTCTGGGAGAGCTCACTCCTTCTTTCATCGCGATCTGCTGACCTTCCTTGGAGTGAAGGTAGTCGAGGAAAAGCAGCGCCGCATGCGGATGCGGCAGCCTTCGGAACATCGCCGAGTAACCGACGTTGGTCATGACCGGCTCCATGGGCCGCCAGTCCACCGGGGCGCCTTGCCGCTTTGCCCGCATGATGTTGGAATCCGAAATCGTCGGCGTGACGGGAACTTCACCCGCAGCGACGAGTCCCCTCATCGCCGGCCCGGCGACATTGTGGATCCGCACATCTTGGCGCGCGAGCCTTTCGAGGTAATCCATCCCTACCATATCCAGAACCGCTCCTACCCAACGGGCTCCGGTGGAGTGGCCGGAGATGCCGATGTTGCCCTTGAGCTTTGGCTCCAAGAGGTCTTTGAGGACTTTGGGAGCCTCGTTCTGGGGAATCATCTTGGTATTGAATCCCAAGCTGAAATAAATCTCGCGGTTTGCCCAGTAGATCACTCCCGAGTTTCCCTTGACCTTGGTTTCTTCCCCATAGGCGGCGAGCTCGGGCGAGTAAAAATCCTGAAGAAGATTTTCCCGTTGCAGAACTCCCAGCGATTCGGGGCTGCTTTCCATCACGTCAGCCAGATAGCGCGAGGCCCGATTTTCTTCCAAAACTCGCCTGAGCTGCATCGGGGATTCGGCGGTCCAGGACGAAACTTTGATGAAAGGATATTTCTTCTCGAATGACTGCGAGACGACTCCGGCAACTACACTGTTGGAAGTATAGAGGGCCAGTTGGCCTTCCTTCTTACCTCCTTCGATCAGGATTTTTTCCCTGTCGGATCCTTTATAGAGCGCCATGTCCGCCACGGTTGCTGCTTTACTGGCTCCCCACAGAACGGCGGGGACAAACAGAAAGCCTAAGAGCCAAAAGCTCGAGGCAAAATATCCAGCCCCTCTCAGCGACGGCATTTGCTCCTCCTGCTGATTTCGGCGAAAAATGGTTGCTAGTCGAAATAGCCGGACTTGTAGGCCCAGAGCCACAGGTAAGCGATCTTCTCGTTGTAGAGCTCCGCATAGCCGACGTGGCCATAACGCGGGATCAAAGCCACATGCGCGCCGCGCGTGGTGGCGGCGTACTTCGCGCCCATAAACATTTCGCGCTTGTCCTCCAGGCGACCTCCTTTCACCCAATGGCCCTTGTCATTTTCGCCGGCGACGAGAAGCACGCGGATCGTCTTCAACCAATTCGGATCAGGTTCCTGTAAATGATCGAAATATTCTTCACGCGGCAATCCGGTGCGTTTGGGATACTCTTCGAGAATTCCGACAGCGGCGTTGTGTTGGTTGTCGCACAGGCTCGTTTTCATCTGCGAACGCAGCGGACTCACGAGGCGAATGTAATCCTCCGCCCCGCCCCACGGCGTGAGGTCCGGAGGATCTATGTAGCCTGACTCACGAAATGAATCCGGCGAGCGTTTGGATACATGATCGATCGGTTTTTCAGTGTATTTTTCAGCGCCGGTCTGGTTTCTCCATTCGAGACGCCAGCCGTCCGGCCCGCCGCTGCCGAAGCCAACGATGCCGATGACTTTGGTTTTCTTGGAAAATCGGGTGAGATGAGCGGCCATCGGACCGCCGGTGGAATGGCCAAAACCGATAATCTCGCGGCCGGCAAAATGCTCATCGGTCAGTAGTCCCGCTCCTTGAAGAATGACATTGAAAGTGCACTTTAGGTTGCGATCGAGAATCTCTTCTTGCGCTAGATTGCGGTCTTTTAGGTAAATCGGATTTCGCTCCGCGACGGGCAGTTTCCAAACACCACCCGCCGGATAGTGTCCCGGATAGGTAAGCGCCAAAACCTTAAATCCTTGTGCCGCGAGCACACGGGCCAAGCCGGGTCTGCCGTCGGCCGTCAGATCCATGATCTTTTCGCTGCCGGCGCCGCCATGAAAGAAAACAAAAGCCCGGTTTGGATCAATTTCTTTCTCCGGCGTGAATAGCGTGCCGTGCATATCCCAATCGTAGCCGTTGCGCTGATAACGAACCCACGCGTCAGCCGTACTAAACTTGCCGTCGGTATATGGTGGCGAGATCGCCAGCCATTCGTCCCAGCTGAGTCTTAGAAGCAGTTCGCGCGAATTAAGTCCGTCCAGATATTTTTCGCTTATTCCTGTGCTCGACATTCAAGGCTTCTCCTTTACCTGCTGACGTAGTGATCGAGATAATATTTAGCGATCTCGCCCTTGGTGCAGAACCACACGTCTTTGAAGCTCTTAGCGTAGCGGATGCATTCTTCGAAAATGCCGATAATGTTCGGGCGGCCACCGATATGGGCGTGGACGAGCGCATCGATGAGCTTCGGTGACCCAGCCTCTCCTTCGGCGTAGAGATAGTCGAAAGCGGTCTTAAAGCTATCGAAGTAAACGCGCGCGGGATTTTTCGGATTAAAGATCAGCGAAAGGTCGTTGGCGTAATCCAGCCGCGGCATGATGACAAGCGGTTTGCCACTAATCATCCGGTGCTCCGGAATATCCGGGCCCGGCAAGTCGCCAGTCCAATAGATGCCCTCGTCAACGAAGTTTTCAAAGGTATGCTCATTGATTCTATGTCCCGGACTGACCCAACCCACGGGACGCCGACCAGTGACCGAAGCCAGACTGTCCAAAGTTCGTTTGATCAGTTCTTTTTCCCTTTGTTCATCTAAGGAAGTGAGATCGATGTCATTGACCCAGCCATGGCCGACGATCTCATGGCCGCCGGCATGTAACTCTCTTACAGCGTCAGGGAAAACTTCCGCGATGCGACCATTGGTGTCGATGGTGCCTTTGACCCCGTTGCGCGCAAAAACATCCATGATGCGCCAGATGCCGGCCTTGCCGCCGTACTCGCCGTAGGCGAGCGAAGCATAGTCGGGTTTGTCATCGCTGCGGCGGTATTGCGAGGACTTGTTGAAAGCTTCGAAGGCGACAAAAAAGCTGACGGCAATCTTGGCATCATTGGGGCCACTTGATCGGTTTGGGCTTCATACATTGAACCCTTTCTATGCCTTCGGCGCGCCGAAGATGTTGCGGAATAGTTCGTAGTTTTTATTAAAATCGTCACCCGCGCCAATCTCGTCGATCATGTAGTTTAACTTGTCGATGCCTTGAGCTGTGGTCGATACGCCGCGTCGCGTCGGGACCCTGCCAAAAGAAGCAATGATCTTTTGCCCTTCCTCGGACAACATGAAATCGACAAACAGTTTAGCCGCGTTAGGATGAGCCGCCTTGGCGCCGACGCCGATCGGTTGAAACTTGGTAAACACCGGATCCTGCGCGATCCAGTCAACAGGCGCGCCTTTGCGTCTGACGTCTTCGACATTGTGCAGGTAAGTATTGAGCACCAACGGAAATTCTCCGGCGGCAAGAAGACTGGTAAGAATGGTCAGACCGGAATAGAGCTTGAATTCCTGAGCGCCGAGTTTTTTCATATACGCCAAGCCCTTCTCTTCGCCCATGCGCCTGAGCTTCCAGGAGAACCACTCCGGCTTGGTGTGATCCATACCGATCTTGCCTTTCCACTTTGGATTCAACA
>WNFZ01002527.1_pt1 | contig 17318 bp, 13 predicted proteins | sample 5400081 | NCBI WGS metagenome assembly WNFZ01 (sample SAMN13153365, study PRJNA577476) | soil metagenome | isolation source: 80 cm soil or saprolite under grassland replicate 1 | place: USA:California | collected 2016-06-15 | reverse complement strand
ACCACAAAGTACATCCACAAACAAAAATCATTAAAGTCGTTTATCATTGAGGAGTCCTCCAGCGTGTTGGGCTTCTTTCAGCAGAAACTCCAATATCACGCTTGAGGACTTTTTGTCAATCAACTAGCATAAGACCCTACTTATTATTTAATGGACCCTTTTCAATATAATCAAAACCGATGTGTTGTGCCAATTCACGCAGGATATTAAGAAGCTCTGCCATTTTTTCCTCCCCAATTACTTGCGCCCATTCCTCTTGTACTTTTTCAACCGTTTCACGCGCAATGCGGTTTACCTTCCGCCCTTTTTCCGTCCGCCTCACAATTTGCGCACGTCCATCCTTGGGATCAGGAATTCTTTCCAGATAGCCCGCTGTTTCCAAATAATCTACAAGATAGCCCATGGCTTGCTTGGTGGTTTGGGCACGTGCAGCCAAATCTACAACACGATCACCATCAGGAAGTAGATACTGAAATACTGGTGTATGCGCAGGGCGAAGATCAGTGAGCCCTGCTGCAGCGTAAGCTTCAAATACTCGGCGGTTTATTTCCGAGAATGGCAAAACAAGCAATGCTCCTATAAGAAGTTTATCGTAATTTGTGCTCATATTGCTTATTGACAAAATAGACAAAGTGTTTTACTATTTAGACAAGTTATTTGTCTATTTCATTCTATCATGTTTCCATAAAAAGAGAACAAAAAGAAATATTTTTCTGATCCCATTTTGTTCATCTAAAAACTAGTATCGGAGGTCAACATGTCTGCTGAAGAAAATATTACGGTAGTACGCGAAATGATCGCAGCCCTTGATCGAGGTGACTGGGCTGTGATCGAGAAGCATCCCGGCATGGGTCAAACCCGCAAAGTTCATCCGATGATCCATAAGGTTTTTCCGGATATGCACCAAACGATCGAACAAATTATGACGGATGGGGATATGGTCGCGGTCCGGTTGATTGCACAAGGTACCCACCAGGGTTCGTTCATGGGAGTAGAGCCTACCGGTAAAAAGATCACTCATGGCGTGCTTATGATGATGAAAGTCAAAGACGGAAAGATTGTGGAATAATGGGCGAATGCCGATATGCCAAGTCTGCTTGAACAACTTGGCTTATTGCGCCTCCCTCGTTAGTAAGCCTGAACAACAGATTCGAAGCAGGTTATTGAATTCAACAACCTGCTTCGATCTTGATACAGAGATTTTTTAACTACTTCAGTACAGGAAAGTAAATGACCAAAATCATGCGCAATCGCCATTGACTTCTGTTTTCTGCTTACTACACTTCCCTCTCCCAAATCTCTCTTGCAATCACCTCTTGGTCCACCGGTAATTTATCAATCCTCACGCCCACTGCATTGTAGATCGCGTTTGTGATGGCAGGTGTGGTGGGGATACTACTGATTTCTCCCACTCCCTTCGCACCATAAGGACCTGCTTCAATCGGATGCTCCACGATAATGGATGTGATCTCAGGTGTGAGCATAATGCCAGGGATGCGATAGCGCGCTAAATGGTCTGTCACCACATAACCATTCTCAACGATAAATTCCTCGGTGAGACAGTTGCCAAGCCCCATCATCACGCCGCCTTCGATCTGTCCCTGCAAGCCAAGTGGGTTGACCGCCATGCCTACGTCATTGGCAGAGATGATCTTCAACACGCGCACTTCACCCGTTAGTTTGTTAACTTCCACTTCGGCGGCTTGCACGCCAAAGGAGAAGGCAAAATGCATGTCACCGCCCGTGCCGAGAGGTTGAGTCTTGGGCGCCTCATACATATAGCGAACACGCGGCTGCTGACCCAGAGCAGTCATTTCTTTGTAAATCTCTGCATAGGTCAACGAATGTCCATTGACGTGAACAATGCCGTTCTCATAGCGGATCTGCTCGGGGCGCACATCGAATTTCTCCGCCATGGAGGCAGTGATCTGGTCGCGCAAAGTCTTTGCAGCATAGCGTGAGGCATTACCCGTGACAAACGTTTGGCGTGAAGCTGTCGTCGGACCGCCATTTGGAGCGAGGTCCGTATCCATCACCAGCACACGCACTTGTTCTGGCGGGACAGACATTTCTTCAGAGACGATCAAACGCATGACGGTGACAAGTCCCTGACCAAGTTCCGCAGCGGAACTACGGACCTGGAAAGTGCCATCCTCATAGAGTTCTACATCCGCGCCGGAAATATCGGGGGCGCCGCCACCAAGCCCAGTGTTTTTGTAAGCGGAGGCGAAGCCCCAAGAGCGTATCAGGTGCGGAGTATCAGGTGTCAGGCGCGGTTTGAATATTTCTTCGAGCGACAAACCTGATACTTGACACATGGCACTTGACACCTTATCAATACATTCAGTCAATCCAACAGACTCTTTCAAAACCTGTCCCGTATTCGTGATGCTTCCCACATGCAATGCGTTCATACGGCGCAGTTCAACAGGATCCATGTTCAAGGTTTCGGCGAGCCTATCCATCATCGACTCGACTGCAAAGGCAGACTGCGTGACGCCAAATCCACGGAACGCGCCTGCCGGCGGATTATTGGTGTACATCGCGTAACAATCGGCACGCACATTGGGGATATCGTATGGTCCCGCCGAGTGCGTGGTGGCGCGGGTCATCACTTTTTCACCAAGTGACGCATATGCGCCAGTATCACCATAGAGTTCTGTTTCCATTGCGACGAGGCAACCACTCTTCATCGCGCCGAGCTTGAGGCGGATCTGTGTCGCATGCCGCTTGGGATGCACCAGCAAACTTTCATGGCGGTCAAACAACAACTTGACCGGGCGCTGAGTCACATTTGCCAGCATCGCCACATGGATCTGCCCCATGACGTCTTCCTTGCCGCCAAAGCCACCGCCCATCAACTGCCCGACGATGCGCACGCGTTCCTGAGGCCAGCCCATCACACGCGCGACCTGCTCGCGATCCTGATAGGGAATTTGCGAGCCGACATAAATTTCCATGCGGCCGTTCTCAAGCGGGACAGCAATACTGCATTCCGGTTCCAGGAAGGCATGGTCGGTGATTGCCGTGTGGAAAGTATGCTCAATGATGATATCCGACTGAGCAAAGCCTTGTTCCATATCGCCTTTGCGGACCTTGATGTGTTTGAGCAGATTTCCCTTTTCATGGAGTTGTGGAACACCCTCCTGCCGCGCCTGGACGGGGTTTGTGATCACAGGCTGGAGGTCGAACTCCGCTTCGATCAAAGCCGACGCCTGCTCGGCGATCTCCTGTGTTTCCGCGGCGATGATCGCGATCGTATCCCCCACATAGCGAACACGTTCGCCGATGCCAACGATCACGGGCCAATCAAAGATAACCAATCCATGATTGTGTTCGGCAGGGATATCTTCGGCAGTCAAGACAGCAACAACACCGGGTAAGGCTTTCGCTTTTGAAATATCCAGTTTCTTCAAAAACCCATGGGGAATCATCGCACGGTGCGCTTTGGCATACAGCATTCCATCGAAGACAAGGTCGTCCGTGTAGACGGCTTCGCCTGTCACCTTCTCAACCGCCTCGGGGCGCAAATGACTATGACCCACTGTTTTGTGTTCGTGAATCGAATCAGGGATGTGGTTCGGCTTCCTGACAGGTTCACCTGTTTGTAAAGCCTCGGCTGCAGCAATAATCGCATTCTCAATGGACGGATACCCAGCGCAACGACAAAGGGTATCTTTGAGCGCGAAACGAATATCGGCGCTATCAGGATTCGGATTGCGTTTCAGCAAAGCGTATGCCGTCATGATTTGTCCGGGGATGCAAAATCCGCATTGCACCGCGCCATGTTCTACGAATGCTTCCTGCAATGGATGAAGCTTCATTTCTTCATGCACGCGCTCGGCAAGTCCTTCGATCGTGACAACCGTTTTGCCATCGGCGCGTTCGGCGGGATAAATGCACGAGACCACAGGCTCGCCATCCACAAGCACAGTACACGCGCCGCATTCGGCTTCTTCGCACCCAATCTTTGTGCCTGTGAGGCGAAGTCTCTCGCGCAGAAGTGCTGAGAGTGTTTCATTTGGTTTGGCTTCAAGTGTATGCTGAATACCGTTGACGGTAATGGAGATTTGATTAGTCATTTTTTACCTCAAAATAGTTGAACCACGGAGACACTGAGTCACAGAGTTTTTAATTCTTGTACCGTTTTTGGTTAGAGGACTCGGCGATAAATGCCATCTTTCAAAAGAGGAACATTGAAGTTAATCAGTAGACCAACATGAATTCCTGTGAGTTTCATGTAGGTCAACAATTGTGCTTCATGAACAGGAATTACGCGTTCTACAGCTTTCAATTCAACAATAACTCGTCTATCATAAATAAGGTCAATCACATAACCTGCATCTAATTTAATTCCTTGGAAATTCAATGGCAAATCCACGAGCCGCTCAAAAGGAATATTCCTTAACATACTTTCATGCTCGATGCACGCTTGATAAGCTGACTCAAGCAATCCAGGTCCAAGCACCTTATGAACTTCAATTGCCGCACCAATGATCTTATCCGTCAAATCCTTTTCCAATAATGGCACAGCATTTTTATTCTGCGGAACTGGAAAGTTGCGCTGCATCGCCTATTCCTTTTCTTCATCTCAGATGCATTAAGTCAAAGGGGAAACAATAGCAAGGAATCTCAGTGTCTCTGTGTCTCAGTGGTTAGCCGCGCGTTGCCACGCGGTTTCGAGCACATCTTTGAACAGACCGACAACAATATGACGTCGATAGTCGGAACTAGCGCGACGTACGCTCGAGCGGAAGCCTACTTGCGTGAGCAATGCTTCTACAGCGCTGCTGAATGTTTCCTCATTCAATGATTTACCGATCAATGCTTTCTCTGCTTCAGTGCCATTCCACGGCATAGGTCCGCCAGGACCGACAGCAACGCGAATCTGACTAAATACATTTTCTGTTCGTTCCAGCCAGATCGCCAAGTTAATAATGGGCAACGCTACGCCTTGTGGACGCATGATACGCTTGAAGCAGGAAGCTTGGTGAGAAGTGGAAAGTGGTAAATAGAAACCGACTAATAATTCTTCGCCATGTTTGAGAGAGGATTTGCCGGGTCCGAGGAATAATTCTTTGAATGGAACACGTCGCGTTCCCGTTATGCCAGCAACTTCTGCTTGAGCATTCAGCGCGAGCAGCGCAATCGTTCCATCTGCGGCGGGGAGCGCGTGAGCGACATTCCCACCGAGTGTTGCAACGTTGCGTACCTGTGGTCCCGCGATCAAATTGCAGGCCTCGGTCAATGCCTGGGCGTACGCAATCACTTCCGGCGTGATCGCGATCCGATTGACGGAGACGGCAGCACCGACAAAGAGTTCATCGCCTCGGATTTCGAGGGCGGTCATCTCGGCAATCGATGTCACGTCAATTAAGGTTTGGACTGGAGAATGGCGACCTTGTTCAAGATCAAGCAACAGATCGGTTCCCCCTGCGATTGGCATCAACGGACGCGGCGCGGTCGCGAACGCATCTATCGCCTCAGATAAATTTTTGGGTCGAACATAGTTCTGCCAAAGGTTCATTGGTGGTGCCTCTTTCTTGGACGGCGGCACTTTTCGATGGGTTTACCCAACGCCGTGGCGTATGTCGAGCCACGACCACCGAACCGATGGATTTATTTCATTGTACTGCTTTGTCAATCACTATGGAAGTCTGACAAATTGCACCTTTATTGGTGACTTTACGCAGTGACACTGTCTTCGGGGTGAACACCAGCCATCAACAGCCCCAGTTTTTCAGGAGTGGCATTCGCGCGTGGAACGATATCCATGATCTGCCCTTCATAGATGACCGCAATTCGATCCGAGAGCGCCAGGATTTCGTCGAGGTCTTCGGAGATGAGCAGGATCGCTGTACCTTTGCGGCGCTGCTCTAACAACTGTTCACGCACATATTCGGAGGCGCCAATGTCCAGGCCTCGGGTGGGCTGCGCCGCAATGATCGCCCGCGGGCTGCGAGAGATTTCGCGCGCCAACACCACCTTTTGAATATTTCCACCGGAAAGATTCTTGGCATGCGTCTCTTGTGAAGGCGTCTTGACATGGAATTGATGGATCAATTCGTTGGCATGTTTGGAAATATCATGCAAATTGAGGAAACCATAACGTGAATACGGCATCTTATGATGTTCGCGCAGAATCATATTTTCCGCGACAGTAAATTCCTGGATCATGCCATCGCGCATTCGCTCTTCGGGAATGTAAGAAAGCATTCGTTCTGTGATGTCACTCGGAACGAGATTTGTGATGTCCTGTCCTTCGAGAAAAACTTTACCATCTGTGATTTTGCGCAAGCCGGTGATCGATTCCGCCAGTTCGCGCTGACCATTACCAGATACACCGGCGATTCCTAAAATCTCACCAGATTGCACTTCGAGGCTGACACCACGCAAACCAGGTGTGCCGCGGTCACTTCCGCAAGTCACCTGTTCAAGTTTCAGGCGAGCTTCTCCCGCTTTGACGTTTCCACGATCTGGGGCAAAGCCTACTTCACGCCCGACCATCCAATTGGCGAGATCCTGTTTGGTTGTTTCAGAAGTGGGACGCGTGCCGATCTTTCGTCCATCGCGTAATACGGTAACGCGATTGCTGATCTCGACTACCTCATGTAATTTGTGAGAAATAAAGATCAGCGCGTGTCCATCTTTCACCATCTGATGCATGATGACAAATAGTTCGTCTACTTCTTGTGGGGTGAGAACAGCAGTTGGCTCATCAAGAATCAGAAGTGCCGCACCGCGATACAGAGCTTTGATAATTTCCACGCGCTGTTGCTGTCCGACGGAAAGCTGCCAGATATAAACAGATGGATCGATCTTCAAACCATAAATATCGGCGAGTTCAACGATTCGTTTTGAGACAACGTCGAGGTCAGTCAGCGCGCCGCGGGAGGATGGCAATCCGAGCGCGACATTCTCCGCAACAGTCAGGGTTTGCACCAACATGAAGTGTTGATGGATCATGCCAATGCCTAAGTTGATCGAATCATTCGGCGAAAGAATGTTGACCGGCTTACCGTTCAACAAGATCTCGCCTTCATCAGGATGATACAAGCCATATAGAATCTTCATCAATGTGCTTTTGCCAGCGCCGTTTTCACCGAGCAGTGCATGGACCTCACCAGACTTTACATCAAAGTCAATGTGATCGCTGGCAAGTACACCGGGGAATCGCTTCATGATCCCACGCATTTCCAAACTGTCGATGCGGGTTCTGCCGGACGGGAGTTTGTTTGATTCGGTCATGGCATCATCCTGATTATACAATCAGCCTTGCGAAGGTTTGAAACCTTCGCAAGGCTCTACTTGAAACGAACTTATGGAAGCGTGATCTTAATGGTTCCGTCGGTAATACCTTTGATCGTTGTTTCAGCCAATGCTTTGGCATCACCAGCGACCGTACTATCCGGGTTGAATTCAATGACTTCACCGCCATTAGCAAGGTTTGCCGTGAAGGTTTTCCCGCCGAGCGTACCGCTCTGGATCAGAGAGATCATCTGTTTTAGGATTCCTTCCCAGTGATAGACCTGGCTGGCTACCACGATGGAAGGAGCAAGAGAGGTCTGATTGGATTGGGTGCCGAACCACAGCACATTGTTGTCTTTAGCTTTACCAATCGCACCCGCGACCATTTGAGCAGAGCCAGTGAGGACATCCGCACCAGCAGAGATGTGAGTTTGCGCGGCTTCCGCAGCTAACGCGGTATCGGAGAAGGAACCGATGTAGTTAATGTTTACCTTAGCATTCGGCTTAACAGAGAGGGCACCAGCCTTGAAACCATCAATGTACAATTTGGCGTCACCTGTTTCAATCGGACCAACAACACCGATAACATTGCTTTTGCTTAATGTTGCCGCCATCACGCCATTGACAAAGCCACCTTCCTGGGAAGCTGCTTCATAGGCGAAGATGTTCGGTTGACCGAAAGTATCTACCGTTGTGCCCCAGGCAAAGCTGGTCTTGGGGAAGTCCGGCGCAATCTCCTGCAAGGATGAACCGTATTGTGAGCCATGAGCAATAATCAGGTTATAGCCCTGTGAAGCATAGTCACGGATCGCGGCTGCCGCATCGTCTACGACAAACATGTTTTCAGAAAAGACAAAGTCAAATTTGTCCTTACCCATTTCTTGCTGGACGCGGGTAAGCGCATCATACATGCTTTGGCTGAATGCCAAATCGTTTTTGGCGCTCGGCATGACCACAGCCACGCGGAACACTGCTGCCGCAGGAGCTTCTGTAGCTGCTTGTGTGGCAGGAGCTTGCGTCGCGGCTTCCGTAGGTGCCTGTGTGGCCGGAGCCTGAGTAGGTGCAGACGTTGCTGCTGGGGGTTGAGCAGCAGGAGCGCCACAGGCACTCAATACGACTGAGGACACGAGTATTAGGGTCAAAAGCCATACGAACTTTTTCATTTTCTTCTCCTTAATAGATATGAATCTTTCCAAGGGACAACTAACTTTGATTTTGAAGTCAGAATCCGTAGAGTGAGCGGACACCTCCTATCCTAAGAATCAATTTTCTCTTTCAAAGGGTTTTGTCAGCGCCGCTGGGGCGCGGACTCTGGATACTGTGACCACTAGGACCAGGATTGTGAGCACATAGGGCATCATTACCGCAATTTCGGATGGGATCGGAATATTTAATACCTGAACCCACAACTGCAGTGAATTGATCAAACTAAACAACAATGCGCCACCTAAAACTCCCACAGGGCGCCACGCGCCAAAATATACCAACGCCACCGCGATAAAGCCTTGTCCGCTGGTCATGTTTTGTTGAAAGACGTTCAACAAAGCGGTCGAAAGTGACGCGCCTGCAATTCCGGAAAGAGTTCCACCGAGGATGATGGTGAAATACCGAATGCGCGCTACATTGACGCCGAGTGAATCCGCCGCATCTGGGTTCTCACCCACCGAACGGATTTTCAACCCGAGCGTAGTTTTGTTCAGGACAAACCAGCTAATAGGCACAAGCAGATATGCACCATAGACCAAAATATTATGGTTGAAGAAAATTTCACCAATGCCAGGGATTTTGCTCAAAACAGGGAAGTAAATTTTTGGAAAACCTTGGACCGTTTCGACAGATCCCAATAATTTCTGGAAGAGCAGGTCGCTCATTCCCAGACCAAAGAGGTAAAAACCGATGCCGCTGATACCCTGCTGTGCACGCAAGTTGACGGTCACATACGCCATGGCCAATCCCATCAGAGCCCCAACCAGCATGGCGGTCAGTACTCCGAGCCACAGATTTCCGGTTGTGTGTGTCACGTAGAAAGCGGCGAATGCACCTAAGAGCATTTGTCCTTCAACGCCCAGGTTGAGCACACCGCTGCGTTGTCCGAAGGTTTCGCCAATTGCCGCGTACAAATATGGAGTTGCAAGGCGTATCCCGGAGGCAAGAATGCCAATCAAAACAGTTACAGAAAAAAGATCTGAGATCACTGGACTTTCTCCATGGACTCTACTTTTTCAATTGTGACAGGTGGCAAAGATTCTTCCTCCTGCCCGGCGGCAGACAACCTCCGTCTTTGACGTCTTTGCCTCCAAATCTCGCTACTCACAACAAAGACCACCACCAATCCATTTAAGGCAGTGACGAACGCGGAAGGGACCTGTACTACTCGTTGCATGCTATTGGCTCCAACTAAAAGTGCGCCAAAGAGAATGGAAGCAGGGATGGACCAGATTGGATGTAACTGTCCAAATAACGCAGCCACAATTCCGTTGAATCCGGCGCCGCCTGTAAAACCGGAAGCGGAACCATCTGTGATCATGCGGTAGTTCACACCAAAAACCTGCGTTGCCCCTGCCAACCCAGCAAAGGCTCCGCTCAATAACAAGGCAAGCACAACATAACGTTGTACTTTAATTCCTGCATAGCGTGAGGCATGTGGATTCTGCCCCACCGCACGAATACGATATCCCCATGTAGTGCGCCACAAAAGGATGTAAACAAGAATGGCAAGAATGACTGCGATCAAAGCGCCAAGATGTAAACGGGTGGGAATCAAACGCGGCAGATGAAACACTTCCAACAAACGAGCTGTCTGAGGAATCTTCGAAGCGCGCTGCGCTTGGGCAGGATCAATCAATGCACCGCGCAGAAGAAAGTTCATCAATTGCACAGCAATGGCATTCATCATGACCGTACTAAGAATTTCATTCACACGAAAATATGCTTTGAGAACCCCTGGTATGCCACCCCAAATTGCCCCGCCTACAAACCCTGCCAACATCGCCAGCGTGATCACAAACCATCCGGGAAGATTTGTAAATGTGAGGCCAACCCACGTAGCGAGAAGTGCCCCTACGATCATCTGTCCCTCGCCGCCGATGTTAATCACATCCCCGCGAAACGAGATACAGATTCCTAGTCCCACCAAAAGCAGCGGCGTCGCTTTGACAAGCGTCTCTGCAAACGCGTTAGAAGTGCCGAAAGCGCCCTGCCACAATGCTCCGTATGCTTGCAGGGGATTGACTTTCAAGAATAACAACATGATGGCACCAACTAGTAATGCCGCGAGTGTGGCAAAGACCGGAAAGAGCGCATCAATCGAACGAGAGACCCAATCGCTTTGAAACAGTTTTTTCATGCTGGTTTGGTCACTCCTATTATTGCCAGTATACTGAAAACACCACTAAGTTGTCAGACATTTTGTAACAGAAACAATATGATAATTGTCTCTAATTGGACATTAGAAGTAACATTTCGATAGAGAAAGAATAAACCTGGGCAGAGAACTTTTGCTCCACCCAGGTTTATTAGTAGCGTAATATTCCTATAAAAGCTATTTGCCTCTTTCACCACGGATGTATGGATCGCCCAAAGCAGCCGGCGCACCCAAACGCTTGCGAATCGCTTCACGCGAGCCAATCACTAGTACGATGACTGTGAACGCATATGGCAACATTTGCAGGAAGAAACCCCAATAGGGGTTGTAATAGAACGGATTTTTGAATCCGAGCAAAACCGTAGGACCCTGAATATCGAGGATAAGTCGACGGAGCGCGCCAAACGCATAGGATCCCACTGCGGCACGAATCGGATCCCATTGGGCGAAGATCACGAGACCGACAGCGATCCATCCCTGACCACCAGTCGTCAGTTCGCTAAACCAACCCGGCGAAACTGCCAAACTGATGGTTGCCCCGCCAAGTCCAGCGAGTAAGCCACCCACAAAGACATACCAATAGCGCATACGGAAAACATTGATACCTAGTGCATCCGCCGCTGCGGGATATTCACCTACTGCCCGCAAGTGCAGACCAGGACGCGTACGATTGATGTAGTACCACGCCAAAGGTACGAGCAAATATCCAAAGTAGACGAGGATGCTCTGGTCGGTAAAGAAGATCGGACCGATGACTGGGATTTGTGACAGCAAGGGAATGGAATATGCTGGCATCAGGGATACGGTGCCAGCCTTGCTGAGTCCTTCACCAAGAACAAGACTGATGCCCGTGCCAAGGAAAGTCAGAGCAAGTCCGCTGACGACTTGATCTGCCTGTAGAGTGATCACGATAAATGCGTGGATCTGGCTGATCACACCGGCAAACAGCATAGCTGCCAAAACGCCAAGCCAAGGATTGCCGGTCTTGATCGCGACACTGTAACCGGTCATGGCGCCGATGAGCATCATGCCTTCCACACCAAGGTTGAGCACACCCGACCGTTCTGCGAATAACTCCCCTATCGTGGCAAACAATAGGACTGTTCCACTTGCAACACCTGCCTGGAGAATATCGATGAAATTCATAGGTTATTCCTCCGCATCCGCGCGCACAATGCGGACTCGATATCTCAGCAAGAAATCGCTGGCAATCAAACAGACAAGGATAATACCTTGAATCATCTTCGGCACCCCTGAGGGTTGGATCTCACGCCCTGCCAAAAGTAAGGCTCCAAACAGCACGGAAACCAGAATGATCACGAGTGGATTCAATTTCGCCAGCCATGCCACGATGATGCCGGTAAAGCCATAACCAGCTGCAAGTGGTGATGTCTGCAAACGATGGATCACACCGGTTACTTCGCTCATGCCACCCAAGCCAGCCAGCGCTCCCGAAAGCATCATCACAAAAATCGTATTGCGCGTGATACTGATACCAGCATATTTTGCTGCACGGGGGTTATCGCCGATCAATCGAATCTCATATCCCCAGCGGCTGCGGTAAACCACCAACCAGAGAATGATTGCGGCGATAATGCCAAACAATAATCCCAGATGAGTCGTCAAACCACGAAACGCTGGTATGGAGGCAGCATAATTTAGAAGGCGCGGTAACGATGCGTTATTTGGGAATTTAGTAGACATTTGGAAACCGCCTTCGGTCCACACTGCAAAGACCCAGAAGTTTACCCATGAAACCGCAATATAATTCAGCATCAATGTGCTGATAATTTCATTGACGTTGAATTTCGCTTTGAGATAACCGGGAATGAAACCCCATGCGGCGCCGGTTGCCATACCTGCCAAAATCATTGCAGGGATGAAAATCCAGGGCGAGGTTTGCGAGGGCAAAAGCGGGAACAATACAACAGCACTTGCGCCCCATGCGCCCATAATGAACTGTCCCTCGGCGCCAATGTTCCATAACTTCATGCGAAATGCCACCGAACAGGCTAATGCAGTTAACAAGATTGGTGTAGCTTTGACAATCGTATCGGATAACACGCCAATATCACCGAAAGAGGCCTGCGCAATGTGCACATACGATTTCCATGCATCGCCACCCGCCAGTTCAATCACGATGCCGCCCAGAATCAACGCCAGGATAATCGCGCCAACGGAAACTGCCGCGGGATACCAGGCAGGCGGTTCATCGAGTCGTGGTTCGAGGCGAATGCGAAATCCCATCCGCCTCTTTGGTATGGATGCAGTCTCAGCCATGAGTCACCCCTTCTTTATGGATTTGGTCCAACGGTGTACCGGTCATCATTAATCCAATCGCTTCGATCAACTCCTGATCAGGTTCCAGCGACTTGATCTTTACCTCACCCATGATCTTGCCCTCATAAATGACATAGACCCGATCGCTCAACGCCAAAAGCTCTTCCAACTCTTCTGAGATCAACAACACTGCCGCGCCGGCTTCACGTTGAGCCAGCAACAGGCGGTGGACTCCTTCAATTGCACCGACGTCCAAGCCGCGGGTCGGTTGAACCGCCACCATGAAGTTGGGGCGTCCTGAAATTTCACGCGCCAGGATCACGCGCTGCAGATTTCCACCCGACAAAAGTCGCACCGGCGTATTGACTGTTGGCACGATAATGTCATACGCTGCTTTGAGTTCTTTCGCAAAGTTCGTTGCCGCGTTCATATCCAACAATGTACCTTTGGAAATCGGCGGCTTACGATAATTCTTCATAATAACATTGTCGGTCACGCTCAAATTGGGCGAACTACCTACATGGGTGCGATCTTCTGGCACATACGACATACCATGTTCGATGCCATATAAAGTATCGCGGTTGCTGATTTTAATACCATCCAAAAAAACTTCGCCCTGGTTACACTTGCGCAACCCGGCAATCACTTGTGAGAGTTCAATCTGTCCATTGCCTGCAACACCAGCCAGGCCCACGATCTCACCAGTGCGTACATTCATCGAAAGTCCACGCAACGAGGGTAAACCTTTATCATTCTCCGCATGGACGTCTTTAACTTCCAAAATTACATTACCAGCTTTGACCGGTTTCTTGTCTACAAAGAAGACTACATCGCGTCCCACCATCAAGCGCGCCAGTTCCTGACGGCTGACACCTTTCGCTAGTACTCCAGAGGCGGTAGCAACCCCTCGACGCAACACACTGACTCGATCTGCGATGGCAGTAACTTCCTGCAATTTGTGACTGATAAAGATAACTGATTTACCTTGCGCAATCATCGAACGTAACGTATCAAATAAAATATCGATCTCTTGCGGCGCAAGGACCGCGGTCGGTTCATCCATGATCAGAACATCCGCGCCCCGATAGAGCATCTTCAACAATTCCACGCGTTGCTGTTCGCCAACGGATAACTGCCAGATTTTGGCGCGTGGATCTACTTTCAACCCGAACTTATCGCCGAGGTCCGCGACCTTTTTGTCATATTCATTGAGTCGCATGAGGAAACGCGGATCATCGAGTCCGAGCAAAACATTTTCAGTTACGGTTTGTGAAGGGACAAGCATAAAGTGCTGATGCACCATGCCGATCCCCGCGTTGATGGCATCCCGCGGCGAAGAAAATTCCAGCGATTTGCCCTTCACTGTGATAATGCCTGCTTCCTGTTTGTATAAACCAGCCAGCACATTCATCAATGTGCTTTTGCCTGCTCCATTTTCCCCCAACAGGGCATGAATCTCGCCGGCGCGTAAATCGAAATCCACGTGGTCATTGGCAAGCACGCCGGGAAAGCGCTTGACAATGCCCTTCATTTCCACAACCAGATTGGAGGGTGTTGTTTCTACCACTGTGTGCCTCATCAATCATTCCGTCATTGCGAGGGCGCTAGCCCGAAGCAATCTCAAATGAGCAAGAAGATTGCTCCCCGGCATCGACCAACCGGGGCGGTGTCGTCGCGACAAACGTTCCTCACAATGACAGTCACTTTCTACAAAAGGGCAGAACCCTTGTGAGAGTTCTGCCCCAATCCAACACAATCCTACTGAAGCTTCGGCAGTTCTGCAGTTACACCGTCAGCCCACCAGTACATACCGGTCTTGCAGGGCACGGCGCCACCTTTGAAGCAGTCGATGTCAATTTGTTCCATCTTCTGCCCAGCGCTAAGAACAGTGTTGCCCTTGTTGTCCTTGATCGGACCAGCAAAGACATCGAAGCGAGTAAATTGACCAGCGAGCATCTTGGCTAAGGTATCCTTGACCAGCTGAATGTCAGCAGCGGGGAGATCGGATGCGCCCTTGGTTGGTTGCTGGCCTTCCATGAAGCCAAAGAGACCAAGTGAACCAGAGTCAGCATCGAAATATTCAAAGCCAGGTTTGTAGCTCTTATCCTGTACGCCCTGAGCGATCTTGGCGTAGATCGGACCCCAGTTCCAATAGATGGTGGTGAGGCAGCGTTCCACTTTGCAGGAACCAACATAGTCATAGGTGATACCCCATTTGCCCTTCGCCTGCGCGACATCGGCAACCGCGGGGGTATCAGCACCGGTCAGCACAACCTGCGCGCCAGCGTCGAAGAGGGACGCAGCTGCATCCTTCTCAGCGACAGGGTCGTGCCAGGTATTGATCCAGCGGACATCCATGGTGCATTCAGGGCAGGTCTTCTTGGCACCGAGCATGAAGGCGTTACCAAGGCGGAGTTCCTCAGGGATGGGGAAGGTCGCCATGTAACCAAGTTTCGGATTGCCATCCTTCTTGGCGCGGGAACCGGCAACCATACCAGCCAGGTACTTCATATCTTCCATGGCGCCAAACAGGTTGCCAAAGTTCTTGTTGTTGCTCTTATAACCACTGATGTGGATGAAAGTCTGATCGGGGAATTCTTCAGCAACAGTTGCCATCGGATCCATATAACCGAAGGAAGTACCGAAGATCAAATTGAAACCTTTACGAGCGAGGGAGCGAAACACCTGCTCAGAATCTGCGCCTTCCGGAACGTTTTCAATATAAGCTGTATGAACATTCTGAACGTTCTTCTGGACATATTCCAGACCTTCATAATGTGCCTGTGACCAACCGCCATCATCATGCGGTCCAATCAGGACAAAGGCAACATTGAACTTGCCTTGCTCAATATCTGGGATTTGCAAACCACCTGATTGAGCAGGAGCCTGCGTCGCTGCTGGAGCTTGTGTAGCCGCAGGGGCTTTCGGTGCACAAGCTGACAAAGCCAGCGAAAGAACCATCAACAGCACGAACGCTTTCAAAAGTGTCTTACGCATTTCAACTCCTCTTTATTGTTTTTTGAAGTTCAACGCAATGCGAGCAGTAAAGTGTTTTCTTCAGGACGAAAGTGCCTCCTTTCAAATGTGCAGAATTCTTTTTGTCTATACATTTATATTCTATCATTTTGCCAACACTTCTATTGTAGATATTTGTATGACAATTGACAAGAACATTGCTCACATTTCATGGATTACAAGCAAACACAGTCTTCGCTGCGGAGATTGCATCGTCTCTTCCGGAGCCTGGAACGGTTTCCGTTTCGATACGTTTCCACAACCGACAAAGCAGCGGTGCCACATAATCTCTTGAGACTTTATAAGATTCCTTCGACAACTTTAGGGCAGTATTCCAATCACCAGTGTGAGCATATCCTTCAATGAACACAAACCGCTCTACCGGATTGTTAGGATGATCACTCAACTTGAAAGCCTTATCGCCCAAAGATACAACTTCATCCCATTTCCCAAATTGACGCGCAAGGTCAGCTTTCTCGAAGTAATAGCACCAGCCATGTTCTGGCTCGGGACCATAAACCCTGGGCATCACAGCGCTCGACGAATCGAGAATCTGATCGCGGTTGGATAACGCCGATGCTTCGCGCATCATGCTGTCATCCAGAATGAAATGATTGTTTGAATCAAGATCAGGCTCAAGTAAGCGCAAACAGGAGGGCGGATCATAATAGAACGCAATCGCCTGGGATGTGTTTCCAGTAAATTGACCCGCAATGTAATCGTACTGAATCGGAAGATTCTTTTGCAAGCTTGGCAAGGAAGAATCGACACGATTGGTTGGATAGAAAAGTACATAACCAATTTTGTCAGCACTGGCACTTGGATCGTAAATCCAATTCAACGGCGCACTGAGAGAATTATCTGCATAAAAAGATAACTCTTGATTCATCAGAACCAGCGTGTTCGGTTTCAAACTCGGAGCACGCCATGTCATTTGCCAGAAAAGATTCTTCTGCGCCTGCCAGTTACGCAGATAATCCGTGGACCACAGGAACTGGCGTCCTGCGGCAAGACCGATCAATAACGCCAGAACGTAATAGCGGAAACGAGAGGGTATAAATTCGATCAATCCGGCAAAGATCAAACTCACTGCAAGCATGAACGGTAACGTGAAACGGCTCGCGGGATGTACCAGGGAAATCGTCAAACCAGTTAACCAGAACGGCGCGCCAGCAAATGGGAGCAGGAATAATCCCAAACCAATTGCATAATAAGCATTTCGTTTGCTTGTTTGCTCCCCATTTTGTTTGAGCAGGAAATAAACAGCAATCGAAAATGCGATCAAGGAAACAATCACATATAATGCAATTGTTCTAACGCCATGTACGGATGGTTCTAGTGACGTGAAGATCTGTGCCCAGGCGGCGACAAGCACAAGCCAGATACTGGCGAAGAAATTTTGAAGGAGGGA
>WNFZ01002909.1_pt1 | contig 17321 bp, 16 predicted proteins | sample 5400081 | NCBI WGS metagenome assembly WNFZ01 (sample SAMN13153365, study PRJNA577476) | soil metagenome | isolation source: 80 cm soil or saprolite under grassland replicate 1 | place: USA:California | collected 2016-06-15 | reverse complement strand
GTTGGGCCAGGCTGCTGTTAGACAATGGGCGAAGGATGAATCTGTCGCTCAATGAGGAAACAAATGACTTTAAGACCGCGGAAGACACGCTCCGCGAAGCCGGAGTGAAATGGCACACGTTCGATCTCGACGCAGTCCGCAAACAGGCCGACGGAGCCTTTCTCAAGGGTGCGAAGGTGAAGGATGGATTGCTGAAGAGGCTCGGGGCTGAATGAGTTGAGCGATCCATGCAGAGTCTATACAGACCACCACGGACTATAACGAAGACCGGTCATGCTCTCTCTGTTACTCTTACGAAGATTGCAAGTCTCACAGAGCAATTGAATGTTGCACGGATCGTTCACGCCATGTGCGGCCAATGCAACCATGTGGTCAAAGTGGTCGACACGGTCGGCGCTTAGCAACCCGGAAAGATCTACTTGACAAAGGACACAGCGACCGTGATCGCGGAAGTAGACCGCATCTCGAACCCAAACTGGGAGGTATGCGCGTCGAATGAAACCAGTATCATCAAGGAATTCCCTCGGGATCGTCACCTTGCCACTTCCTATGAGTTCTGCCACCGCCTGGTTGAAGCGAAGAAGAAACGCCCTATTCCCAAATAGAAGATAGAATGTCTCGTCGGTCAGCTTTTCCCACAGTTGCTCGAACGATTCCTCTTGGGAAAGAAACCATCGATGAAATGGATACTCCTCTCGGCTACTTGCTTCATCGACGGGAATCACGGGCTTAAACTTCTTATACGGCAGAAACGGTACTTCATAGGCCCGCAGCAGATCCTCAACTCCTTGAATCAATTCCGGCCCTTCTTCGTAAAGATCAGCGTTCTTTCGGTACTCGTATCGGTGTTCGACAGCAATCATCGCATAGATGTAGCGATGGAGCAGGGAAACCCTAGAAAAACACGTTATTCCTTTGAGAAGGTCTTGACTCTCCCAGTCAAGCTCCATCAGCGATTCATTGTTCTCAAGGCAAGCCTGCCTGTCTTCGATGTATGCCGTCTTGGCGATTTCGGCCAGTCGCGATTCTCCGGCGCAGGACACGATGCGCAGCGCGCGCTGTTTGTCGCGCGCGTCCCGGAACCTCAACTCATCACCCGGTTCTGCTTTCTGAAGCAATCGACCGATTGCGGATCGCGGCTGGCGCCGATCACCGCGATAGATCGCGGCGCGAGCACCCCAAGCAACATTGGTACAGTACCGGGAGCGGTAGCGACCGGGCGCCTTGCAAAGAAGGCGTTTCGATGGGGGCACCCGGTCGCTACCGCTCCCGGTACTGTACCGCCGCGTGTACCAATGTTGCTTGCTCTGATTTAGACAGGGCATAGCCCGCCTTGCGAAAGACCGAGAGCATCACGTGGTTGTCGGCAAGCACGTCTGCGCTGAAACGATTGACGCCGTGCTCGCGCGCGATCTCGGCCAGCAAGTCGAGCAGCAGCGTGCCGATGCCGCGCCTCTGCATCGCGTCCTCGACGAGGAACGATACCTCGGCGACGTCGGGGCGATCCTCCAGCGCGTGGTACTGACCCACCGCGATGATCCGTTCATCGGCGCCCTCGCCTTGAATCACAACCAGCGTCACGACGCGCGAGCCTTCAACCTGCGCCAGTTGATCGAAAGTCTTTTCGGGCAGCGCTTTGATCGAGTGCAGGAACCGGTAGCGAATCGAACCCGGCGAGCAACGGCTCAAGAGGTCTTTCAAGACGCCGCGATCGCCGGGCCGCAAGGCTCGAAATCGCAGCATCGCGCCGTCTCGCAGAAGCAAGTCCCTGGAAAAATCCGTTAACGAATTTAGGCGCCTTGTATCCATTCGTGAATATTCGTGTTCATTCGTGGCTAACATTCTTTTTCTCAAGCCATAGATTCGCGCGGTAGCCGAATCGTGAAAGTGGAGCCTCGGCCCGGAGTGGAAACCGCTTCGACTCGACCGCCGTGCGCGCGAGCGATGCGTCTGACCGCAGGCAGCCCCAGTCCCGCGCCGTTGGGATTCGTGCTGAAGAACGGACTGAAGATTCTCAACAGGTCTCCTTCGGGGATGCCTCGACCATTGTCTTCGACTTCGATAATCACTTCCCTGCCCGCCCCATTATCACGGTCGCATTCGCTCAATCGCACGACCACGGCCCCGTCTCCATCAATAGCCTCAATGGCGTTGGTAAGCAACCCATGCGCGGCGTCTTCGATCTGCGCCGCGTCAATGTTCATGACGACCGGCGACGGATCGGCGACGAATTCAATCTTAATCTGCCGGCCGCGCATTGAAGCCGCTTTTGCCTGATGGCCGGCAAGCGTGACCGCGCGATGGACGGCCGCGTTCACAGAGGCGGGCTGAAAATTGAAAGTGCCCGGCTGCGCGCGATCGAGCATGGACCGGATGATAGCGTCAATCCGCCCGACTTCGCCTCGCACGCCTTCGAGCAATTTGCGTTCGGGATCATTCGGACTGCGCCGTTGAATCAGTATGTCAACGGCCCCCTGAATACCGGCAAGGGGGTTCTTAATTTCATGAGCCAGGCTGGCGGCCAGTTCCCCAAAACGCGCAGCATGTTGGCGACGATTTATTTCGCGTTCGTGCGCCACAGTCTCTGTGATGTCGCGCACCACCATCAAGTAAGCGATGATCTTTCCCGAATCGTCGCGCACCGGCGAAACTCGAGAACGAAGGCGCCGTCCTGGATGTTTGCCGCTGATCTCTTCGTATTCGGCGCGGCCGGTCTCGTCGCTCACCGAGCGAGCGCAGAATTGCGGAATGGCCCCGGTCTCGTTCGCGCAGCCGAAGACCTCGGCGCAGGCGCGTCCGACGATCTGTTCCAGAGGCGCCCCGATTATGTCAGCGAAGGCGCCGTTGGCGCACACGATGCGCGAATCGAGCGATTGCACACAGACGCCGTCCTCAATTGCGTCAAATAGTGTCTCCCACGTGAGAAGCGCCGCGCATTCGCCTGCTTGTGAGGTTGGAAAGACGGGCAGTGATGATTCTTCGTTCGTAGTCATTTTCTATCGGGCATGTCAGCCCCCATCCCTTCGAGTTTCTTCAATCCGATTTCTTCTGAGCAATTCCCTTGCCAGCGACGCAAGTCGGGATCGCCGTTTTGCGACACGCAATGAAATAGGCATTCTCACCCGCGAGATTGGGATATTTCCCCAACCGCTGGGGAATATCCCACACCTGAAGAGCCTATCCGCAGGTTTAGGACCTTTCCCTGATGTCATTGACTTCGTCGGCCTGTAAGTTGCAACACAAAGCGACGCAGACTCATTAAGGAGGAATAGCGATGAAATCCTTGATAGCAATAGACGGTTCGGATTGCGGCGACGCCGTCGTAGATGGAGGCGCCGCTGCTAGCAATGCGATCGTATTGAATGAATGGGATGCGGATACCTTCCACCGCCGGGTGTTGGACCTGGAACTGCAAGGGTACGTAGTGCGGCGAGAAACCTACCGCATCACGCCAGAGATGAATCCGGAAACCGGGCAGATCGTCCACTTGTACACGGTTGAGTTGTATCAGGCTACTCCCGGACGCTCATGAATCTCTGTTGGGCTGAGTGGAACAGCGATTGCTCTATCAACGGCGCCACACGCGGAATGGCGCTCGATGCACCGCCGTCTGTGCGCTGGATCACAACCACGAGTGTTGCGAATCACAGACTGTTCCCAACTTCTTGGTTAAGATCGAATTGAGCGGCGCTCTTTTTTGCTAAATCGAACCAAGCAACATTGGGACACGCGGCGGTACGGTACCGGGAGCGGTAGCGACCGGGTTCCATCGGAAGCGCCCTGTGGCGGTCGGCGCCCGGTCGCTACCGCTCCCGGTACCGTACCAATGTTGCTTGGTCCGATTTAGAACGCAGTTGGGTTTTATCCGCAACCAGCATGGAAAATTTCCGCGCCCGTGCTGAAATTTACGCAATTTCGAGTAATCAACGCGGCGCAGCCGCTTCCGCTACTAAACCGTTTGTCCGACACGGAGGCAGACTATGCTGAAGAAACTATCTGTGATCGCATTGGGCGCCTTTCTCAGTGTTGCTGGCGTCTCCGGCGACACGACAAAGTTATCTACTCCACAAGACGCCCTGGTCGCGTTGCGGGATAACAATTGCGTTAATTGCCACGCCAGACTGTCCACGCCGCTACGCCTGACCAGCCGGTACGCTGAATGGCACTTGTCCGCGCACAAGGAGAAGGCCATCGGCTGCGATAAATGCCACGGCGGTGATCCGAAGATCAGCGATGAAAAGAAAGCCCACGCCGGAGTGATCGCCCCCGGAGACGTGAAGAGCAGGCTGCACCCGCAGAACCTCCCGGAGACCTGCAACGCCTGCCACCAAGGTATCGTCAGTTCTTTCGTCGAAAGCAAGCATTATCAGAAGCTGAAAGAAGCCGGGCTGGGACCGAGTTGCACGACTTGCCACCAGCACATGGCGTCGCAAGTGCTCTACACCCCTGACGAGACCTCCGCGTTGTGCTCCACTTGTCACAACTCTCCCAACAAATTGATGCCGCCCCGCCCCGAAATTCCACAGAAGGCCAACGAAGTGATACAATCAATCAGACGCGCCAACACGGTGGTGGTCTGGGCAGATCGCCTCTTCGAAGAGGCCGACAACCGCAAGCTGGATGTGAGCGAGGAGAAGAAAGAACAGAAGATCGTCAAAGCCGTGCTGGCCGAAGCGAAGATAAGCTGGCACGCCTTCAATCTCGATTCCGTCCGCAGAAAAGCCGATGACGCTTTCGAGATGGGAACCAAAGTCAAGGATTCGTTGCGCACGAAGCTTTACCCGCAACAGTAACAAACCAACATAATTCAGTGGACCTTCACTCCACTGTTTGAGCAAGGAGCAGCTTATGCGAACCCTGAAGATAAGTCTGGTGATAATCTTCTGTCTGGCGGCGCTGACGCCTGCGATCTCGACGAGGGTCGCGGCGTTGACTGCGACGCTGGCCCAGAACAAGGCGCCCAAAGAAAAGTCTGACAAGAACAAAGACGCGGCGCAGTCGAAGCAAGGTCAGCCTCCGGACGCCAGCCAGTACGTCGGCAGCGAATCATGCGCTGAATGCCATGGCGCCGAAGCGACTCATTATGCGCTGACGGCCCACAGCAAAACCAAGCTGGGTAACAGCCCTGTTGACAAGCGAGGCTGCGAAGCCTGTCACGGCCCGGCGCGCGGTCACCTGGACTTTTATCTAAAAATTCAGAAGCTGAACGAAGCCGGCAAAGACGCTGAAGCGACAGAGCTGATGAACGACACGGCGAAGGCCGAGGCGGCCAAGATGCGATCGTTCCCCAGATTGTCTTCAGCGGAGGTTTCGGCGACCTGCCTGAAATGTCACGAAGGCTCACAAGGGCGTAATGATGAGCGATTCAATTTCCGCCGCAGCGAGCATTTCCGGCACGGCGTTTCGTGTATAGACTGCCATTCATCGCACTCGCCGAAACGCACGGAGTTTCTGCTCAAGGACTCCCAGCCGAATATGTGCTATCAATGCCACGCCGAGCAAAAGGCGACCTTTGCCAAACCATTTCACCACAAAGTTCCGGAAGGCGGAATGAAATGTTCCGATTGTCACAATCAGCACGGCGGTTTTATGGCGAAATCGCTGCGCAATTCGATCAATGGTGATATCGCCTGCGTCAAGTGTCACGCGGATAAACAAGGGCCATTCGTGTTTGAGCACGCGCCGATCAAAACGGAAGGCTGCCAGTCGTGTCATACGCCGCATGGTTCCACCAATCCGAAATTGCTGACGCGGAACCTCGTCAAATTCCTTTGCATTGAGTGTCATTCGAATACGCCGGGAATCCCCGGAGATGGAGGCGGCATTGGGGTTCCCAGCCCCACTAGCCACAATATCAATGATCCGCGTTTCTCAAATTGCACGCTGTGCCATTCAGAAATCCACGGATCGAACAAAGATCGCTTCTTCCGCTAAAGGGAAAGGAGACAGAAGATGAAAACCAAACGCACATCAACCATCATTTCAGGCTTTTCATGGCTCTCCCGAACCTGCGCGGGGGCCGCAATTATGGCGCTGCTGATCGCCTGCGTCGCTGGCGCATTTGCGCAAAGCGTGGAGAAGGCTGAAACCGGCCAACAGGCGCGAGAGAAAGAAAGCGAGCTAGAGCGCGCCAGAGTCATTGTCGAGAATCCCAAAGAGAATAAACCCAGCAACCCGGAAACTGGCCGGACCTGGGGCGTCTATTCCACTACGACTTCGCTTGATCTCGGCTATCGCTTCGTTGATACGGATGGAAACAATGGCCGATACCTTTCGGATGTGAATGTCCGCGATGGATTCCGCGTGCTGGGCTATTCGCTTGATATGCGCGCGCGCCCCGAAACCGCCTTGCTCTTCGACTTTCTTAAGGCCGATGTCAGCAACGCCGGCGGGGATGCGGCGCAGACCTTTTACCTGCGCGCCGAAAAAACGCGCTTCTATCGTTTCGATGGCAATGTCCGGCGGTTTAACTATTACCGCTCGATTGCGAACTTTGTGGCGCCGATTCCCAACACCACCTGGCGCGATTACGATCTGCGGCAGCAGATCTCCGACTTCAACCTGAAACTCTTCCCGCAACGGGCTGTCAGGATTAACGCGGGGTATAGTCGGAGCATGGCCAAAGGGCGTTATACGCCGACGTATAACTTTGAACGAGACCAGTTCCAATTGCTGGGTCAGTCTCGCTGGGAGGCGAACGACTATCGCCTCGGCCTGGACACCACCTATCGGAAATGGGATTTCAACGTCGAGCAATTGTACCGGAACTTCCATAACGATCCGCACTTCACCGCCAAACCTGGGGGCGACCTCGGATTCAACCTCACGGACAATGGCCGGATCACCACGCTCTCACGGGATACGCCGTTCCGCTCGCGTTCCTTGGTAACGCGCTTTGGTGTGCACGGTAACATTGCCGAACGACTGCACGTCGCTTTCCGGGCTCTGCATGATGATGAGCGGATTCGCGCCGGTTACCTGGAAATAGACACGGGCCGAGCCAACAATGGTTCGACAATTATCTCGCGCACACTAAGCCTCACCGACCCGGGCGGGGTTGCTAAGAGGCCTGGAAATAATGTCGATGTTGGGGTAAGCCTGGATGTGAATCGGCATCTGACGATCAGCAATACCTTCAGCTATGCAGATTGGCGCATCTCTGGCGACATGAGTTTTCTCAATGTGTCAGTCCAGCGAACTGGCGCCGCCCCTCCTACAACGACAACGACCACCACTGTCGCCACCGGCTATGTGACTGATCTGTCTTCATTCCGGAACACTCTGGAAGCCAGCTTCAATTTTGGCCGGAAGTTTTCCGCCGATCTGGGGTGGCGGGCGATGAATCGGGATGTCAAGTTGGCCGGGATATGGAATGCGACTTCCGCTAACCCTGTCATTAAAGATGAAGCTGAGTCCATCTTCACCAACTCGTTCATTGGCGGAATGAGGTATCGTCCAACCAATAAGGCGAGCTTTATGTTCGACGTGGAGCATGGGCAGAATAACAATGCGTTTATCCGCATCGCTCCGCTGGATTTCACACGAACTCGCGTGCGCGCGCAGGTCCAGGCGACCGATAAGCTGTGGTTCAATGGAACCTTCACTTCTCTCGATCGAAGCAACCCGACACCACAGGTCGAAAACGAGTCAACGACGCGGAGTTATAGCGCATCCGTGAGTTGGGAACCGCATCCGCGGGCTCACGTTGACTTCGGATATGACTATCACGACTTGTTTGCGACTGCTTTGATTGATTACACCCTGGGTACCCAGCGCGTCAACGGTAGATCACTCTACTACTCGCGGATCAACTCGCTGTTTGCCAATACCCGATTCGGCTTGACCAATCGGCTTGATCTATTGCTCGCTTATTACTACATCATGGATCGGGGAAATCCATCGGTGTCACTTGGACCGAACGACCAGGTCAATTCGTACCCGTTGCGGAGACACAACCCCGAAGCGCGCCTGGCGTATCGGTTCAGTAATAACGTAACCGGCAACATCAGTTATCGTCATTACAGTTACAACGAACGCGATTTCACCGCGCAGGATTATCGAGCGAACATCCTGACAACCAGTTTGAGGTTCACTTTTTAACCACGGGAAAGGAGAAAAAAATCGTGAAATTCTCGATCACAATAATGAAGTTGACAGTTACGACATTGGCGGCGGCGACAGTAATCGCCGGGCTTCTGTTTTCGACTCAGCCGCAGGTGATCAACGCTGCGGCTGACGACTCCGCAACCCTCTTTAAGACCAAATGCGCCGTCTGCCACGGCGCGGACGGAAGCGGCAATACGGCGCAAGGCAAGGCATTGAAAGTACGCGATCTGCGCTCGGCTGAAGCGCAAAAGATGACCGACGCGAAGATGGCCGAAATCATCACCAAAGGCAAAAACAAAATGCCGGCGCTCGGCAAGAATTTCAGTCAGGATCAGATCAAACAGCTTGTCGCGCACATTCGAGAAATGGCTAAAAAAGGCTGAAGCGCTGGCATTGGGCAACTTCATTTGAGGATCGAGTTATGAAATCTGAAACCGAACGAACCGTTTCGCGTGATAGACGATCTTTTCTTGGCGTGCTGATCGGAGTGGGGACAGTTGGCGTGGGGGCGTTGCTTTCCATTCCACTCGTGCGCTTCGCGCTGCATCCGATTCTGGCGAAAACGACTGAAACCGCATGGTCTGACCTTGGCCTGCCGGATGACTTTGCATCGCTCGCCTCACCGATGAAGCGATTGATCAAAGTTGAGCAGCGCGACGGATGGCGTAGGATTATTTCGGAGAAGTCTGTTTACGTTACGAAGGGCGCGAACGGGCAATTGCGCGTATTGTCTTCAATCTGTCCGCATCTAGGGTGCTCAATCACCTGGAACGATGCGAAGACACAGTTCGTCTGCCCTTGCCACGTCGGCGTTTTTGCGCCCGACGGCGCGCTCGTTTCCGGGCCGCCGCCGCGCGCAATGGATGAACTCGAAACCAAAGTCGAGGATGGGCGGTTGAAGGTGCGGCACCAATACTTTCGCCAGCTTGTGTCGACAAAAGAGGTGCTTGCCTGATGGAAACTACTACCCCGACCAATGAAGCTTCTTCTGCTCAACCCGAGCGAAAGCGCGGGCGGTTGTTTGCCTGGTTCGACCGGCGCGCCGGTCTTCGAGCTCTGCTTCACGAATCACTCGATGAACCGATACCGGGGGGAGCGCGATTCGCCTATGTCTTCGGTTCCGGGCTGCTATTTATTTTTCTCTCGCAGGTCATCACGGGCGTCTTCCTGGCGCTCTACTACGTGCCTTCAGCCGATCACGCGCACACGACGGTCGCTTACATCACGAAAGAGGTTCTGGCGGGATCGTTTCTGCGCAGTATTCACGCCTACGGGTCGAGCGCAATGATCGTCGTCTTGCTCCTGCACCTGGCTCAGACTTTTTTGTACGGTTCCTACAAAGGGCGACGCGAACTGCTGTGGATATCGGGCTGCACGCTCTTCGCCTTGATAATCGGAATGGCGTTCACAGGCTATCTGTTGCCATGGGATATGAAAGCTTATTTCGCGACGGCAGTGGGCACGAATATCGCCAGCGAGATTCCGCTGGTCGGCGACTGGCTCAAACGGATGATGCGCGGCGGGGCTGAGATGGGCACACTGGCGCTCTCCCGCTTTTATGTAGCGCACGTCTTTTTGATTCCCGCGGCGATCTTCGCCCTAGTCGCGGCGCACGTTTACCTGTTCCGTCGCGCGGGCGCAGCCGGGCCGATCAGCGAAGACCCGATCAACCCGAAACAAAATCCCGAGCGGTTCTACCCGCGACAGGTCCTGATGGATCTGGGATTTTCGCTGTTATTGATTGCTGCGTTGGGATTCCTCTCTTACTTCGTCCCGATGGAACTGGGGCCTAAGGCCGATCCGGCTGACACACAATTTTTACCGAGACCTGAGTGGTATTACATTCCGGTCTTTCAATGGCTCAAATACTGGCCGGGCGGCCGCGCGATCATTGGCATCCTTGTCATTCCGCTGATTGTCATAGCTCTCTTTATCGGGCTGCCTTTCATAGACCGGCGACTCGAGCGGCGTCCGTGGAAACGTCCTGTAGCAGTGGGAGCCTTTGCGCTCGTCTTCTTATCGCTCGTGGCGCTGGGCGCGCTCAGCTACCGCGACGATCACGGGGATCCGGGCTTGGTCAAACAGCTCGCAAAACAACGCGAAGAGACCGAGCAGTTCATGCGCGCGCCCTTCGAGCCAGAACTGATGGGGGCATCACCCGCCGCCGCACCTGCCGACCCGCTCGTAACGGAAGGTAAAGCTCTCTTTGAAGCGCAATCCTGTAGCGCCTGTCACGGCGAAGGCGGCGAGGGCACAGCTGCCGGGTCTAAGCTCATCGGCGTCGGGGCGAAAATGTCGCCTGAACAACTGGCGGGCCTATTGCGAAACCCTACTGACAAAATGAAAGACGGAGGGATGACGCCATTGACTATCAAAGACGAAGAGATCAGGGCGATTGTCGCTTATCTCAATAGCTTGAAATGAGCGCGACCGCCACATTTCAGGAGCCGGCGCAAAAGAGCTTCGGAACTTCATTCCCACCAACGGCGCTAAGAGCAGACCATGTTCTCAAGCGCCGCTTTGTTCTTAATCACCAGGTCTGACCCTTTGAGCTGAATCAGTCCCTTGTTCCGAAACTCGCCCAGCAGCCGTGTGACCGTCTCACGCGACACGCCGATCATCTGCGCGATCTCTCCGTGCGTCAGTGAAAGCTTCAGATGAACGCCATGCTCCGTCTGTCTCCCGGTTTTCTTGAGCCAACTCAGTAACAGCTTGGCCAACTTTTCGGCGACGGAATCCGACAGGGCTAACGCGCGCATTTGTTCGTGGAGAGCCGCGTAAACGTGACTGAGATGTAGAGCCACGCGCAAACTCGCTTCGGCCTGGTTGTTCAACAAGTTCAGGAAATGATCCCGCCGGATGAAATTGACCTGCCCTGATTCGAGCATCTCAGCTGAATCTTCGTAGGGATGTCCAGATAAAGTCGCGCTCAATCCTAAAATCTCTCCCTGTTCGGCGATGCGCATAAGTGATTTGCCATTGCTCGAACCGATGCATAGCTTCGCGCGGCCGCTGCAAAGAATAAACACTCCTTTGGGACGCTGCCCTTCGACAAATAACTTTGCGCCCCGGGGGTAGAAGCCGGCGAGAGATATCGCGTCGAAGTCACGCAGGGAATCTCCGGAAAGATCGCAAAGGAAGCACCTTTTGTGCAAACCAATCTCTGAACAGATTTCGGTTGTCTCCGATTTGCTAACTAAGCGCATAGGCCGGTTCATTACTAACTCACCTCCTCTCCTCTAACGCTCGACCCGGTCCACACAAACTGACGGCAACAGATGTGCCGCTGAAGAGGCGGCTGGCGCGCCGCATCAAAGTCCAGGCATTTTCAAGGTTTCGTTCAATCGACCGTGGATTGATCCGCGGACCAAGCTGAGTGATATTCCTCAGCAGGTGGGGAATTTGACCTAACCGCCGATCTTCACACGCCAGAAATCAAGCGCTTAGGACGGGCACATTTATTGCTTCTCGACAGTATTGAAAGGACGAATGCTTGTTGTTCGCGTGAGCGGCCAAGCGTCGAGAAAAACATGTACACCATACCGCGATATTGCGATTTAGATGGAGTCATTGAGATCAGCCCGTTGTTTGAAGGCGTGTCGCTGACGACACTGGAAGCCTGCGATACGATCCATGTGCGGACGCGCAACAGCGACTATGCAATCTTCCTGCTTGACCCCAAATCTGGGCGCGCGCTGTTGCGAGGCGGGGAATGTTTCATTGAGCCTGTGGAGGCGACCGTGAGCGGCTCGACCTTCGGTGGCTGCATGCTCAAGGCAGGCTGGCTCGGCGTCGGACTTCGGATGGAGATTTACTCGAACGGTCAGCGCACTGTGACCTCACCGGTCCAGTCGGTGCGCGTTGAGCGTGCGGATTTCGGCGCCGACCAGTGTGATTCGATAGAGAGCGGCCTTGCGGAAATGAGCGCGTCCGGCAACCATTGACGCGAGCGTTTGTCGCCGCCGCGCCGAATTTACACTGTCCAGGTTTTCTCCAAACGTGACGCAATGTGTGATGGATGGCGGCGCTGGCGTTGATGGTCTTTGAAAATTAAACGCAACCACGCAATCCAACGTAGGGGCGGGTTTTCCCCGCCCGGGTCCGTGATCGAGGCGATAGGGCGGGGAAAACCCGCCCCTACGTGGTTGCGTTTAATTTTCCTGATACCAACGGATTTTGTGGCGCGACTCCCGGAGGGGCGAAATGTTTTTAGCCACGAATGAACACGAATGAACACGAATATTATTTCCGGTCTGATAAATTGTTTGGCTGCCATTTTCTCGCTTCTATTCGTGAATATTCGTGTTCATTCGTGGCTAAAATTCTTTCCAGGACCGGGCAACGGCCACAAACCACAAAATCCGTTAGTACCAGTAATTTTCAAAGACCATCAACGCCGGCCTAAATTCATCCTGCCGCTACGCGGCGATTCTGGCATAGGCGTTAAGCGCCCAAGCTGAATGTCAATAAGTTGTCGGTTCGTTTTCAACATTACTCACAGTCAATCCCCCCAATTGTTCCTCAATGATCTCCGCCGCAAGCGACAGAAAATCGTATGCGGTGACGATGCCAACCAGCCGGTCGTTTTCTACCACCGGCAGGCAGCCGACTTTGCGCCGGCGCATGATCGCCATCGCTTCGAGCGCGGAGGTTCCGGGCGCGACGGTCATCAGGTCGCGGATCATAATTTCCTTGACGGTGACTTCTTTCGCGCTGCGGCTCAGCAGACCTTGCGCGAGCAATCGCAGAAGGTCGCGGTGCGAGATCAGCCCGACCAGCCGGCCCTCATCGTCTTCCACAGGCACGTGGCGGATGTGTCTCCACTCCATCAGGCTCGCGGCCAGATCAACCAGATCGTCCGGATGCGCCGTGAATAGGTCGGTTGACATCAGTTGAGCTACGGTCTGAAAACCGCGGATCCAATCCCCTGCCCCACGCGATCTCGCGAGCGCCCAGCGGCTAACCGGCTCCCCGCTCTGCTGTTGTTCCAGCATCGCTTCGGTCAATGCGCGATGTCGAGTCTCGCGCGCGCCGCGCCCATCCATCGCCGCAAGAGAGCGCAACGACCACTGCGCGCCGGTTTGATCGCGCTCGACTCGCTCTTCGATCACGTCCAGGTAGCGGTCACGATCTTCCGCGTCAACGCCGGCTTGCTTTAATCCTTCGCGCGCCGCCGGCAGCAGACGGTCGAGTATCAACATCGAGGCGGAGTAATCGCGCCCGTCGACCCAGGTCAATTGCGCTTTCAAACTGTGACGCGCCGCGGCGAAGAAATTGTTCTTCGCGTCGTCGAACGTCATCAGTTTTTCGATCTCGCCGCATTCGCCGGGGAGCGCCGTCATCAGGCCGTAAAAGAACGCGGCGTTCGCCATCTCATCAATTATCGAAGGCCCCGAAGGCATCGAACGATGTTCGATCCTCAAATGTGCAATGCTGTCATTGACTCCGTAACAAGGGCGGTTCCACCGCCAAACTGTGCCGTTGTGCAGGCGCAGCGCGGCGAGTCTCGGTGGCTCGCCGCGGGCGAGCGATTCGAATGGATCATCTTCAATCTGTTTGGTCAGGATGACGCGGAACCGCGCGATCTCTTCGCGGAAGATTTCGACAACCGAATCAGTGATCCAGCCTTCGCCGAAACTCACGCGGGGCGGATGGCTTCGAGCCTGCCGCGCGCTCGAACGTTCATCGGTCGAGTGCTGGAACAGCGCGACACGGGTTTCGCTCCACAGGCGATGGCCGATGAGCAGCGGCGAATTCGCGGCGACCGCCAGCAGCGGCGCGGAGATCGCCTGCGCCAGGTTATAGAGGCGGGCGAACTCCTCCGATCCGACCTGCAAGTGAACCTGGAAGCTGCTGCAGCAGGCTTCAAACATCACGTTGTCGTGCGTGGCATGAAGCTCGTCAAGCCCCTTGATGTGAATGTTGAAAGCGCCGCCGCGCAATTGACTCATCGCGCGATTCAGTTCGTGGTAACGCGGGATCGGCGCCAGATTGTCGAGCGTCAGGTCGGATTGCCGAATCGTCGGCAGTATCCCCGTGAGCAATACATCCGCGTCACAGCCTCGAGCGGCGCGGCGGGCGACCGCGATCAACTCCGAAAGCTCGCACTCCATTTCGCGCAAACCGAGACCGGAGAGCGGGCGCGGCGACAGATTGGCTTCGAGATTGAATTTGCCTATCTCCGTCGTTAACCGATGATCATTAGCGTTCTTCAGAACTTCCATCGCCACCGGCGCAGGCCGCATCGCGCGGTCGATGAGAAACATTTCCTGCTCAGCGCCAATACGCCGCACGCCGCTCTCGATCTTGCCCGCTTCGATCATCCGTTCAAGCGCGGACACGTCGGTGAGCAGAGACCTCATAAAAGCCTGGGCCTGACGCGAGTCGTGTTCGGTAGAGACATTATGCTCACCCATTGTTCCTCCAGGGGTTCATAAATTCGTATTTTCGCGCCTTTGTCGCCGCGCGACTTGAATAGAAGAGGATGAATAAAAGCAATGGATGTGCCATTCGAAAACAGCGTGTTTGGCTGAAGTAAAAGCGCCCTTTTTGCGGAAAATGGCTACAGCGAGCCTGCCGTGACCGATTCGCTCCGTACCCTTGACCACTGATCCAGCACGCGATCTTTCCAGGCGGCCAGCGACCTGGCGCGCGCCATCCCATCGGCCGTCAACCGCCCTTGTCGCTCAGCCGCCGGTAGATAGAAACGTTCGGTGTATTCGCGTTCTCCTCGTCGTTCTAAATGAACCACGCCCTCCTGCGGAAAGTTACCCACCTTACTGCGCAAAAACACGCAGCATCAGGCCAATCGAAACGTCTGATTGCGCTTTCGGCCTTCATTATTGCGAGAAATTCGGTCGGCACGGTTATTGCCATTTGTCTGTTGGAGAGAGTGATGAAACAACACGTAATCAAATATGAGTAATCAGTCCTGGAACAAAGTGTTAATCGTAGACGACGAGCCGACGATTCGGTGGGTGCTTGCCGAGGCTCTGCGCGGCTGGGATTACGAGACGGTCGAAGCCGAGACGGGAGCCGCGACGCTGGCCGCCCTTGTTACAGAGCGGCCCGCTGCGGTGTTGCTCGACATCAATCTGCCCGACAGCTCCGGCCTCGACCTGCTGCGCGAGATCAAGCGCCGCAGCCCGCGAGCGGCCGTGATTATGATCACGGCGGAGACGCTGTTCGAAAACGCGGTCGCGGCTCTGCGAGGCGGCGCCGACGATTTCATCGGCAAGCCGATCAACCTGGAGGAACTGCGCTTCGCGCTCGATCAGGCCCTCAAGTTGAAGCGACAAGGTCGTCAGCCGGAAGCCGTGAGCCGTCCACGCATTTTAATCGTCAGCGACTCGGCGGAGCGTATCCCACATTTGCAAATTGGCTTCGATGCGCAGGAGGTCGAGATAGCCAGCGCCGTGTTTCCCGAAGAGTGGGGATATGTCAGCGGCGACAGGCACGACCTGGCGGTGGTTGATGTCGGCCCGGCGCTTCTGGAGCCGTTGCTCGGAAATCTTCGCGCGAGCAAGGAGCATGCGGAGATTCCCGTGTTGGTGGAACAGAGCAGGATCGCGGCCGCCCCTCTGACAGGCGTGTTGCCGAAATATCGCGCGATGCCGTGCAGTCACGATGAGCTGATCAGGCTCGCGCGCCGCCGACTCACCTCGATCGCCGGTCACGGGCGGGCGAAAGTACCCCTATAAATCCGGCACGTTGCGCCGCAACTCATCCAACCAGACGACGGCCTCGGAATCACTCGGCGCGCGCCAATCTCCGCGCGGCGATAGCGAGCCGCCGGAGCCGACTTTCGGTGTCCCCGCTGTGAGGAAGCTTGACTCGGCATTTCGGCATCCAGACTGCTCTCTGTTTGGGAATCTCGCACACGCTATTTCGGTAACCAGGCGTGACTTGGCTTAGCCGCTGCTCTTACTCTCACCTCCGCAATTCAATTCCATTTGTTCCGGAGGACCATTGATGAATTCACCCCTGCCTGCTGACCTGCTTGAGCTCAAAGCTCAGTTCGACCACTGGCGCTCAATCCGCCCATATATCCGCCAACCGATTCCGGAGGATCTCCGCCACGCCGCTCTAGAAATGAGTCAGCGATATTCGCCAGCGCTCGTGGGGCGAGTCTTGAAGCTTGATCCGCAGCGATTAAAAAAGCCGGTCCCCAAACCAGCGCGACAAAAGACCTCTCTGAAAAAGACCTCTCTGAAAAAGCCGCAGACCGCCTTCTTCAAATTGCCGACCGAGGTCATTTTGCCCAAACCTGATACTTCGGTCGATCAGCTCGACATCACGTTGCTCTAATTTGTTCTGTTTGAGACGTTCGATCAGAATCTCGATTTCGGCCGAATCGGTTTTGGGAATCTCAGGGCCTTTGGCCATCAGCGGTTGCTCTCTCCGAGTAAGATAGTTTTACAGCCACCATTTCAGCCGTACCATTAGGGGGTCCGGGAGAATTTTTGAGAAATGTTACCCTAAGAGCCGTTTCTACGGCACGGCGCCTAGACTCGCATTGTCTCAGGCCGCCCCGAACTCATATCCGAACATTTCGATGTCTTGCCGAAATCTCTCACCGGCGATTTGCCGGGTCTCGTTGCTATAAAAGTCGGTATACCTCGCTGCGGCGCGTGCCTTTTGAAGCCAAGGGAGTTCGTTGCGCGGAAGCCCGATTCTCTCCTGGACAAATCGGAAGTCCTCGGCCAACCGCTCAAAACGGCCAATAAAATCGACGCCGATTTTACCCTCCTCATCCGTGACGAAAGTGTGCTGCGATCGGAAGTGTCCGTCCGCATCCTCATCGCGTATCGACGCCACCGCCACGACGAAGTCAGCGAACGACATGCCTGGAATGAAGGCGTCAAACCGAGCTAGGCAGTTCGCCACGCCGGGTCGAATCGTAAAATACGTGTACCCCTCAACCTCACCTCGAATCTTGTCGCGATAGCAGGACACGAGCCGATCCCAAGGATTGCGAACGAACGCAAACGAAAATAGGCCTGGAAAGAGCCGCCCTGAGCGACTTGAGGACCTCTCTGCCGTCGGCCATTCGACGCGATGAGGGTCGCCGCTCGCTGACCTGAGACTGATGCCAAGGACCTCTGCAAGAGCCGTCTTCATGCTTGTACATGCGACCTTCGGTGTCTCAACGTAGACAGCACGATAAGGCTCAAGCAAGATCACGTCAACTTCGTACCTCAAGACTCCCCCTACAG
>WNFZ01002661.1_pt1 | contig 17323 bp, 18 predicted proteins | sample 5400081 | NCBI WGS metagenome assembly WNFZ01 (sample SAMN13153365, study PRJNA577476) | soil metagenome | isolation source: 80 cm soil or saprolite under grassland replicate 1 | place: USA:California | collected 2016-06-15 | reverse complement strand
CGACGGAGCGGTTTGGCACCTCGATGTCGGCTCGTCTCATCCTGGGGCTGGAGCAGGTCCCAAGGGTCGGGCTGTTCGCCCGTTAAAGAGGCACGCGAGCTGGGTTTAGAACGTCGTGAGACAGTTCGGTCCCTATCCGCCGTGGGCGCAGGAGACTTGCGGGGAGCTGCCCCTAGTACGAGAGGACCGGGGCGGACGGACCTCTGGTGTGCCAGTTGTCGCGCCAGCGGCACGGCTGGTTAGCTACGTCCGGCAGAGATAAGCGCTGAAAGCATCTAAGTGCGAAGCTCGCCTCAAGATGAGGTCTCCCACGGGGTTGACCCGGTAAGGCCCCTCGTGGACTACGAGGTCGATAGGCCGGAGGTGGAAGCACGGCAACGTGTTGAGCCGACCGGTACTAATAGGCCGAGGACTTGGCTTTTGCTCGCGCTCGCTATCGGAGGGGAAACACCCGGTCCCATCCCGAACCCGGAAGTTAAGCCCTCCAGCGCCGATGGTACTGCCCGGGCGACCGGGTGGGAGAGTAGGTCGCTGCCGGAACACCTTGCGAGAGAGCCGCCTTCGGGCGGCTCTCTCGCATTCCGGCCCCGGCCGGCAGGCCCACAGGTACGCTAGGTCTTGCCATGCCCAAGGCCTTCCGTCCTCGCCCGGCTCCCCGCCGATCTCCCGGGCCGCACCCTCGGGGGCTCCCCCGCGACATCCGCGACGAGCTGAATCGAACCGCCCGGACGGGCAAGCAGCAGGCTGCGATGGCCAGGCTGGAGCGGGCCATCGAGCTGCTCGAGCGAGGCGACGCGAAGGGTGCCGCGAGCGAGGCGCGAAAGGCGAAGGAGCTCGCGACTCGCTCGCCGACCATCCGGGAGATCCTGGGGTTGGCCCTATACGTCCAGGACCGGTTCGGCGAGGCCCTCTCCGAGATGCAGGCGTACCGACGGATGTCGGGGCGGGCCGATCAGAACCACATCATCGCGGATTGCCTGCGCGCGGCGGGTCATCCCGAGCGCGCGGTCCCGCTGGCCGAGGAGGCCCTGGCGGCCCGAGGGGTCCCGTTGTCGGCGAAAGCGGAGGCGGTGATCGTCGCCGCCAGTGCGCTGGCGGACATGGGCAAATTCGATGAAGCGCTCGGACTGTTGCGCCGGGTGAAGACCAGGGACGACGTGGCCGGCCCCGAGGTGCTCCGCGTATGGTACGTGATGGCCGACGTCCTTCAGCGCGCCGGCCGGACCCAGGAGGCCGAGCGAACGTTTCGCAGGATCATGCGGCACGATCCGGCGGCGTACGACGTCGCCGAGCGCCTGGCTCAGCTCGGCTGAGACCGCTCCTCGCCAGCACGCTCAGTGTCCCGTCGTTTGGTCCAGTAGCGCATCAGCCCCATGGCGTTCATCCGGATGCTGGACAGCAGCTGCAACCGCTCCTCGAGCGCGTCGAGGTCGAGCTCGGCTTCCGACCCAGTCTCGATGTCGCGAGCGCTCTCGCGGACGAGCCGTTCCGCGATCTCGTCGAGGTCGTCGGTCGTCTCCAGCGCCTCCCGGACGGCCTCGGCCCAGCTTCGCACGCGCTGCCCGGCCAGCTCACATGTCCGGTCGATGTCATGGATCGGGCCGAAGTGGGCGAATAGGAGCACCGAGGTCGCACGGGACCGGATCCGCTCGATGCTGTCGAGCGCGAGCTCGAGGTCGAAGTCGGGGGGTGGCGTGGCCGGTCGCAGCACCGGGAGGTCGGGCACGTGGATGCCGAGCGCGTCGCCCGTCAGCACGGCACCGGACTCAGAATCGACGAGGGCCACGTGGTGGGACGCATGGCCGGGCGTGTACAGGACCTCGAGATCCCTGCTGCGCAACTGGATGCGCTGACCGTCCTCAACCGCTTTCAGACGGTCCTCGGCGACCGGCTCGACGGGGCCAAACCACTCGGCCATCCGCTCCTCCCCGTAGACACGGGTGGCGCTGGCCACCAGCTTGGCCGGGTCGGCGAGATGCGGTGCCCCTCGCTCGTGGACCCAGATCGTTGACCGTGGGAACGCCGCAGCAAGGCGCCCCACACCGCCGGCGTGGTCCAGATGGATGTGGGTCAGCACGACGTTGGCCAGATCGGAGGGGCCGACACCGAGGGAGGCCAACCCTTCGGTCACCGGCTCGACGGAGGTGGTGGGGCCCGTCTCGACGATGGTCGTCTCCTCGTCGTGAAGCAAGTAGGCGGCCGTGGATCGCTCGCGTCCGGCCATCTGCGTGTCGATGGCCGTGATGCCGGGAGCCACGTCGAACGTGACCGCTCGCATGGCGGAAGTGTATCGGCGGTGCCGTGCACCTCCCGCCGATGGCACCCGTGGGTGTGTCACTGGGTGCTGCTAGCGTCCGTCGGGAGAGGGGGAGTAGTGATCGCATGGTGACGGTCAACGTGGTCGTGCTCGCCGGCACGGTGGCAGCGGATCCGGTGGACCGGACGATGCCATCAGGAGACGAGGTCACCGAGCTCCGGCTCTCGGTGCCGGAGCCCGGGAAGCGCCTCCTCCCCCTCCCGGTCGCCGTGTGGCACAAGACCGTGGGCAAGCGAGCGGTCAAGGGCATCACCAAGGGCGACGACGTCCTCGTGTACGGCCAGCTTGCCAGGCGGTTCTACCGGAGCGGGGCCGGCGCCCGGAGCCTCACCGAGGTGGTGGCCACCGGGATCAAGAAACTGGATCCCGAAGAGGAGGAGTAGCGGCGGGCGGGGTGAGTGGACGACCGCGGATCACGCCAAGTGATCGAGGGGTTGGATGACCATGCCGGTGCGAGGCTTGGGCCAGAAGAACGTGGACTTCTGGGGCAGCTGTTCGCGCCGGTCGATCACCTCGCGGATTCGGGCGGCCGTGGTGGGCGGGAGGAACAACGCGGCCTCCGCCTGGCCCAACCGCACAGCGTCCTCCGCCCGAACCGCGTCCGGCGTGAATGCGAGGTCGTGGTCTCTCCCATCGAGCAGCAGACGGTGCAGGGCCGACACCGTGGGCGGCTCGCCCTCCAAGCGGGCCACCCGATGGAGGAGCTCTCCACCTTCCATGGTGGCCGCGCCGAACACCAGGCCCTCGTCGTCGACCTGGTCCAGCACCTCCTGGAGGTCCCTGACCCGGGTCCCGCTCAAGGGTGGAGCGGGGGCCCGCACGATGCGATGGTACGGAAGGACCGGCGGATCCTCCGCAGCCGCGTCCATGAGCAGCATCATGGTTCTGTCCCACGGTCCCGGCCCCCGGGCGGCACGCATCTCGTCACGAAAGGCCAGTGCCATCGCGTAGCGGTGATGGCCGTCGGCGATCAGTACGGTTTCCCGGGCCAGGGACGTCCCAACGCCCTCCTCGTCGTCGGCCATCCACAGGCGATGAGTGACCCCCTCCTCGTCCAGGGCCTCTGCAAGTGGCTCGGTCCTCCCCACTCGCTCCAACAGTGCCGCGAGCGGTGGCGACGGGTCGAAGAACACGGCGTGGATGCAGGAGAGGTTGGCCCGGATCTCCCTGATGAGCCGGAGGCGGTCCTCCACCGGTCCTTGCGCCGTGCGCTCGTGCGGGACGATCGAGCCTCCCCAGTCCTCCAGCTCCACGGCACCGATCACCCCGCGGATCCTTCGATGACGGCCGTGGAGGGTGAACCGCATCTCGTACGGGAAGTAGGCAGGTCGCGGCGTCGGGGCCAGGATGCCGTGCGCACGCCACTCGCGGAGCTGCTCGGAGGCCCGCCTATACTTGTTGCTGGTCCCGTCGTCTCCTGGACGGTCCTCGCCGAGGTCGAGCCGGATGACGTTGTGGGGGCTCGCCTGCAGGTACCGGTCGTGCTCCTCGGGCGAGACGGTGTCGTAAGGCGGGGTGGTGACATCCTCCAACGGACCGACCCGGGACCGATCGAAGAGCAGGCCGACGAACGGTGAGATCTGAGGCACGGCGACACTGTGTATAGCAAACGGCTGGAACGCGAAAGTGCGTACGACCTGTTCTCCAAGGGCGTGCGGTTCCTGGATGAGGGCCACCCCCACCAGGCGGTGATGATGCTCTCCATGGCCAAGTTGATCGAGCCGGACAAGGGCTCGATCCGTTCGGCGCTGGGCAGGGCACTGTTCATGACGGGGCGGATGGCCCGAGCCCGCCGCGAGTTCGCGAAGGCCGTCGACATCAACCCCTCGGACGACTGGGCCCACTTTGCGCTCGCCCTCGCGTGCGAGCGGACGGGCGAGCGGGCCCGGGCCCTCGGCCACGTCAAGCTCGCCATCGCCATGCGTCCGGGGGTGGAGCATTACGAGCGGGCCCTCCGCCGGCTGGCCGGCTGATGCTGGCGGCCCGGTACGATGCCCTCCTGTTCGACCTGGACGGCGTCCTGTACCGAGGGGATGAGCCGGTCCCGGGCGCACCGGAGACGATGGGCGCCCTGCGTGAGGCCGGAGCCCACGTCGTCTTCCTGACGAACAACTCCTCGCGGACACCCGAGCAGGTCAGCGCCAAGCTCGTCGCGATGGGGATGCACTCGGCCCCGGCCGAGGTCGTCACGTCGGCCACCGCCACCGCGGACATGCTCGCCGTGCGAGGCGGCGGGACGGCGTTCGTGATGGGCGGCGACGGGGTCGTCGGCGCGCTCAGGGACGCGGGCCTGCAGGTGGTGGATGGCGAGCCGGAGGCGGTCGACCTGGTTGTCGTGGGCATCGATGACGATCTCACGTACGCGCGGTTGCGGACCGCATGCGTCCTCGTGCATCGCGGCGCCTCATTCGTGGCAACGAACGCCGACCCCACGTTCCCGGCGACTGGCGGGGACCTGTGGCCGGGCGCCGGGGCCCTGGTCGCGGCGATCACCACGGCGACCGGGGTCGAGGCGGAGGTGGTGGGCAAGCCGCACGCCCCCCTGTTCCATGCCGCCCTCCGTCGGGCGGGCGGGCTGAACCCGCTCGTGATCGGGGACCGGCTGGACACGGACATCGCCGGGGCGACGGCCCTCGGCTGGGACTCTCTGCTCGTCCTGAGCGGCGTGGCCACCGAGGAGGAGGTGACCGCCTCACCCTACCGCCCAACGTACGTGGCGCCCGACGTGCGGGCCTTGCTCCTCGACGACGTGGTTCGGGTCGCGAGCCCCTAGAAGAAGTCCGGCCGGGGCGGCAGCTCCCGCCGGTCACGTCGCTCCCCTCGGTTCCGGAAAAACAGCCACGTTATGGCGGCCCCGAACGCGAACCCGCCCACGTGCGCCCAGTAGGCTACGCCGCCGCTCACGTCGGCGCCCACGCTGCCAACCCCGCTGAACAGCTGGAGGATGAACCAGAACCCCAGGAGGGCGACGGCCGGGAGCTCGATCGTGGTGATGAAGAAGAAGATGACGAGCGTGTAGACACGGGCATGGGGGAACAGGACGAGGTACGAGCCCAGGACGGCGGCGATGGCCCCGGAGGCCCCAAGGTTCGGGATGGTGGACGCGGGTCCGATGGCGAGCTGGAGGCCCGTGGCTGCCAGGCCGCCCAGCAGGTAGAAGACCAGGTACAGCCCAGGTTTCAGCCGATCCTCGACGTTGTTGCCGAAGATCCACAGGTAGAGCATGTTGCCCCCGATGTGGAGCCAGCCGCCGTGCAGGAACATCGCCACGAGGATCGACAGGTTCACGTTCTTGTCTGGGCACCGCTGTTGGAGCGCCCGCTGAAGCTCTGCCCCGACCCCCGGCCCGAGCTGTGGTCCCAGGTCCGCCTCGATGGCATCCCTCGCGGCCGTCCCTCCTTCAGCAAGGCTCGTCTGGTGTGTGATCTCCCATGGGACCAGTGCGTGGCAGTAGTAGAAGAAGAAGCTCCGGGTATCGCTGTTCGACTTCAGGGTTGGCTGCCAGAGCAGGAAGACCAGGATATTGGCGGCGATCAGCGCAAGCGTGATCCACGCTGTGCGGGTCGTGGGGTTCGCGTCGCGGATCGGGATCACGACAGGCTTCCCCCGGCCCTCGCGAGCCCCCCCGCACTCACGGCAAGCGAGCCTAGCAGCAAGGAGGGCGCCCGGCGCCCAGGTATCCTTGTGGCCACGGGTGCCGGGAGGGGCACCCGAGGACCCCGAATTCCTTAGGCGTGCGAAGGAACATGGGAGGCCACCATGCAGAAGCTGTCGCCGGCACGGGCCCAGGAGATGGCCCGCTCGCTCATGCAAGGCCAGACCAGCGAGCAGGTCCAGAAGGTCGCCCGGGACCTCATCGACTGGTCGAACAAGAACCGCCAGCGCCTCTCAGAAGCGGTGCAACGCGAGGTCAAGTCCCAGCTGAAGTCCCTGGGGGTCGCGGGCCGCGACGAGGTCGACGCGCTGAAGCGGCGGGTGCGCGAGCTGGAACGCCAGGTCGGGGGCGGGGCGACCACAGCGAAGAAGCCGACAGCCGCGCGTCCCCGGGCAAAGAAGCCGACGTCCGCGACGAAGCGCAGCACGGCCGGGTCGGACAAGGCCTGAGCCAGGCCACGGTGACCCGCCGGCGGCTGGATGCCGAGCTGGTCCGGCGGGGCCTGGCCCGCACCCGCACCGAGGCGCAGGACGCCGTGCGAAACGGGTTGGTCGTGGTCGGCGGCCGCTCCGCGAGCAAGCCGTCGACGCTCGTCCGATCGGACGAGGCTCTTGCGATCGCCGGGCCACCCCGCCGGTACGTCTCCCGGGGCGGGGACAAGCTCGACGCGGCTCTGGAACGCTTCGGGGTGGCCGTGGCCGGCCGCGATGCGCTCGACGCCGGAGCGTCCACCGGCGGCTTCTCCGATTGCCTGCTCCAGCGAGGGGCAGCCCGGGTCGTGGCGGTGGACGTGGGGTACGGCCAGCTGGCGTGGGAGCTTCGCCGGGACTCCCGGGTCACCCTCCTGGAGCGCACGAACGTGCGCGACCTCGTTCCGGCCGACCTCCCGTTCATCCCGCAGGTGGTGGTGGCCGACCTCTCGTTCATCTCCCTTCGCCTGGTCCTCCCGGCGCTGGCTGAGGTGGCGATGGAGGGCGCCGACCTCGTGCTGCTGGTGAAGCCGCAGTTCGAAGCGGGGCCGAAGGACGTGGGCGCGCACGGCGTGGTTCGCGACCCGGGCGTGTGGCGGCGGGCCCTCGAGCAGGTCGTCGCGGCCTGCAAAGCGTCGGGAGCCATGTCCGACAAGGCAATGACGTCCCCCCTCCTCGGCCCCGCCGGAAATGTCGAGTTCTTCATCCACGCGGTCAAGGGGGGTCTCGCGCAGCCGCCCGATCTCACCGGCGCGATCGGCGAGGGCCTGCGCATCGGAGGGGGATCGTGAAGGCGGCCGGGTTCGTCGTCCATCCAGCCCGCGAGACCGCGATGGCGGCGGCCAAGCACCTGTCGCAATGGTTCGAGGACCGCGATGTTCAGGTCCGGTGGTTCGATCCGGCGAACGCCGACGCCCGGATGGCCGGCGACTTCGCGGGCGGGCTCGACCTGATCCTGTCGGTGGGAGGCGACGGCACCTTCCTGCGGGCGGCCCACGTGGCTTCGGCCGTCGGATGTCCGGTCCTCGGCGTAAAGGTCGGCCGGATGGGATTCCTGACCGAGGTGGAGCCGGAGGAGGCGCCTCCCCTCCTCGAGCTGGCCGCGACGGGCGGAGCAAGGATCGAGGAGCGATTGGCCGTGCTGGCCCGTCCGGAGAGCGATGGTTTCGCGCCCCAATGGGCCCTGAACGAGGTCATCGTGGAGAAACGAGCCCGCCACCGCCTGGTTCGCCTGGCCCTGTACGTGGGGGACGTCTACGTCACGACCCTGTCGGCCGACGGCGTCATCGTGGCCACCCCCACCGGATCCACTGCGTACTCGTTCTCGGCGGGTGGGCCGATCGTGACGCCGGCGATCCCGTGCTTGCTGGTCACGCCCGTGGCGCCCCACATGGTGTTCGACCGGACCCTGGTGATCGGCGCCGACGACACGGTGAACCTGGAGGTGGTGGGCGACGAGCCCGGGCTGATCTCGGCCGACGGGCGGGAGAGCCTCGAGCTTCCGATCGGATCGAGGGTGCGGATCGGGGCGGCCCCCAACCCGGCCCGCCTCGTTCGCCGGGACGACGCCCCGGCTTTCCACGCCCTGGTACGCGAGAAGTTCGGGCTCCCGGGCGGGGAGCGGTAACCGGCAGGGCCGGCGCCCTGCCCGAGGGTTGGTTCGGATACCCTGGTCGTGCCGATCCGATTCAGCGCCGACCGCCGGGAGGTCCGCGCGATGGGAGGCGATCGACACGTCCACATCGAGGGCCAGGAGCCTGCTTCGGCGGCCGCAGCGAAGGGAGCGGCCGCAGCAAGGCATGGCCCGGGTCGACGCCCGGACCAAGCGCCTGGTGGGCCGGCTGCAGCCCGGCGACGTCGCCGTGCTGGACCACGAGGACCTGGACAGGGTCTCGGCCGAAGGACTGGTAGGGGCGGGTGTGGCCGCCGTGGTGAACGCGGGACGCTCCATCACCGGTCGGTACCCGAACCTCGGCCCGCTCATCCTCCTCGACGCCGGCATCCCCCTCGTCGATGGCGTGGGCCCGCTGTTGCTCCGCAAGGTGAGGGAGGGTGACCTGGTCAAGGTCGATGGTGATCGCGTCCTGTCGGGCGACCGGTTGCTCGCCGTGGGTGTCAGACAGAGCGAGGCGTCGGTCCGCCTGGCCATGGAGGAGGCTCGCGCCGGGCTGGCCGACCGCTTCGAGAGCTTCGCCCGCAACACCGTGGACTTCATGCAACGCGAACGCGACCTCCTGTTCGGGGGGTCGGGGCTGCCCACGCTGGTGCACGAGTTGGCCGGCAGGCCCGTCCTGGTCGTCGTCCGGGGCTACCAGTACAAGGAGGACCTGGCCGCTCTGGGCTCGTACATCCGCGACGTGCGGCCGGTGCTCGTCGGCGTCGACGGAGGCGCCGATGCCCTCATCGACGCAGGGTACCTGCCCGATCTCATCATCGGGGACATGGACAGCGTGTCGGATTCGGCGCTGCGGCTCGCGTTGTTGCGGCCGAAACGACTGCGGCGCAAGCTTCCGACCGAGGTCGTCCTCCACGCCTACCGGGACGGATTCGCCCCCGGGCAGGCCAGGCTGGAGGACCTCGGCGTCCCGTATTCGATCGTGCGCGCGGCGGGGACGAGCGAGGACGTCGCCCTGCTCCTTTCCCACGAGAAGGGGGCCGATCTCATCGTCTCTGTGGGCAGCCACGGGAACCTCCGGGAGTTCCTGGACAAGGGGCGGATGGGCATGGCCAGCACGTTCCTGGTGCGCCTGCGGGTGGGGGAAACGCTGATGGACGCGAAGGGCGTGTCCCGCGTCTATACGCCGAGGATCCGGACCCGAGACACGGTGTTCCTGGTGGGGGCGGCGATCGTCGTGATGATCCTGATCATCGCCATCTCCCCGGTCCTGAGCACCTACGTGACGCTCCTGTTCGAACGGTTCCGTCAGTGGCTGTTCCACCTGAAGGAGCTGATTTGATCTCGTTCCGGTACCACATCTTCACGATCGTCGCGATTTTCCTCGCCGTGGGGCTCGGCCTGTTGTTCGGGTCGTCCGTCGTTCAGCCCGCGCTGATCGGGGAGCTGCGCCGGCAAACGCACGGACTCACGCAGGACCTCTCGGACACCCGGGCGGAGGTCAGCGATCTCAAGGCGCAGGTCGGGGCGCTCCAGCAAGCGGGCGACATCCTGCCCTCACTCGACCCGGGCACCCTGACCGGGCGGCCGGTGGTGATGGTCACGCACGACGGCGTGGACCCGCGCCTGTTGTCCCAGGCCCGGCTGTCGCTGTCCGAGGCCGCCGTCAAGGTTGTGGCCGAGCTGTCGATCACCGACCGGATGGCGGTCGGCGACGAATCATCCCGGGAAGCGCTGGCGCAACTCCTGGGGATGGCGAGCGACACACTGACGCCGACGCTCCAGGCGCGCGCGGCCGAGGTGCTCGCCCAGCGCCTAGCCGTGGGCGCGCCCCGTCGCGCCGTCGGGCCGAGCGGACCGGACTTCCTGGACGACCTCCTGACGGCCAACTTCCTGACCACCACGCCGGGTTCCCCTTCGATCTCGCGGGGGGACCTCTCGGGGATCGGGGGCAAGGGCCAGCTGGTGATCGTCCTGTCCGGTGGGCGGGGCGTGCCCCTCATCGATCCGCAGCTCTTCTTCGTGCCGCTCGTCGAGGGCCTGGTCCAGCGCGGTGCCACGGTCGGTGCGGGCGAGAGCGCGTCCACCGAGTATCCGTTCATCCCGGCGCTGCGGGCCGATGGAGCTGCCGGCGACGGCACGCGTATGGTGACCGTGGACGACCTGGACTTCTCGGTTGGTGGAGCGGCGCTCGTCCTCGGGCTGGAGCGACTCCTGCTCGTGGGGCAGGGAGGCAACTACGGGATCAAGGCCGGAGCGACGGCCGCCCTCCCGCCCCTGACGTGACCAACCGGAGGGTGCGCGCGCTCGTCACCGCCCGCAACGAAGCCGACCGGATCGCGGCCACGGTGTCGGCCCTCCGCTCCCTTCCGCAGGTCGCACACGTGGTGGTGATGGACGACGCTTCTACCGACGGAACCGCCTCCCAGGCCCTGACGGCGGGGGCCACGGTCTTGCAGGGCCGGCGCCGGGCGGGCAAGGGTCGGGCGGTCGACAGTGCGCTTCTCCGGCTCCCCCCAGCCGGGGTCTGGCTCCTGGCCGACGCCGACCTCGGCCACACCGCCGCTCGGCTCGGGCCGATCCTGTCCGAGGTGCTCGAGGGCCGGGCCGACCTTGCGGTGGCCGTGCTCCCTCCGGCGCGGAGCGGTGGGTTCGGGCTTGTGAAGCGGTCGGCGCGACGGGCCATCCGATTGCTGAGCGGGTTCCAGGCCGTCGAGCCGCTGTCGGGACAGCGCGCGATCACTCAGGAGGCGCTCCAGGCCTGCCGGCCCCTGTCGGCGGGGTTCGGGCTGGAGACTGGGATGACGATCGACGCCGTTCGCCGGGGGTTCCGGGTGGTCGAGATTCCAGCGGATCTCGACCACCGGGCTACCGGGCGCGGCATTGCAGGGTTCGCACATCGAGGGCGGCAGGGAATCGACATCCTGTTCGCGGTCCTGCCGCGGGCCCTTGGGTTTCGATGAGCGGGTGGAACGGGTTCCGGGCGGAGAACTACCGGGGCGAACAGCTTCCCGCCGTCCTCGGGCTGGTGGCCATCGCCCCGGGGGCGATCGTCGGTCTGTTCGCAGGCCTGGCCATCGTGACCGGGCAGGGCCGATCGCTCGATGCCGCCGCATGGATCTCGCTCGGAGGAAGCCTGCTCGTGTTCGCCGCCGGGCTGATGGACGACCTCCTGCCTTCCGGCCCTCGAGGGCTTCGCGCGCACCTGCGGTCGGTGGGGGCGGGCCACGTGACCACTGGCATCCTCAAGCTGGTCGTCATCGCGGGGAGCTCGGTGGTCGTGGTGGCTGCCCAGCCCGCCCGTCCCGGCGCCACCCGCCTGGCCGGCGTCGTCCTGCTGGCGGCGTGCGCCAACCTGTGGAACGGGTTGGACGTCCGTCCCGGGAGGGCCCTCAAGTACTTCATCCTGACCGCCGGGGCCGTTCTGGTGGCCGGCGTTCCCATACGGCTGGCGCCGAGCGTGCCCGGCGTCCTGCTCGGAGCGATCATCGCCCTGCCGGCAGATCTCCGCGAGCGGGCCATGCTCGGCGACGGCGGATCGAACCTCCTGGGCTTCACGGCCGGCCTGGGTCTGTACCTCGTGCTCCCGTCGCCGTGGGTGTGGGTGGCCGCCGCGGTGGCGGTCACACTGAACGTTCTGGCCGACACCGTGACGCTTTCACGGCTCATCGACACCGTCGGGCCGGTTCGATGGTTCGACCGGCTGGGCAGGGTCTCCGCTCCCGACGAACCTTCATAGTCGCGGCATGTCACCCCCCTCTGCTAGCATGCAATCCCGAGGTGCAGAAAGAGCCGAAGTTCGTCTTCGTCACCGGTGGGGTCGCCTCGGGCCTCGGCAAAGGCATCACCACCGCCTCGCTGGGCCGGCTGTTCAAGTCGCGTGGCCTGCGGGTCGCCCTCCAGAAGCTCGATCCGTACGTCAACGTGGATCCCGGGACCATGAACCCGTTCGAGCACGGCGAGGTGTTCGTCCTTGACGACGGAGCCGAGACCGACCTCGACCTCGGCCATTACGAGCGGTTCACCGACGAGAACCTGCACCGGGGCTCCAACCTCACCACCGGCGCGGTCTACTCGGCGGTCATCCAGAAGGAGCGCCGGGGCGACTACCTGGGCAAGACCGTGCAGGTCATCCCGCACATCACCGACGAGATCAAGGAGCGGATCCGGTCCTACGCCACTGCCGAGAACGCCGATCTGCTGATCGTCGAGGTCGGCGGTACGGTCGGCGACATCGAGAGCCTCCCGTTCCTGGAGGCCATCCGGCAGCTCAGGAACGAGGTCGGGCGAGACCGCTGCGCGTTCGTCCACGTCTCGCTCATGCCGTTCATCGGCCCAACCGGGGAGTTGAAGACCAAGCCGACCCAGCACTCGGTGAAGGAGCTGCGCTCGCTGGGGCTACAGCCCGATGTCATCGTGTGCCGCTCCGACCGGCCCATCGGGCGCCACCTGAAGGAGAAGATCTCGCTCCTGTGTGACGTCCCGATCTCCGGCGTGATCTCCGCGCCGGATGCCGACTCCATCTACCGGGTGCCGCCGCTGCTTCGCAAGGAGGGGCTGGACCGCGAGCTTGCGAACCATCTCCGGATCGACGCCGAGCCGGACTTCTCCGAGTGGAATGCCCTGGTCGAGCGGATCGACGCGGCGACCGACCCGGTGTCGATCGCGATCGTGGGGAAGTACGTGAACCTCCGAGACGCCTACCTGTCGGTGATCGAGGCCCTCAGCCACGGGGGGTTCCACCACGGTGCCGAGGTGGACATCACGTGGGTGTCGTCGGACGAGCTCGACCAGGCCGACGCCGCCACCGTGTTGTCGGGGATCGACGGCATCGTGGTGCCGGGTGGGTTCGGGTGGCGGGGCATCGAGGGAAAGCTCGAGGCGATCCGCTACGCGAGGGAGAGTGGCGTGCCGTTCCTCGGCCTGTGCTTGGGCCTGCAGTGCGCGGTCATCGAGTACGCACAGAACGTGTGTGGCCTCGAGGGCGCGAACTCCTCGGAGTTCGACCCGGCGACCCCGCACCCGGTGATCGATCTCTTGCCCGAGCAGAAGAACGTCACCGACCTCGGTGGCTCGATGCGCCTGGGGGCACAGCCCTGCCACCTGGTGCCGGGGACCAGGGCCGCGGCAGCCTACGGGGAGCAGGTCGTGTACGAGCGTCACCGGCACCGCTACGAGGTCAACCCGGCCTACCATCGGGTCCTCTCGGAGCACGGGCTGGTGTTCTCGGGCCTCTCGCCCGACGGGCGATTGGTCGAGATCATCGAGCTGCCCCACCATCCGTTCTTCATGGGAGGCCAGTTCCATCCAGAGCTTCGGTCCCGGCCCACCCGACCGCACCCGCTCTTCCGGGAGTTCGTGGGAGCGGCACACGCCCGTCGGTCTGCTTCGGCGGAGCGCCCCGTCCCCGTCTCCGGCTGACGGACCCTCGGTGGAGCCCCGATCGTCGAGGGAGGCCTTTGCGGGCCGGCTGATCCGCGTCGAGGTCGAGTCCTGGGACGGCCGCGACTTCGAGGTGGTCCGCCACCCGGGAGCCGCGGCGGTCCTTCCGGTGACGCCGGAAGGTGACGTCCTGTTGGTGCGGCAGTTTCGCCCGGCCATCCGCCGGACCATGGTCGAGATCCCGGCCGGCATCCTCGACAGGGTCGGGGAGGACCCGCTCGGCTGTGCGGCCCGCGAGCTGTTCGAGGAGACGGGATACCGCCACCGATCGCTCGAGTTCCTTGGGGGCATCTACACCTCCGCGGGCTTTACCGATGAGTACATCCACCTGTTCGTTGCGCGGGCGGATGCCCAACAGGAGGGGTCGCCAGAAGACGGGATCGAGGTGCTGCGCCGGCCGTTCGAGGAGATGGTCCACGCTGCTCGGGCCGGCAGGGTGCGCGACGCGAAGACCGCGGTGGCGCTGCTCCTGGCAGCGGCGAGAGAATCCCCGCCGTGAGCTCACGATGAAGGCGCCGGAGGTCTTCTACGCTCGAAGCGGCGACGTGAGCATCGCCTACCAGGTGGTCGGGGACGGGCCGGTCGACCTGGTCTTCGTTCGGGGCTTGGCCGGCGAGCTCCTCTCCACGTGGGAACAGCCGCTGCTCGTCGCCCACGTCATGGGATTCGCGTCCTTCTCCCGGGTGCTGATGTTCGACAAGCGGGGAACGGGCCTCTCCGACCGGGTGCGGGAGGTGCCCACCCTCGAGACGCGGATGGACGACGTGCGCACGGTGATGGACGCCGTCGGTTCGGATCGCGCCTTCCTGTGGAGCGGGCAGGAGGGTGGCCGGATGACGACGCTCTTCGCGGCGACGTACCCAGAGCGCACCGCCGGGCTCATCCTGCTCGACCCTTCCGCGAAGGGCCTCCGGAGCGATGACTACCCCTGGGCCCCCACCGAGGCCGAGTGGCAGGAGCGGTTGCGCGAGATCAGAGAGGGGTGGGGACGGCGGGAGTTCTTCGACAAGATGCTCGTGGAGATGTCCCCGGAGATCGCGGGGGACGAAGAGTTCCTCGAGTGGTTCGTCGCCCACATGCGCCGCAGCCTGAGCCCGGGGGCGGCGGTCGCATTCCACCGGATGATGATGGACGCGGACGTGGGCGAGGTGCTGCCGGCCGTTCGCGTGCCGACCCTCATCATCTATCTGGAGGGCAACCCCGCACCGGCCGAGTACTTCGCTCAGCGGATCCCCGATGCTGAGCTCGTCAGCCTCCCAGACCTGCGAGGCGAGTACACGTGGGTTCACCCCGAGGCGCATGCGCTCACGCTCCGGGCGACCGAGGAGTTCGTGGGACGGGTGGGCCGCCACGAGGAGCCCGACCGCGTCCTGGCGACCGTCCTGTTCACCGACATCGTGGGATCCACCGAACGGGCTGCCCAGCTCGGCGACCGGGCCTGGCGGGAACTCCTCGAACGCCACCACGCGATCGTCCGGGGCCAGCTGGCCCGGTTTCGCGGCCAGGAGATCGACACGGCCGGCGACGGGTTCTTCGCCTCCTTCGATGGGCCGGCCCGCGCCATCCGCTGCGCCTGCGCCGTGCGCGACGGCTTGCGGCAGATCGGGGTCGACGTCCGGGCCGGGCTCCACACCGGGGAGTGCGAGATCGTGGGCGGCAAGATCGCCGGCATCGCCGTGAACGTGGGAGCTCGCGTCGCGTCCCTCGCAGGCCCGGGGGAGGTCCTCGCCTCCAGCACGGTGAAGGACCTGGTTGCCGGCTCCGGCATCGGCTTCGAGGACCGCGGCGAGCACGAGCTCCGGGGGATCCCGGGCGCGTGGAGGGTGTTCGCCGTCGCCGGTGGGTGACGGCGGCTGCCGGGCGGCCGGGCGCAGTCGGGTACGCTTCTGAACGCATCCTGGCCAGGAGAGGGAGCCGAACGTGATCGTCGGGATCCCGAGAGAGGTCAAGGACAACGAGTTCCGGGTGGCGGCCACGCCCGAGGGGGTCCGCGAGCTCACCCAAGCGGGCCACGAGGTGGTCCTGGAGACGGGGGCCGGTACGGGCTCGGCCCTTCCGGACGAGCGGTTCGCGGCGGCCGGCGCGGAGATCCTTCCCGACGCCGGCGCGGTCTTCGACACCTCGGACATGATCCTGAAGGTCAAGGAGCCCCAGCCGAAGGAGTACGACCGGTTCCGGGAGGGCCAGGCCCTGTTCACCTTCCTGCACCTCGCCGCGGACAAGCGCCTGACCGAGTTCCTGATCGAGCGGAAGGTGGCGTCCGTGGCGTACGAGACCGTCCAGCTCGAGGACGGCCGCCTACCGCTCCTCGCCCCGATGAGCGAGATCGCGGGGCGGATGGCCCCGCACGTGGGGGCGAACTTCCTCGAGCGGCAGTATGGGGGACGGGGAGTGCTGATGGGTGGGGCGTCGGGCGTCGCCCCCGCGCGGGTGCTGGTGCTCGGCGCGGGGATGGCCGGGCTGAACGCTGCGTGGATCGCCGCCGGGATGGAGGCGGAGGTCGTCACCCTGGACAAGAACGTCGACCGCCTGCGGTTCGTCGATCAGATCCAGCGGGGACGGATCCAGACCGTGATGAGCAGCGTGCTGGCGATCGAACAGCTCGTGCCGGAGGCCGACCTCGTGATCGGCGCCGTGCTGGTGCCAGGGGCCCGTGCTCCGAAGCTCGTCACCGAGGACATGGTGCGAACCATGCGGCCAGGCGCCGTCATCGTGGACATCTCGATCGACCAGGGCGGCTGCGTGGAGACGGCCCATATGACCACCCATTCCGACCCCGTGTACGTGGTGCACGACGTGGTCCACTACTGCGTGGGGAACATGCCCGGCGCGGTCCCGCGAACCTCCACGTATGCGCTCACGAACGTCACGCTCCCGTATGCGCTCGAGATCGCGGCGCACGGCCTGGAAGAGGCGGTGCGGAGCGATCGTGCGCTGGCACACGGCGTGAACGTGTACGCGGGGCAGGTGACGAACCAGGGCGTGGCCGAGGCCCACGACCTCGCATTCGTCCCGCTCAGTAGCCTCGTCGACGGCTTGTCCTAGGAGCGCATGCCGGAGGAGGCCAGTGGCGAAGGTCATGTCGACCCAGATCGAGCGGTTTCTCGATCACCTCTCGGTGGAGCGGGGGCTGTCCGGCAACACCGTTTCAGCGTACCGGCGGGACCTGGCACGCTACGCGTCGTACCTCGCGGCCCGCGGGGTACGCGACCCGCGGGCCGTCGACGACGCGGCCGTGGCCGGGTTCATCGCCCGACTGTCCTCCTCGACCCACCACGAGGGGACGCCCTACCGGGCCACCTCGGTGGTCCGAGCGCTGTCGTCGGTGCGATCGTTCCACCGGTTCCTCATGCGCGAGGGCCGGGCCGACCGGGACCCCTCCGCGGGGGTGGTCCGACCCAAGCTCCCTCGATCGCTTCCCCGCCCGCTCTCGGTCGAGGACGTCCAGCAGCTCTTGGCGTCCCCTCCGGACGGGACCCCCGCCGGCCTTCGGGATCGGGCGGTGCTCGAGACGTTGTACGGGGCGGGCCTTCGGGTGACCGAACTGGTCGGCCTCGACGTCGACGACCTCGAGATGGAGGAGGGGAGCGTCCGGGTGCTGGGCAAGGGGAGCAAGGAGCGCGACGTGCCGCTCGGGCGGTACGCCCGAGCGGCACTTGCGGCATACCTCACCCGGGGGCGACCGTCCCTGGCCACAGCACGCTCGCGGTCGGCCCTGTTCCTGAACCAGCGGGGTGGGCGCCTCTCCAGGCAGGGCTGCGCCAAGATCCTGGCGTCCCACGTCCGGCGTGCCGGCATCGGCAAGCGGGTGACGCCGCACATCC
>WNFZ01005881.1_pt1 | contig 17364 bp, 13 predicted proteins | sample 5400081 | NCBI WGS metagenome assembly WNFZ01 (sample SAMN13153365, study PRJNA577476) | soil metagenome | isolation source: 80 cm soil or saprolite under grassland replicate 1 | place: USA:California | collected 2016-06-15 | reverse complement strand
TGATCGCCCGCTCCAAGTTGATTCACGCGAAAGGTCCTCTGCAAAATCGGAGAGAAAGAACTGTCGAGAGCGCGAGCGCCAATGCCTAACCCGTCGCCATCGGTGGCATTGTCCTGCCAAACGATATAGCCACCGGTCTTGTTGAGGCTGACTCGGGAATGCGTTTGATCTCCTCCCGTGCCCAGGGTAATCGGGTATTCTCCCTGTTGTGGAGAATAGGTTCCCTGCCCGAAAACCAGCAGAGGAGATACCAGAAGTAATCCCGAAATAAGAAACCTTTTACTGGCACTCCACAGAGGCGACATAAGATGAATTCTCTTAGCAGGCCAACGTGCCTTTGTCCACGATTTCTGGCAGAATCTCCAACTGCGTGACGCCTGCGCAATATTCGCCGTTTGCTCGTTTGATGTTTCCATTCTCTTTTGGCCGGGGCGCGAAATCATGACTGATGCAAACCGAACTTAACCCTATTCCGAATCCGCCTCTTCAACCGCTCTGCGAATCGCCGGCTTGCTTTCGCAATCAGTTAATGCTGGTGTCAGCCCTTCACAGCATTAAACGAACCAAGTTGCTCTTATTATTCTTTTGCGACTTTCTGACTCGAACCCGCCGAACCCCTAGACGGCAGGTTTTTTAAATGACGATGCCCGGACGCGCATTACTTTACGACAGGTTTCTGCGGCGGGATTGTGTTCGGATCATACGGCAGATTGTCCATCGTATGAACGGGATTCCCGGCCGGGTCAATGATGCGCGGTGTGACGAAAATGATCAGGTTCTTCTTCTGGGTTGTGGATGATTCACTGCGAAACAAACGTCCGAGGAACGGGATATCTCCCAACACGGGCACCTTGTCTTTGGTCTTGCTCACCGTCTCCGACATCAACCCGCCCAGCACCACCGTCTGACCGTCCCAGACAATGCAACTGGAAACCGCCTGGCGCGAGCGGAAAATCGGCAGCGGCAGGTTCGCAACAATAGAGCTGGAGCCCTGCTGGCTGCCTGTGATGATCTGAGTCTGAAACTGTTGCGCGGTAACCGTGTCATAACCCAGAAATTCGGTGACCTGAGGAATGATGGTCATCTGAACGGAATAGCCATCCGCCGAAACGTAGGGAATGACGTCCAGCACAGGACCCAGCGGCACCGACGCGACCTGTGGATTGATCGCCGACTGTGGCTGCGTCGTGATATTCTGCCCGATCGTTCCCGCTGCGACGCCGCCGCCGCCGCCGCCCAACTGGGTCTGATTACCCACCACGATGGACCGGACTTCGACCGCTTGCATCTGCGTCTGCCGACCACTGACGGTGGTGACCTTGGGGGAATAAAGCACATCGGCACCGTCGCGCTGCTCCAGCAGGTGAAGCGCCACGCGGAATTGCGGGTCGGTCAGAATGCCGGTGAAGGTCGCCACGGTCGGGATCGAACCACCTGCCGGAAGGGCGTTCCGCAATCCACCGGTGAGAAGTTGGTCGGTGCCAGGGTTCCCTCCGATGCTGGGAACAATCGGCCCATTGTTGAGGAGGGTGCCGTTTTGTCCAACGATCGTGCTGGGCCCCTGCGAGCCGGGGAACCACCCGCCGGGATTAGCGGGGCTTGCAACGCCCGGGTAGGAAGGCGCAGTGCCGCCCTGGAACCCCATGCTGCCATTGTTCAGCAAGGTATTGCCGAGATACCAATCGAAACCGATCGCCTTGCTGTCATTTTGACTGACCTCGACGAACCGGGCCTCGATGGTGATCTCAGGTGGGGCCACATTAAGCGTCTCGATGGCCTTCTGTATGATATCCAATTCCTGCGATGTCGCGCGCACCATCAGCATGCCGGTGCGATCGTTGAAGAAGATCATGTTTGGCGGGAGAACATTGACGCCTGCGGCAGTAAAAAAGGCGCGAACGGTGTCCTGGACGGTCAGGGTGAGGTTGGTCCGGGTGACCCCCGACAGGCCGCCGCCCCCGGCTCCACCCCCCCCGAGACCTCCGCCGCCGCCACCGCCCAACCCGCCGCCCTGGCTGGCTCCCGAGACAAAAACCCGCGGGATGTCGAAGACGCCCCCGCCGCCGCCGCCGAGGCCGCCGCCGCCCAAGCCGCCGCCGCCGCCCAAGCCGCCGCCACCGCCGCCGCCGCCGCCACCTGTGGTGCTTTGCACCAGATTGCCCAGCGGAAAGGTGCCCACCGACTCCAATCCCTGCTGGAACGTATTCGGGTCAACGCGAAAGGTGCGCGTCTCGAGTTGGGCCACGTCCGGTGTTTTCTGTGAAAAGATGACGGCGAACTCCTCGACCGAGTAGCGAACAGGTTTGTCCGCCACTTTGGTGATCGCCTCCAGCAGATCACCCAGTCTTATGTTTTTAAGAGGCGGATTGATGCGTACGATAACGCTGTTCATGTCGAGCGGCTCAGGGGGCGGCAGAGTAATCGGCGCACCCGTCGTCGGATCAATGGTCGTCTGGACAGCGGACGCCACCACGTTCGGATTGATCAGGAAATTGATGCCTTCCTTGTCCGGGTCGCGTTTGGTTGCTTCTTCGGAGATGAATTGCAACACTTGCGGCAAGGACACACCGTCAAAGAGCGCCTCGTTCAAAACGATTCGGTGCAGTTTGTTTTGTATCGCCTGTCGTCCCGGACCGGTGTGCACCAGATTGGTCGTGGCAAACGGATTGGCCGGGGGCAGCGCTTCTCGTTGGATCGGCGGAAGCCATGCCCTTTCCACTTCAACCGCCTTGTTCTTCACCGAGATTTCGCGCGCGCGCGCGCCCTGGGCGTAACGAGCCTCCTCAATCAGGGTCAGATAATAGAACGCCATCATATTGTTCGGATCCTGCTCTTTCGCCTGTTTCAATTTGACCTCGGCTTCTTCCATTTTGCCCATTTCATAAAGAACTTTGCCATCCTGCACCAGGGTCGCCGTTTCGATCTTCTGCTTCTGAACGTCCGGAATCAGCGCCTGAACATCCTTGCTGGGGACACGTCCCTCGAGGGCCCGGAGCGCCTTGTCATTTTCCTTTTTGAACTGCAGAGCCGCCTCGTTTTTCGGATCAACCGCCAGCACCCGTTTGACGTGGAGATCGGCCTCCCCAAAGCGCCCGCGGTGCTGGGCCAGTTTCGCCAGCGCCAACCGCACTGTGGCCAAACCGGAAATGGCTTCCTGAGATTCGAGATCGACCCCGACGCCGACGACCTGCACGAGTTTGTAAGCCTCCTCGTAAAACTTGGAAGCGGCGATTAAATCCGCCTTGTTCTGCGCGGCTTTTGCCTCGGCCAACGTTTTCCTCAACATGATGACGGCAGCCTGGCGTCGGACGGCTTCATCGGTGGCCGCGTCCGCGGGCGCGGGCTGGGCCGCCAACGAGGTAGCCGACGCCGCGAGCAGAAGAAGACTGAGGTATTGGGCTGCTTTCATCTTGAGGGTTCCCGTTTTGAAATGAAAACGCATACGATGCAATTTCCAATGTCCGTCTAAGGTGTCGGTGTGGAGTTCACCGTCGTTCGTTTGGGTGTCGATGTGGCTTGGACTGTAACGTTTGTCGCTGTGATGGCAATGATTTTGTTCGTGTCGCCGGCAAAAACCAGGGAATCACCGACGCGCTTGTTGAGAAAAGTCAGCTTCTCCGGATCGTATTTCAGGTCCACGGTGTATCCGGCCACGCTCACGTGCGGTTTGTCCTTGGTCACCACGACCTGCTCCTTGCCCTCGACCAATTCCAGCACGAATTCCGCCGGGCTGTCTTTGGGCTTCATATCGTTCAACACGAAGACGGAGTTTTTGCTTCCGCTTCCCGCCGCCGTGGCGGAGTAGGTGGTCGGGATCCGTTTGCCGGGTGATTTTTCCGCTTCGCGGGTGACTCGGAACCGGTACTGCACCGTGTCACCGGAGCCGGCGGTGCCTTCGTACTCGATCCGCAGGTACAGCGGCGTGATCTTGACAACCGTGAGTGCGCCGGGGCCGATTTCCCGTCCGGTGCGCAGAGGAATGAGGCGACCATCCGGCATTCTCTGCCATTGCACCGGATTGAAAAGATTGTGCTCGCCGGCCAGCCGCAGAATCGCGGGTTTGTGCAGGCGCTGCAGCACGGTTTCGTTGGTGGAAAGATTGACCAGTTTCAATTCCTTGGGCTTGGTCGCGGTGATGCCGGTTTCAATTTCCTCCAGCGCCCGTTTCTCGCTGTCCACCGAAGTCAACAGCAACACGGCCGCTACGGCCAATCCCAGCAGCACGACGCTAAGGATCACCTTTTCGTAGTTATTCTTCAGAAACTCCATGGCCAGTCGGTTTTATTTGGCCGACCGGGAACTGGCCCGTTCGGCCAACCTGGCAGCCTCGAGGTACATCGTGACCCGGAACGGTCGCTCGTCCAGAATCGTTTCCGGCCCTTTGCGCGGCGGCGAAAACGCTCCGGGAGCGCTCACTCCTGGCGGTGGCGACGTCGCGAGGGGCGGCGGACGGGCGTAGCGGCCGATTCCATAGCGTCTTTGCATCGAATCGTCATAGGGCTGTTGCGCCCGTGGAGCCACGCCTGCAGGCGGAGTCGTGGGATACAGCGTCAGGCCGAAGGGAACTGTGGGGATCGCTTCCGGAGCGATGTTCACCAGGTTGGTCTGGACATCAATGTTTCGGACGATGAAACAATTCGAAGACCGGTAGAAGCCGTCCAGCACGGCCGCCAGTTCGGTGCTGAACCCTTGAAACTGAATCTCGTAAGGCGTCAGCACTGTGCCGGTCACGGCGTTGGTTGTCGGTTTCTTGCCCGGTAAATAATCGGTCGTGGACGTGTCCTCCTTGGCCACCGGCGCGCGGCGCAAACCGGTCAAGGCATGGACCCGGGCCTCGAATAACACCTCGCAGATCGCCCTGATCTCGGCGACCTGCATTGCCAACGGCACCAGGGTGTCGGGCGCAAAATCCATCGACTTGCGTTGCGGCGAGAACGTGAAGTCGTATTTGGCGGGCAAATGGACGGCCGCTTTCTCGGCGCCATGCTCCAGATCGGATATGGTCGTCTGGAGCAGTTCCTTGAAGGCGGCGGCATCAATGTTCGTAAAACCGGCAACCGGAACAAAAAACTTACTGCTGTCCTGGAGAAACTCAGCCAGCTTCTTTTGTTCCTTGCGGGCGGATTCAATGTTCTCCTGATTTGGATGCGGGTCGTGCGTCGCCAGGCTTTGCAATTCCGTGGTCTGCGCGCTCAACTGCTCGGTGACTTCGGCCACGGCATCTTTTTGGGTCAGCAGAAAATAGATGGCAAACCCCAGCAGACTGAGGGCGACCACGCCGCCGGCCACCAGGAATAGATTCTTCTTCAACCAATTCATGTCAGAGCTTGAGGGGGTGCTTCATTTTCAGAGTCACACCGAAGCTGAACGTCACGGAGTTCGCGGCTTCCACCTGTTCGATATCCCCGGAAAGTTTGGTTTCCTTGCTGTCAAACATCGGACTGGCCTGAAGTTCTTTCTGGACCGCAAAGGCCAACTCATCGTTGGCCGTGGGAGAATACTTCTTCAAATTCAACCCGCGGCACTTGAGCGTGACGATTGCTATTTCATTGGTCGAGGCCGGAGTCGCTGGTTTGGCGGCGGCGGTCGTCCCGCCTTCCGACGGGGCCGCTCCTCTGGGAATCAGTCCGTACCGTTTCATCATTTCGACATTCATTTGATACGGGCTCTGGGTCGGCTCTTCCTCGGCCACGGGGGCGGCTGTCAGACCGGGAGTCGCCGAAGTAAAGCTCTCGATCCACACGCCGTTCTCGACTCCCATGACCTGCTTGCGCGCGGCTTCCGCCCTCATCAACACGCCGCGCAACTCGCTCAGCACATCCGCCCAATAGAACCGCTGCTCCATCCATTCGGTCAACTGGGTGGTTTCCTGTTTCAGCTTGTTCAGTTTTTCCTGCTCGGCCTGAAGCTGGGTCGATTTCTGCCGCAAAGGCTCGGCCTGAACCTTGATCTTGTCCAGCGCCTGCCCTTTGATGTCCGCGATTTTCGCGTAAAATCCTCCGTACGCCAGAACCACCGCCACCAGGCTGAACACCGTGGCGATGAAATAAGGTTTTTTCTCGTTGAACCGCTGCCGCTTGAGGGAGCTTTTCGGCATCAGGTTCATTTCCACCGGACACTGGGCTACGTTGCGCAGACCCAGCCCCACCACCTCGCCAAAGGAATGGGCGACCTTGGCCAACTCCTCCAGGTCGATGGAGCCGTCAATTTGAATATTGCGGAAGGGATTGAAGTATTCGACCGCCAGATTCAGTTTTTCAGCAAAGAACTGTGCCGTATAGGGCATGATCGACGCCCCGCCGGCCAGGAACAACCGTTGCGGCGCCGATCCCCCCTGCTGGCCGCGATAAAACTGGATCGTCTGGTTGACCTGGATGTGCAGCCGCGTCATGACCTGACGCGCAATTTTCGAAATGGCCGCTTGCTGCGGGTTGTCCGGCTCTTCATAAGCGCCGCCCAGACTGACGAACCCTTGTTCGATCTTCAGCCGCTCCGCTTCCGCGAACTTGAGTTTGGACTCCGCCGCGAAGTCCTGGGTGATCGAGTTGGCGCCGATGTTGATCCCGCGCGAATAGACTTTGCCCTTCTCGAAGAACAGCAGGTTGCTGGTCTTTGCGCCGACATCGAGCAGCATCGTGCATCCGTCCAGGTCGCCATAATTGTAGCGAAACGCGTTGCACAGAGCCGCCGGTGAGACGTCCACCAACTGCACCCGCAATCCGGCCGCCTCGGCCGTGCGAAAGAGCCCATCCACCACGTCCGCTTTGATCGCCGCCAGCAGGACTTCCAGCTCGCCCGTGGGTGTGGTGCCCAGAATCTGATAGTCCCACACGACCTCTTCCAGCGGAAAAGGCACGTTCTGCTGCGCCTCATACTGGATGATCTGGGTGACCTTGGAGGTGTCCACCGGCGGCAGCTTGACGAATTTGGAAAAAACGTGGAACCCGGGGGCGCAAACATTGATATTCTTTGAGCCAAACGGCTTTTCCGCGAACAGTTCCTGGATCGCCTTCAGAATCACCCGTTCGCGCGCCGCGTCCTGGGACCCTTCGAATCCGAGGGATTTCAGCCCGAACTGCCTCAGACGAAGTGTGCCGGATTCGTTCGGCTCAAATTCGGCGATCTTGAGACTGCCCGCCCCGAAATCGAGGCACAAAAATGACTTCGTGTTCAGCATTTAAACTTCACCACAGTTCTCCGCAAAAACATTCCGCTCCCGGCAACCCAAAGGCCGAACCCAGACGTGAAAGTCCTTGCTGGTTACTGAAAATCCAAAGCATGGTCAAATATAAAAAATGAATCGCTTCAATTTAGATTCTCCGGTGGTTGCCGCTCAACCCAAAACTTTCCTGCGAATATAGCCGAGGGTATCCTTCAACCCGACCGCCAGAGGAACCTTCGGCTCCCAGTTCAACAGCTTTTTCGCCCGCGTGATGTCGGGTCGCCGCTGCTTCGGATCGTCCTTGGGCAGCGGTTTGAAAATGATTTTGCTTCGCGAACCGGTGAGCCGAATGATTTCCCGCGCGAACTCCAGCACCGTCAGCTCGTGCGGATTGCCGATGTTCACCGGTTGATGAGTGGTGCTCATCATTAACCGGTAAATACCCTCGATCAAATCGGAGCAATAACAAAAGCTGCGCGTCTGCGAGCCGTCCCCGAATACCGTGAGCGGCCTGTTTTGCAGCGCCTGACTGATGAACGCGGGCACGACCCGTCCGTCGTTCAAGCGCATCCGCGGACCATAGGTGTTGAAGATGCGCACAATCCGCGTCTCGATGCCATGCTCGCGATGGTAGGCCATGGTCATTGCTTCGGCAAAACGCTTGGCCTCGTCGTAACAGCCGCGGGGGCCGATCGGATTCACGTTGCCCCAGTAATCCTCACTCTGCGGATGGACCAGCGGATCACCATAGATTTCTGAGGTAGAAGCCAGCAAGAATCGCGCCTGTTTGTGCTTGGCCAGACCCAGCGCTTTGTGAGTGCCCAGGGACCCGACTTTCAACGTCTGGATCGGCAGTTGCGCGTAGTCAATCGGGCTGGCTGGCGAGGCGAAATGCCACACGTAATCAACCGGACCATCAATAAAAAGGAATTCGGTGACGTCCTGATCGATGAATCGGAGCTGGCGGTTGCCCGCCAGGTGCGCGACGTTATCGGCGCTGCCGGTGACCAGATTGTCGATGGCAATGACCTGGTGGCCCCGCGCCAGCAACAATTCCACCAGATGAGACCCTAGAAACCCGGCGCCGCCCGTCACCACCGAGGTTGGCCGCTCGCTGGCGGATTTGGTTTTCTTTGCCGCGGCCATATAGGTCATAACAGGACTGCCGATGTTTCCTCACGGAGTTCGCTCGTGCGCCCGCCACACGCCCGCTCTTACTTGGCGCCGGTCCCGAGCAGGACGACCGGGATCGTTCGAAAGAGAATCTTGAAGTCAAGCCACAACGACCAATTGTCGATGTACTCCAGGTCCAATCGCACCCAGTCCTGGAAGTCGTTCAAATTGTTGCGCCCGCTGACCTGCCACAGACAGGTGATGCCGGGTTTGACGCTGAGCCGACGACGATGCGCCAGGTCATCAAAGCGCTTGACCTCCTCCAGCGGCAGGGGGCGCGGACCGACCAGGCTCATCTCCCCGCGCAAAACGTTGACCAGTTGAGGAAATTCATCGAGACTGTATTTGCGAAGGAGGTTCCCGATCCTGGTCAGCCGGGGATCGTTGGTCACTTTGAAGACCGGGCCGGTCATCTCGTTCAACGCTTGCACTTCGTGCCTCCGCTGCTCCGCGTCGGTCACCATGGATCGGAACTTCAGCATGGTAAAGGGCTTTCCATTGACACCGGCGCGCTGCTGACGGAACAGGATCGGGCCGGGCGAAGTGAGCTTGATCAACAACGCCACCAGCAGCATCGGCAGCGAGAAAACGAGAAACAGGAGCGAAGCCCCCACGACGTCCAACACCGGTTTGGCCATGCTTTGCCAGGAAGGTTCCGGCGTGGATCGAAAGACCAGCATCGGCCGGCCCTCAAAATCGTCCAGCGCAGTCTGGGAAATTTGTGTCTTGAAAAAGTCGGCCAGCAGCCAGACTTCCACCCCTTCCAGTTCGCAGGCTTGAATGACCTTCTCGACCTGGCCGAACATCGTGTGTTTGGCGCTCAAGACCACGCCGTTGACCGCGTGCTCGTGCAACAGGTCCACCAGTTGCCCCACCGGCGTCTCATTCAGGTTCACTTCCGCCACAATCTCGATGCCCTCGCGGGTTTGCGCGTTCAGTCTGTCGCGCAACGGACTGAAAGGACATGTGTCTTCGGCCGTCCCCGCCAGGAGCAGGCGTTTCTTGAATTGATCCCGGCCAAACCTGGCCTGCACCCACCGGCGGACGATCTCTTCCTTGACGAAGACCAGGAAAAAGGAGATCCCCCCGAACAAAACGATGACGCCGCGGGCAGGCTGCTCGCGGGCCAGGAAGGAGACCAGAACCACGATGATCGTGACCCAATTGCAGGCCCAGAACAACTGCCAGACCGTCTGACGCCGCGAGGCGAGAAGCGGCCGGTCGTAAAACCCTTGAATCTCCAGCAACAGCGGCGCGGTGACGGCAATGACGAGAACCAGCCATGCGTAGGCCTCGAAGGTCTGAATACCCGGACGCTCCCAAAAAAACAGGAACTGCCAATCCGCCCGCACCTCATAAGCGATCCAAAAGGCCAGGGCAAACAATCCCGTATCCACCAATCGCTGGACACGCGTGCGAACCTGTCGTTGGCGGCGCAACATGGTTTATAAATCGGACCGAAAACCGCCGGCCCGGTAAATCTTAAAGTTGCATGGTTTCACGTCGTGAAACGGGCGAATTCTATCGCAACGGAGGCGGCGCCCCGGACCGGATTTTGGCGGAATCCACCCCCGTTGTCAGTTGAAATTCCGGCACCGAAGCCACAATGAATTCTTTCATACGCTGATACACCGCCTCTTCCTGTCCGGGCAAACAGACCGCAAAACAACTGACATAAGCCCAACGCTGCAAAGTCCGCGCGCAAATCAAATCGCGCGCCATCCACCACATGCGCTGAAAATGGTCGGCCGTCAGCTCCTTATCGGCCACGAACCAGTAAACATAAATTCCCTTCGTCGCCGTTTTCTCGCCCTTCGCCGTTTCTCGAGTCGCGGTGGCCGTTAGTTTCATAACCGGCAAATCATAGAGATCGGGATGTTCAACGGAAATCGTCGTTCGCTCGGATCGGTCAATCCTCCAGCCCTGCCCCGTCAGACAATACTGGGGCTTGTGAATGCTGGTGCGGTCCGTCCCCATCAACACGACGCTGACCAGAATTTCAAAGCTATCCGCGGCCCGGTAATGCCTGCGACCGTAGGTTGTGTCTTCGGGCAACACTCCCAGTTCCACCGACGTGACGGGCAATTCCTCCGAGGAGTAATCCAACACCCGTTCCGGCAGGTAAACGGTGTTGGTAACCACGGTCTTTCCCTCAGGATCAGAAACGGACCCCGTCACCACCCTCACCCCCGGCAGGCCGAGCCGCTGATTGACCTTCCAGTAGGCCAACAGGCTGGCTGTGCTGCCGAAAAGTCCCAGCACCACCGCGAGAAGTATCCAGCGTTCCTTGTTCATGCGGTTTGCGCTCCCAAAACATTTGATGGAGCGCGCTTCGACGCCCGCAGCCAATGCCCCAACAGCAGCAGCCCTCCAAACGCCGGCACATACGGAAGCAGACTGAACCAACCACTCTCATGAACGTAATTCCCCGCGGACTGGCCAAACGCCTCGGCGGCCACAATTATCGTCAACAGCGTTGGCCAGCAACACCGTGATCTTGGTGGCCACCAGTCGTAATCCAAACGTAAGGTATTCCGCGGAGCCGCCCAGCGGGATGCAAAATATGAAAAGTATAAACGGAAAAAAAATTGCGCGCAGCCACGCCCGTCCCCAAGCCAACCCGGTCACGGCGTAGAGCCCTGCAAAAAACGCCGCCAGGGAGACCCTGGTTTGCTGCACGACGTAGCCCAAGACGTGCAGTGTCAGGGCGGCAATCAACAAACCCAACGCCGGCCACCAGATTGTCTTTGACAGGTTCTTCAACTCCCCGCGCTTCCGCCACAACAATCCCAGCATGACCAACGGCACGATCCACAATTGTGGCTCCTCCAAACCGAGGAGCTTACCCGGAATTTCCCAGACGGCACTACCTTTGACACCGTGAGCAGTGACGCCCAACCACCAGCCAAAGAGCGAGGGAGTGTTCACGTAGCCAAGGGTGGCGTTGCCCCAGAAGTGAAAGAGCGCAATCCAAGCCACCAGGATGGCAAGCAAGGGTCCCCAGTCCGCCAGCCGCCGGCGTTGCTGCCGCAAGTCATCACCCCGCGTCTTCTTGTTCCCGACGAGCATAAAAATCTGAGAGTGCTTGAGACATTACTACGGACAATCTTGCTCAATCAACGAAACATTCCGACAAATCGAACATGCCAGCGGACGTCGCCACAACGGCAGCAACCAATTTGCACCGGTACGGGTTCGCTCCGGGGCGGCTGCCGGCTTCCCCGCGCGCCCGACATGCCGCCACCCCCTTCCGTCCCATCCGGACGCACCCCGCATTGAGCCGGCGGCAATCCTTCGCTGTGATTGGCAGGACACCAAAAGCACCCGGATGCGCGCACCCGACTGAAGAGCTTGTCAAAATGCTTCCAAATGCCGACGCCTCTTCACGCGCGGGGCACATCTTGATGCGACCACCAAGCCCGCGGCGATTCCCTCTCCCCACTCCTCCGTCGTGGGGAGAGGGCCAGGGAGAGGGGATGCGCCCTCACGCGCGTTTCCGGGATTCCTGTGCTTGACGCTACAACATTTTGTGTGATATGAACGGCAAACCACAGTATCCGGTAGCTTGGTTGTTTTATGCGTTGTCCGAAATGCGGTCGGCTGGATGATAAGGTCATTGACTCGCGTGCTTCCCGCGAAGGTTCGGTCATCCGTCGTCGCCGCGAATGTCTCAGTTGCAGTCACCGCTTTACCACTTACGAAGAAATCGAGCATGAAGGTTTGATGGTCGTCAAGCGGGACGGGCGACGCGAACAGTTTTCCAAAGAGAAATTGCTGGCGGGCCTGCGCAAGGCCTGCCAGAAGCGACCCGTCAGCCCGAAAATCATCGAAGACCTCGTCGAGAAGATCGTGGACCAAATCACCGACAAATACGAACGGGAAGTGCCGAGCATGGCCATTGGCGAGCGGGTGATGGAAGGACTGCGCGACATTGACGACGTGGCCTATGTGCGGTTTGCCAGTGTCTATCGGCGGTTCCAGGAGGCGACCGATTTCGTGCAGGCCGTCAAAACACTGGAGGAGCAAACATGATTCAACTGCACCCCGACTGTCTGTTGTTCCAAATCGCCGGCGGCGAAGCCATCCCCTGCTCCGCCGAACTGGTCGCCGTCGAGTTGATCGGCGAGGCCGCCGACGCGCTCGACGCCGAACTGGTCCGGAACGCCGCCCGCGCCGTGCTCCATTATTTCAAGGTCGAAATGGGAAGAACTTTCGTCTCTGTCGCTGAATTTTCCCGCGCGCTGGCCGGCGTGCTGCGCGGGTTCGGTCTGATTGTGGAGCCGACCGGCGTCGCCCAAACGCCCCGCCGCATCACCGAATCCGATCTGCGCCAACTGGCCTGCGAATCGGGCAAGGGTTTTGAGCTGGCCTTCTTCCCGCGCCTCCGTGACGAGTTGCGCCAACAGCTCACCCAGGCGCCCGACATGGTTCGTTTCACCGGCCTGCGAAGCTGCGTCAAGCAATTGTCCGGCGCGCGACGCTGGACCGACCGCTGTCAGCGGCTCAACGACCAGATCGTCGAGCACCTGCGCCAATGCCTCTCCACCGAGCCCCGCGCCGGCACTTGTCCGCTGCTCGTCCTTTAGCCCGGTGAAACAATTGGCGCGATTGCCGTGCTTCCTGACACGTTCGCCGTTCGATTCGTGCCATCCGGTTTTGTTTCGCGCCACGATCTTTGGAGTTTACGACCGGCTGCCGCGCACTACCCTTCACGCATCACGCATTACGGATCACGTTTCACGTTTTATCTTTTTCGATTCAGCTTATGAGCAAGACCCTCTTCGAAAAAATCATCGCCCGCGAAATTCCGGCCGACATCGTTTACGAAGACGACCTGGTACTGGCGTTCCGCGACATCAATCCGAAAGCGCCGGTCCATGTGCTGATGGTCCCGCGAAAACCGATACCTCGCCTCGCCGACGCCACGGCGGAAGACCATCGAATGCTGGGGCACCTGTTGCTGAAATCGGCTGAAGTAGCGGCCAAACTCGGCTTGAAGCAAAGCGGCTACCGGCTCGTGATCAACAACGGCCCGGACGCCGGTGAATCCGTGCCGCACCTCCATTGCCATATCCTCGGCGGCCGCCACCTGGGCTGGCCGCCGGGATGAATCTCGCTCTCGCAAATGACCGCCGGCTTGCCGACGCCGGGCCGGCTGGCGGATGACGCCTCCCGCCGACCCGCGAATGAACGATCAAACCACTTGGTACGGGCGCATCATCTCATTGTCTTCGTGGTCGATGATGTGGCAGTGCCACACGTAACCCGGTCCGCCCGGAAAACCGAATCCATCGGTTGTGCCGATGCCCGCCCGGGGATCAAACGGATACAGGTTCTGTCCTGGCGACACCCCGCCGACCGCAACCTCCTGGGGCGCGAACCGCACCACAATCCGCGTGACCTGTCCCGGGTACATCACGAATGTGTCCTTCCACCCGGTTTCGTTGGGATTGGGCGGGGCGGGCGGCCCTTGCAGGAACGGGGTGACGTCCGGATTGCCACCCAGGGCTCCGGCAGCGTTGGGGGTTCCGTAACTTCGCGCCGGTCCATACGCGGGCTTGAATGCGCCTCCCGGAAACGCCGCGCTGTACGTCGCGAAGTACGTGCTCGTGTTGAACAACTGCCGGTTCACCAACTGGAACTGCACCAGGTGCAGATGAATCGGATGCGCGTCTTCGGTCAGGTTGATAATCTCCCATACCTCCGTGGAACCGACCTGCGGCAGTTCGGTGATGCCCCCGGCGTTGGGTGAGAGCGAGCCGTCCCACTTCGTGTTGTTCACCACCACCTCGAGGGGTCCGCCCGCGCCCTGGACCTCGTTCAAGGTCAATTGCCGCTTCACATTTGCCTTCACGCCTTTGGCCAACGCACCCGCGCCGGCCAACCGCACGACCGGACTCCGCAAGGCCGCGCCGGTCGCCGGATTGTAGCTGGCATCGGCGCTTTTCAGCGGCAAGACCACCCGGAACTCCATCATTTGACCGACCGTCTGCGGGTCCGGAGTTGTGCCCTTGGGGAAGGGACCCTTCGCGCTGTTGATCAACCGGAGCGTCTGCCCCGTGTAACCCGCAAAGTCGATGATCATATCGACCCGCTCGCCCGGAGCCATCAACAGCCTCGGCGCGGCCGCATTGGCGGGGTCGTTCAATTTCGCCGGCACGTCCAGCAAACCGCCGTCTCCGCCAATCTGCCAAAACGCCGGTCCCGACATGTTGGTGACGCGATTCGCCAGCCGCATTTCGTAGAAACGCGCGTTGGACCCGTTCACGAGACGGAAGCGATACCGCCGCGGCTCCACATTCAGGTAGGGCCAGGATTTGCCGTTGACCACAATGACATCGCCGAAGAACTCCGGCACCCAGTACGGATGTTCCGGATTGATGCCCTCATCGGGGAAGAACAACTGGCCGTTGCTGTCGAACATTCGATCCTGCAACGCCAGCTCGATTTCATAATCTCCAGCCGGAAGTCCGATCGGATTGCTTGGCAAGCCGGTGTCCCGATCGTCCCGCAGGAAATAAAATCCCGCCAACCCCGCGTAAACGTTCAATCGGGTCGCGCCCAGCGCGTGGTCGTGGTAGAAGAGCGTCGTCGCCTCCTGACGGTTCGGATAGACGTAACGGTTGGAAACGTATCCTGGACCGGTGATTTTATAGCGGGGCGTAAACCAGGATTCCGGCCCGCCATCGAACGCCGATGGCACCTCCGCGCCGTGCAGGTGCACGACGAGCGGAACAGGACCGGTGAAGGGCTCTTCCGAGCCCATCTCTCCCAGCGGATCCGCCCAGTGCAGCGTCTGGTCCACCGTGATGTACTTCTGGAGTACGGGGTTGACCAGATTGTTCACATATTTGACCTTCGTCGCCGTGCCGCGTCGGGCCTCGATGGTGAACGCGGGATAGAGCGGACCGTAAAGACTCGCTCCGTCGGAAACCGCGTAGCCCCAGACATACGTGCCGGCGCGGTACGGAGCCGGCACACCTGTATAGAGACTCGCCGGCAGGATTTGCTGTTGGAATTCCTCCATGCTGACCGTCAGCCGCCGGGTTCCATCGACCCGGCTCCCGACAAAGGTCGGCGCCGGCTCCACGAATCTGGGAATCGCCTTTCCCGGCAGAGGAACCTGCGGCACTTGAACCGAAGCCAGGGCGCTCCGGGTGGACAATTTCCAGGGTAGAACCATACCGGCGCTGACTGCGCCGACCGTCTTGATGAATTGCCGCCGTGTTTTCATGACGTTCTCCTTTGTTTTCATTTTGACCCGCAATCTGTTCGTCAGCCGGAGCGACCCATCTCCCCCAGCCAATTCTGTCGAACAAACAGGGTACAGCGCGGAAGAGCGGGGCTCCGACGCCATCATTGAATTGCAGTTCCACCCTAAACGTTGCCGCTGCGCGCGCTCTCCTTGTCTTGGCAAAAACACACACTTTCTTGGGCGTGTAGTTCAGGGAACAGAGGGGCCAGCCCGACTCGCTTCGAACGGGAATTGAGAGGAGGACCGCAAAATGGGGCAACCTCGCCAGGCCTGCTTCCGATCCAACTGTTCGCCTCCCGGAGGGCCGCGTTGCGCGGCGCCCGCTATAATATCCCTCTTACCTCTTCGTAATACGCGTTCCGGCTCGACTGCTTGAAAACGGTCGTCCTGTTCTCGCGCGACAACTATCTGTCCCTCTGCGGCGCGGCGGCGCCGTCGTCGAGCCGGGCAAGAAACTGATCCAACCCGTCGAGGTAACGCCTCCGGTCGCCGTCGAGGAATTGATTGTGCTCGCCGGCGATCTCCCAGAGTGTTTTCGGCTCGTTGGCGGCGGCGAAATTTTTCTCCGCGTGATGGAACCCAATCAGCCGGTCGGCGCGGCTGTGCATGACCAGCACGGGCACTCTGACACGCGGCAACTTGCTGAGCGTGTCGTATTTGATCGTGCCAAGCCAGCGCACCGGCAGCCAGGGAAACAACTCGCCGCCCACGTCCGTGATGCTGGTGTAGGTGCTCTGCAGAATCAGGCCCCCCAACGGCTCGCGCAAGGCCAGTTCGCTCGCCACGCCGCCGCCCAGCGACTCGCCCAGCGCAATGATGTTGGTCGCGGCGAAACCTTTTTGCCGCAGCCTTTGATGCGCGGCCTGCGCGTCGAGATAGGTTCCCGCCTCGCCCGGCCTCCCGTCGCTCCGGCCGTAGCCGCGGTAGTCGAAAATGAAGACGCCCGCGCCCGTTTCCAGCAACGCGGCGCAGTGCTCCAGCCGATGACTGATGTTCCCCGCATTGCCGTGGCAGAGCAGATAAACAAACTGTTTGCGCGCCGAGCCGTCGTCGGCGGGATAGAACCACCCGTTCACATTCAGCCCATCTGCCGTTCGAAAATAAATGTCCTCGAACGGGCGACCCAGTTCGCTTCCGTTCGCCTCCAGTTCACGGTAAGGCTGATATACCTGGCTATGTTCAAACCAACGCCACACAAGATAAAGATAAAGCAGCAAAAGCCAGAGAAACGGGCGGACCCATCTCCAAATCAGCCCTCTTCGCTTTCGGTCTTTCACTCGGCAGGCTGCCACAACCCCGCCAGGAAGGCGAGCCTCGGATTAACCTCGCGCTCCCGGGGAAATTGGACAGCATGCGCAACGATTCTCAATGACAATCTGCGAGGCAGCGTCGTCACTGCCATCGCAGTCGGCGAGACCGGCGGAATGGACGTCTTGACAATCCGCAATGGCGGGCGCCCGGTGGTGCGTTCGCTCGGGAAAATGCCTCGGCCGTCCTGGCAACCAAACGCAATCGGAACAACTCAACGGTCGGCAAAAATCCGCAGTCCTCCCTGGGCGGCGGCCGGAAAACGGTTCTTTCTTGACCGCCGGCACGCCTGACCTACTTTGCCGTCGCTTGAAACCGGACCGCGTGAACGTGCTGGGCGTCGGCATCAGCGTCATCAACCTGGCCACCGCCCGTCAAGCCATTGCTGGGGCGCTCGCCGCGCGCGCCAAGGGCTATATCTGCGTCACCGACGCACACAGCGTCAGCGAGGCCCAAAACGATCCTT
>WNFZ01002518.1_pt1 | contig 17367 bp, 19 predicted proteins | sample 5400081 | NCBI WGS metagenome assembly WNFZ01 (sample SAMN13153365, study PRJNA577476) | soil metagenome | isolation source: 80 cm soil or saprolite under grassland replicate 1 | place: USA:California | collected 2016-06-15 | reverse complement strand
GAACGGGTCCGCGCTGCGGTCGAGTTGGACGATTGGGCTCGCGCCGAGGCGATGCCCTCCGACGAGGAGATCAGCCGGGTTCGGGCGCTGATCGGCCGGGTCGAGACCGACTTGGAGCTCAGCGAGCAGGAACGCCGCCAGGTCGACGAGGCCTGCCGGATCGTGCGAGCCACCCACCGGACCGTCCACCTGGGGATGCCCACCATCAGGCCGCCAGACCTCGACCCGAGCCTGCGGCCGGAGCTGGAGCCGGATCTGGAGGGCCTGGGGTGACCGGCGCTGCCGCCGGTGCCGAGGCGCTTGCTGCGGCTCGGCGGCGGGACTCGACCCGCCGCCGCCAACGCGTCCTGACAGCCTTGGAGCGGCTGACCGCCGCCGGCGACCAGATCACCGTCGCCGCGGTCGCCCGCGCCGCCGCGGTCGACCGCTCATTCCTCTACCGCCACCACGACCTCCGCGCCCAGATCCTCGCCCACGCATCCCAGGCCCGACCGGACGCCTCGATGCCGCGCACCACGACCGTGAGCCGTCAGTCGCTGCTGGCCGATCTCGCCAACACCCACGCCCACAACCAGCGGCTGCGCCGCCAGGTCGGCAAGCTCACACAGCGCCTGTCGGAGCTGCTGGGAGAGGAGGTCTTCCGCGCCAGCGGCCTCGGCGGGCCCGCCGAGGACGACACCAAGGCGCTACGCCGCCGCGTCGCCGAACTCGAGCAGACCACGGCGGATCTGCGCGAGCAGGTCCAGGAGCAATCCGAGGAACTGGACGCCGCCAGGGCGACCAACCGGGAGCTGATGGCCGAGCTCAACCGCCTACCCGGACGCCGGCCCGCCGCCAACCCGCCGCAGCCAGGGAATCCGACACCGCGTCGATGAGCGCCTGCGAGCACGCCAACGGCCCGCGAGGGGCCGCCTCCTCGCTTTACTGGACGCTGTCGTTTGGATAATCTGCAGCCGTGTTGGCGAACGTGCTCGTCCAGATAATCGTCGGCGCTGCCGCATGGGTGATGGGAGACCGGACGTGGCCGAGGACGCTGGAGCGGCCCCGCATCTCGTCGAGCCGGGACCAAGTCCAGAGCCGGCGAGGGGCCGCCGGGGCCGCCCACGCGACCCCAGCGTGGACGCGGCGATCCGGGCAGCCACGATGGAGCTGCTCGGCGAGGTGGGCTATGGGCAGCTGACCATGGAGCAGGTCGCCGGGCGGGCCAAGGTCAGCAAGTCAAGCCTATATCTGCGCTGGCCCAACAAGGTCGCGCTGGTGGCCGACGCTCTCCAGCACCGCGCCCGTGCCGTGCCCGAGATCCCCGACACCGGCAGCCTGCCAGGCGACATGCGGTCCTTCCTTGGCGCGCTGCTGCGCTCACGCACCGCGGCGTCGCGCGCCCTCCAGGCGGTCAGCGTCGAGATCGCCAGCAACCCCGAGCTCCGCCAGGCCTGGCACCGCGGACTGGCCGGGATGCTCACCGGCTGCCTGCGCACGATCGTGAACCGCGCCGCCGAGCGCGGGGAGCTGCCCGAAGGCAGCGACGTGGAGCTGCTGTCCCAGTTGCCGCTGTCGCTGCTGCAGACCTGGCGGCTGGAACACCAGCACGACCCGGACGACGTGGTGGTCGAGCGGATCGTGGCGCAGTTCTACACCCCCACCCAGCAAGAGCCGCAATGATGCCTACCACCGAGATGACGATCCAGGCACACCAGCTCACCAAACGCTACGGGCCCACGCTGGCGGTGGATGGGCTGAGCTTTCGCGTGTCCCCTGGCCGGGTGACCGGGTTCCTTGGCCCCAACGGTGCCGGCAAGTCCACCACCATGCGGCTGATCCTCGGCCTGGACGCCCCCACCACAGGCACAGCCACCGTCGGCGGCGTCGCCTATGGCCGGCTGCGGCGGCCGCTGTTCCAGGTCGGCGCGACGCTGGAGTCGGCCGCCGTCCATCCCGGCCGCAGCGCCCACGCCCACCTGCTGGCATTGGCGCAGGCCAACGCGATCGGTCGTCGCCGGGTGGACGAGGTTCTCGGCCTGGTCGGGCTCGAGCGGGTCGCGGGCCGGCGGGGACCTTCTCGCTGGGCATGACCCAGCGGCTGGGCGTGGCCGCCGCGCTGCTCGGCGACCCGGGCGTGCTGCTGCTGGACGAGCCGGTCAACGGGCTGGACCCCGAGGGTGTGATGTGGATTCGCACCCTGCTTCGCAGCCTCGCTCGCGAGGGCCGCACGGTGTTCGTCTCCAGCCACCTGATGAGCGAGATGGCCCAAACCGCCGACCACGTGATCGTGATCGGCCGTGGCCGGCTGATCGCCGACACCAGCGTCCAGGAGCTGGTCCGGCGCGGCTCCGGCGGGCAGGTCCGGGTCCGCTCCCCAAAGGCCGACCGGCTGGCCGCGCTGCTTCGCGCAAAAGGGGCCACAGTCGAGATGGGTGCTGACGGCACCATGGTGGTGCGCGGCGTCGACGCTGCTGCGGTGGGGGAACTGGCCGCCCGCCACGGCCTCGCCCTGCACGAGCTGGTGGCCCGTGAGGCCTCCCTGGAGGAGGCGTTCATGGACCTGACCCGCGACGCCGTCGACTACCAGCAGCAACCCCAGAAGATGACCCGCGCAGGAAGGGTGCCCTGACCATGACCGCCACCGCCGGCAGCCCCGAACCGTCCGCACCCCCACGCAGTCCGTCCACGCCACTGGCTCGCCCGCCAGCCGCCCGGCCGCTGGGTCCCGACCTGGTGCGCGCGGAGTGGACCAAGCTGCGCACGGTTCGGTCCACCTGGTGGACCATTGCTCTCACCATGGCGGGCATGGTCGTGCTCGGCGCGCTGTTTTGTGCCCGCTACGGCATCGGCGGGATCAGCCCCTCGGACCGGGCCACCTTCGATCCGGCCGCCTACAGCCTCAGCGGCTTCTTCCTGGCCCAGTTGGCCGTCGGGGTGCTGGGCGTGCTGACCATCACCAGCGAATACCAGACCGGGTCGGTGCGGGCGACCTTCGCCGCCACCCCGCAGCGCCAAGCCGTGCTGGCCGCCAAGGCGGTCGTGGTGGGCGTCGTCACCGCGCTGATCGGGACCGCCTCGGCCTTCGCGGCCTTCCTGGTCGGCCAGGCCGTCCTGGCCCAACAGGGCCTCCAGGCCCACCTCGGCGACCCGGGGGTGCTCCGCTCGGTGGTTGGTGCCGGGCTCTACCTGGCCGTGCTGGGGCTGCTGGCGGTTGGGCTTGGCACCCTGATCCGCTCCACCGTCGGCGCCACCGCCGTGGTGGTCGGCCTGGTCTTCGTCCTGCCCGGTATCGTGGGTGCCCTGCCGTCCTCCTGGGACGAGGCGGTCACCCCCTACCTGCCGTCCGACGCCGGCCAGGCACTCATCGGCCGCACCAAGTTCGCCCCCCAAGGCCTGCACCTGCTCTCGCCCTGGATGGGCTTTGCCGTCGTGTGCGCCTATGCGGCCGCCGCCCTGGCCGCCGCCGCGGTGCTGCTGAGGCGGCGGGACGCCTAGCACCTGCACGGCCCGCGTCGGTCCGGTCGCACCGATGCCGAGCTACTTCATCATTTCATGAGACGATGTAATACTGGCCGAGGGAGGTGCACCGCAGATGGCCACGCCCACGACTACCATCGTCACCTGCGAGCCAAAGCCGGCGCTCCAGGACCGCCCACCGATCAGCCAGCCCGAGGCCCACCGCCTAGCCGCGACGTTCAAGGTGCTGGCCAACGACAGCCGCCTACGGCTGCTGCACGCCCTGGCCCGCGCCGGGGAGCTGTGCGTCACCGACCTCGCCGCCCAGGCGGGTATGCGCGCCCCGGCGGTCTCCAACCAGCTCGCCCGCCTGGTCGACCAGCACATCCTGGTGGCCCGCCGCGACGGCAACCGCATCTACTATCGCATCGAGGACCCCTGCGTCACCCAGCTGCTGGAGCTGGGCTGGTGCCTGGCCGAGGACGCCGCCACCGCGACCCGGGCGAGGGTGGCGCGGTGAGCCAGCCGACCACCAGCCCGCCCCGGGCCACCCACCCAGCGCGACAACCAGCACACAGCCGCTTCCGGGTCGCCGAGGGCTGCCTGGACTGCGCCGGCGACCTGGAAGGCGCACTCAGCCACCTGGCGGGGGTCCAAGCCGTCGAGGTGCTCAGCGCCGCCAGGATCGTCACCATCAGCCATGACGGCCGCCTCGACCCTGCGGCGGTCAGCGAGCAGGCCGGCCGGCTCAGAGTGCGCCTGGCGCCTGCCGACACCCCAGCGGCCCGCGCGGCCGCCGCACCCGGGCGGGGGTGGTGGCGCACCCCACGGCTGCTGGCCCTGGCCGCCGCCGAGCTGCTCCTACTGGCCGGCCTGGCCGTCGACAGGCTCGCCCACCAGCACACGCTGGGCACCACGCTCTACCTGGCCACCGTGGCGGTTGGCGGCGTCTTCCCGTTCCGCACCGCCATCGACGTGCTCCGCCGGCGGCGCCTGACGATCGGCACGCTGCTGGTCATCGCCACCGCCGGGGCGCTGGCATTGGGCGTGGTCTCCGAGGCCGCCATGCTGGTGGTGGTCTTCTCGCTCGGCGGGGTGCTGGAGGACTACGTCAGCGACCGGGCACGCGGCGCGATCCGTGCGCTCATGACCCTGGCCCCACCGACCGCCCACCGCCAAAGCTCCGACGGCTGCCTGGAAGAGGCCCCGGTCGAGCAGTTGCAGCCCGGCGAGGCGGTGCTGGTGCGGCCCGGCGAGCGGCTGCCCACCGACGGCGTCGTGCTGGCGGGCGCCTCGGCGGTCGACCAAAGCCCAGTCACCGGCGAGTCCCTGCCCGTCGAGGTCACCGCCGGCACCGAGGTGTTCGGCGGGACCGTCAACGGCACCGGCGCCCTCACCATGCGAGTCGCCAAGCCCTACCAAGACACGACCCTGGCCCGCATCATCCGCCAAGTCGAGCAAGCCCAAGCCCACCGCGGCCGCGCGCAACGCTTCGCCGACCGCTTCGGCGCCACCTACACCCCCCTGATGGTCGTCCTGGCCGTGCTGGTCGCCCTCGTCCCGCCGCTGCTGGCGGGCGACTGGCGCGGCTGGCTCTACCGCGGCCTGGTCGTGCTGGTGGTGTCCTGCTCCTGCGCGCTGGTGATCAGCGTGCCGGTCGCGGTGGTCGCGGCGGTCTCCCGCGCCGCCCGCGACGGCATCCTGATCAAGGGCGGCGCGCACCTGGAGACGCTCGGCCGGGTGCGGGTGGTCGCCCTCGACAAGACCGGCACGCTCACCCGCGGCCACCCGCAGCTCACCCAGGCCATCGGCCTCGACTGCCAGGACGCCGGCCAGGTCCTTGCCCTTGCGGCGGCGGTGGAGGCCACCAGCGAGCACCCGCTGGCCGGCGCGATCCTGGACGCCGCCAGCAGCCGTGGCCTTGCCTGGACGCCCGGCCAGAAGCTGCGCGCCATCCCAGGGGTGGGGGTCGAGGCGACCGTGGCCGGCCGGCGGCTGTTCGTCGGCCGCCCCAATGGCCGCCTCGCCCTCACCGGCCAGGCGGCCCAGCGGCTGGCCGCACTCGAGCGGGCCGGCAACACCACCATGGTGCTGGCCGCCGGCCATCGGCCGCTGGGGCTGCTCGCGGTCGCTGACCAGCTCCGCCCCGAAGCCACCGCCGCGGTCGCCCAACTGCACGCCCTCGGCCTGCGGGTCGCCATGCTCAGCGGCGACCACCAGCGCGTCGCCCGCGCCATCGCCGCCCAAGCCGGCATCCACGACTGGCACGCCGGACAGCTCCCCGAGCACAAGACCAGCGCCATCGAGGCGCTGCGTGGCACTTACGGACCGGTGGCAATGGTCGGCGACGGCGTCAACGACGCTCCCGCCCTGGCCACCGCCGACGTCGGCGTGGCCATGGGCGCGGCCGGCGCCGACGTCGCCATCGAGACCGCCGACCTGGCGCTGATGGCCGACGACCTGGCCAAGCTCCCCCAAGCGATCCGCCTCGCCCGCCGCGCACTGACCAACATCCGCCAAAACGTCGCCCTCTCGTTGGCCACGGTCGCCGTGCTGGTCGGCGCCGCCCTGGCCGGGCATCTATCGCTGACCGCAGGGCTGCTGCTCAACGAGGGCACCGCCCTGCTCATCATCGCCAACGGGCTGCGGCTGCTGCGGCTGCGCCGCGCCTGACACCCGCAGCACGCTGCCCCCAGCCGCTCTCGGCATCGGCAGCCCAGCCTCCACAGCACCAGTCCACGACATCCGTTGCGCACCGGCTACAGCAAGCCTCGCACCATCTGACCAGCAGAAACCCAGGCAACCACCGGGCCCGAGACCCGAACTCACCAAGAGAACTCGCAGCCTCTCCGAGATGAACGCGGTGGAGATCGACCCCGAGGGCCGCACCGCCTGGGCGCAGACCGGCATGACCGCCGGCGACTACACCAAGGCCACCGGCGAGCACGGGCTCGCCACCGGGCTCGGGGATACGGCAAGCGTCGGCGTCGGGGGGATCACCCTCGGCGGCGGCATCGGCTTCCTGGTCCGCAAGCACGGGCTCACGATCGACGACGTCCTCGGCGCCGAAGTGGTCACCGCCGACGGCGAGCTGCTCGAGGTGGACCAGGACACCCATCCCGACCTCTTCTGGGCGCTTCGGGGCGGCGGCGGCAACTTTGGGGTCGCGACCAGGCTGCGGTTCCGGCTCCACGAGATCGACGAGGTCGTCGGCGGGATGCTGATGCTCCCGGCGAGCGCCGAGGTGATCGTCGGGCTGGTCGCCGCCGCGGAGGCGGCCCCCGAGGAGCTCTCCGTCATCGCGAACGTCATGAAGGCTCCGCCACTGCCGTTCATCCCCGCCGAGCAGCACGGCAAGCCCGTCGTGATGGCCCGGATGGTCTACGCGGGGGATGCCGAGGCCGGTGAGCGGGCGATCGCGCCCATCCGCGCGCTCGCGACGCCGCTCGCCGACATGGTCCGCCCGATCCGCTACCCGGAGATTTACGAGGGGCCGGAGCCGCGGCCGGCGATCGACGGGGGGACGAACGTGCTCGTCGATGGCTTGGCCCCCGGGGCGGGGGAGACGATCCTCGAGCACCTCGAGACCTCCACCGCCCAGATACCCGCCGCCCAGCTCCGCGTGCTCGGCGGCGCGATGGCGCGCGTCCCCGACGACGCCACGGCGTTCGGCTATCGCGGGGCGAAGCTGATGGTGAACGTCGCCGCGATGGATGAGCGCCCGGAGGAGGGCCCAGAGCATAAGGCCTGGGCGAGCAGCCTGGCGACGGCACTCTCGGATGGCACCGCCGCGGCCTATGTCGGCTTCCTCGGCGACGAGGGGGAGCAGGGCGTTCGACGCGCCTACCCGCCCGCGACCCTCGACCGGCTCGACCAGGTGAAGCGCCAGTACGACCCGGACGACCTCGTCCGGCTCAACGAGAACATCCGCCCGGCCAAGGAGTGACCGACGAGGATCCGGGCGAGGTTCGGCGCTGGCTCTCTGGCGACGTCCTCACCGGGGGCGACCGACCCCGCGGGCCATTGCGTGGTCGACGGTGGGCTCGTCATCGACCTCTCGCGGATGCGCGACGTCGTGGTCGATCCGGAGGCCCGGATCGCTCGGCCGGGCGATGGGAGCGAGCTGCCTCGACTTCTACGCTGCTTCTTTCGCATGGTTGTGAGCGGTTCGGGGCGGAGTTGGCAAGCCCGGATGGGACGAGGACCAAGAGCCCATGCGCTGGCCGCGCTTGGTGGTCTGGCCCGTAGGTTCGTCGGGGGTGTGATCATGCGGCCTTCGGGGTGGTCGGTGGGGCGGTCTGCTGCTGGTGCTGGTCGATCCTGTGGAGCAGCTCGTCGAGGTCAGCTGAGGTGACCTTCCACCCCAAGGGCCGGGCGGTGGCGTTGTAGCGCTGCTGGAAGTCGGCCAGTCGCTGCCTGAGCTGGTCAAGGTGGGTGAAGTCGTCGGGTGCCACGACCTTGCGCTGGACCACCGAGAAGTAGATCTCGATCTGGTTGAGCCAGGAGGCGTGCCGTGGAGTGTGAACCATGATGGCGTTGGGGAAGCGCTTGGCCGGCCGGTCGATGGCGGCCTGGCCGCGATGGGAGGAGCCGTTGTCCACGATCCAGAACACCCGGGGGGCCGAGGCGTAGGGCTCGCGGGTCATGACCTGTTCGACCAGAGCCATGAACGGCTCGATGCCAGTGGAGGCCGCGCAGTGGCCGAACACGCGGGTGCGCCGGTGTCGTAGGCGGCCAAGTAGGCCAGCGCGCCGCGGCGTCGTAGTCGTGGTTGACCCGCCTACTGCGGGTGAACCTCCACGAACCGGTCGTCGGGGGATCGCGGCGCCGGGCAGCGCGGCCGAGGCCGTCGCCTTGCGCCCTGGCTACTCGATGACACCAAGGACGACCTTGCCATGTTTGCCCCGGGCTGCGCTGCGCATGAATGCCGCCTGGGCCTGGGCAAGCGGGAAGACCGAATCGATCTCGGGCCACAGGTCGCCGGTGTCGACGAGCCGGGCCAACTCGAGCAGCTGTTCATGGTTGGGCTCGACGACGAAGTAGTGGGCGCCAGGCGCCTCGGCGGCGATCGTCACGATCCGACCTGCCTGGCCGGCCCAGCGCGCCAGTGCTTGGCCTCCCACGGTGTCAAACAGCAGGTCGCACGGCGCTCCCTCCTCCACCAGCGCCGCGCCCCGGCTGCGGGCGAGCTGCACGGCCACATGCCCGACACCACCGTGCGCGCCCGTGACGCCGACGCGGTCACCAGCCTGCAGCCGGCCATGGACAATCAGCGCCTGCCAGGCGCTGAGGCCGGGCATGGGCAACGCCGCCGCCTGGATGTGGCTCAGCGAACCCGGCTTGGGCGCGAGCACCTCCACCGGCACCAGCGCGTAGTCGGCCGCCACCCCGTCACGGTCGAACGGCGTGAGCGCGAACACGTCCTCACCGGCCCAGAACCCGTCGCTGTCCTCGACGACGACGCCCGACAGCTCATAGGAGGGGATGGCGGGTAGCCGGTCGGTTGGCCACTCCAGCTCGGCACGGGTGATCGCCGCAGCGTGGACCCGCACCAGTACCTGTCCGGGACCGGGCTGGGGCGGCGCGACCTCGTCCAGCCGGAGCCCCTCGATCCCGCCAGGCGCGTGGAGCCGGATCGCCCGCATACTCAACACCTCTCCATTAACGGTAGTTTGTTGATTACGGCGGCAGGTAGAGGTAGATCGGTCGTCCAGCCTGGACCCAGTCAAGCGCCAGCCGCAACGCTGGGGGCGGCACGCTGGTCGACCATCCGCGCCAACAGCGCCGCAGCCACACCGACGGAATCAGCCAGCCCCGCACCCCGCGCAGTGCCTTGGGCCACGACATCCCCGCCACGCCCGCCGCCGGTAGCGACGGGGTCTGGATCGAGACGTTGCGGTGCCCCCCGCGCGGGCGCCTGGCCGGCAGCGGCCGTCGGCCCAGTCGCGGTGAGGGGCGATGCAGGCGGGGCCGGCGCCGCCTCGGTCTGGCCGGCGTGCCAGCAGAAGCTGAATGCGCAGCACACCAGGGTCCAGTGCCGCCGGATCGCCCGGTCGGCTCTGACCTGGAAGTCGGCCCAGCCGAGCTCGCTCTTGACCTGCTTGTAGCCCTGCTCGATCCAGTTGCGCAGCCCATACAGCGCAACGATCTCCGAAAGCTGGGCCTGCTCGGCGCGGCGGCTGGCCGGGCGGGGCAGGTTGGTCAGCAGATACCAGCTGCTGTGCCCTGGCAGGCTGGCGGGATCGGTGGTGGCCACCACCAGCCGCAGCGGCCGCTGCGGCCCCCAGCCGCCAAGCTGCGCGTCGCCTGCCCACCAGGCCTCGGTATGGCCGTCACGAAAGCCCCGCTGGACGCGCCGCCACCGGCCAGGCCGGTTGGGACCGCGCCAGCCAAGCTCGCCAGCGGCCTCGGTCGGGCTATGCGCCTGCTCTGCTGGCGCCCAGGTGCCCTTGCGGGGCTTGAGCGCCAGCACAAACGGCGCGCGAGCGGCGCCAAGCGCTTGGGTGAAGCCGGGGTTGTCGCCGTAGGCGCAGTCGGCCACCACCGCCCGAAACGGGATGCCGGCTGCACGGGCGGACTGGACCAGCTCGGTGGCCAGCTGCGGCTTGGTGCGGAACCTGCCATCCCGCTCACCAGCTGGCAGCCGGGAAGCTGGGGTGTAGGGCACGGCATGCACCGGCCAGTAGACCCGCTCGTCGGCCCACAGGCTGGTCACCGCGACGATGCCGTTGTCGATCTTGCCGACCGAGCCCAGGTACTGGCGGGCCACATGCGCGGTGGCGGTGCCGTCCTTGCGGTCGCCGGTGTCGTCGATCACCAGCGCGCCGCGCTCGTGGGGTGCGGTGGCAGGATCCTCACGCAGCAGCTCGACCCGCCGGTCGTTGACCTGCTCGTGGTCCCAGGCCGACTCCGAGAGGAACCACTGCAGCCGCTGGACCTCAGGATGCTGCGCACCGGTGATCGGCTCGGCGCCGGCCAGCCCGGTCAGGGTCTTGTTGCGGTCGCGGGGCAGCAGCAGGCCCTGTAGGTAGTCACGCAGGCCACGGCGCTGCGCCAGGCTCGACAGCAGCGGGTCGAACCGGGCGGCGTAATCCTCCAGCGGGCCAGGCGCGGGAGGGCAGGGACGACGGGTGGTCATCGGCGGCGGCGACTCCTGACGGCGGGCAGGACCATGAACGGGGACCGCGGGAGCCTATCCCATCTCAACAAACTACCGCTACGGGACCTTGGGTGTCGCCTTGACGGCGATCCCGTGCTCACGATGGCAGGTGGCCGTAACACTCCTGTACCGCTGACTTGGCAGCAAGAGTTGCTCGGGATGCGAACAACTGCCCAACCAGAAAAGGTCGCTGGCTCGAATCCGGCCAACCGCGGCGCCCCGCCCCGGCGCGGGCTGCCCGGGGCGAGGCGGGACGGCTATCACCCGCTCACGGCCGGCTGCGGCTGGTCGCCTCGACCGCGCTCAGGACCAGCCGCGTCACCGCCTCCGGCTGCGACACCATGGACGCGTGCGAGGCCGCCACCTCCTCGATCCGCGCGTTCCCACGCTCGGCCATGAATCGCTGCCCCGCCGGCGGAATGGCCCGGTCCTCGGTGCCCAGCAGGTACCACGACGGGATCGACCGCCACCCCGCCGGGCCCGAGGGCGTGGCGTACCCGGCGCCGCTCCATGGTCGCTGCGTCGCCGCCATCACCTTGGCCGTCTCGGGGTCGACGTCGGCGGCAAACGCCGCGGGGAACGCCTCACGATCCAGGTACAGGTCCACCCCCTCGCTCCCGTCGGGGTTGGTGAACGGCACCTGTCGCAGCGCCGCCGGCACCAGACTGCCCGCGAAGGGACCTCCAGACTCAAAGAGCTGCTGGATGCTCTCACCTTCGTCGGGCATCCACCCATTGACGAACACCAGCGCCTGCACCTGCTCGTTCCCGATAGCGGCGTTGGACATGACCGCGCCGCCGTAGGAGTGGCCGACCAGGACAATCGGGCCGGAGATGGTCCGCAGCAAGTCCCCGAGGTAGGCGGCGTCGCCCGTTAGGTGGCGCAAGGGGTTGGCCACGCCGATGGCGGCCAACCCGCGGTCGCCCAGGGCGCGGATCACCCCGCCGAAGCCGGTGGCGTCGGCCCAGGCGCCGTGGACGAACACGATCGTCGGGCTCTCAGCAGCCATCGTCGTCACCGCTCCCTTTGTCGACGGGTTGACCGGTGCCGCGACTGTACCCCCCCGCAGGCGTGCGCAGCCTAATGGTGCGTCTCTGAGGTGTTTTGACAGGTGAAGGGCGTGGTGGAAGCGTCAGTGGATGCCAGCGTCCGCCGCCGCCCTGCAGGACGGGTGGAAGGTGGTCGAGGTGGCCCGGCGTTTCTTGGTGTGCCGCCAGAGCATCCACAGCTGGATCGCCCGCTACCGGCAGGGTGGCCTGACGGCGGAGCCGCGGCGCATCGAGCGTCAGCTCGCGGGTGCAGGGGTGGGTGCCGTTGCGTCGCGCTCGAGCATCTACCGGTGCCCCAAGCGCCGCGGGTTGAGCGATCTCTGACGTCGGCGCAAGCGCCGGGCTTCCGTCGCTGGGAGCGGGACCGTCTCATGCAGCTGTGGCAGATCGGCGTGATGGGCGGCGTCATGCTCAAGGACGGTGCCGGCCTCAGGGTCGTCACCGGTCTCGACCCAGAGAACGGAACGACAGGCGCTTTTTCCCACCCGCCCCGAGGTCGGGCGGTGAGGAGAACATGGTGGCGCGCGGCCGTCGAGACGGCTTGCAAGCGAGCCGTGAGCTCCGGCCGGGGGTTCACGCGCTTTGGGTGTCAGCCGAAGGAGCAGTCGACGATGACCTTGTTTAGAGCGCGCTCGAGGAGGGCGAGTTCCTGGTCATCGAGTTGGTCGACGAACAGCTTTGAGATCCCGCGGGCGTGGACGGGCGCCGTCTCCCCGAGGCGGGCGATGCCGGCCTGGGTGAGCGCCACCACGACACCACGGGCGTCGGTGCCCGCTTTGTCTCGGCGGAGGAGGCCTTCATCGACCAGCCGGGCGACGCGGCGGCTCATGCCCGACCGGGAGATGAGCGCCCGGTCCGCCAGCTCGGTCATGCGCAACGCACCGTGGGCCTCCGCCAGCTGCGCGAGCACGTCGTAGTCGGCCAGGGCCAAGCCCGTCTCTTGCTGGAGATCGGTGTCGAGTCGGCGCATGAGCGTGGCGTGGGCCCGTAGCAGCGAGCGCCAGGCCTTCAGCCCACGGCGGCCTGGCACCTGATCCTCCACGAGCCGGTCGAGGAGCGCTGCGACGTCGGTCTCAGGAAGTATTTGCATGTGCACCTAAGTGAGGGGTAAGGTATTTGCAAGTGCAAGTATACAGGGCGAAGCAGCCCCGGCAAAGGAGCGCGCAGCGCGGAATCCGCACGCGCAGCCGGCGACGTGTTCGAGCGTGGTGTTCGCAGACCACGAGCAGCTGGTGACCCAACCAGACATCTAGGAGGCATGAGATGGCGCAGACCGCGGCCCAGGGCCGGGAGTACCAGGGGGTGTCGATCCCGCCCGCCGGCACCTACGAACTTGACCGTACCCACACCGTCGTCGGGTTCATGGCACGACACATGCTGTCGAAGGTTCGGGGGCAGTTCACGGAGTTCACCGGAACGATCCAGGTGGCCGACTCGCCGGAGGACTCGCGGGTTGAGGTCGAGGTGAAGACCCAGAGCATCACGACGCACACCGAGAAGCGGGACCAGCATCTGAAGAGCGGCGACTTCCTGGAGATCGAGAAGCACCCGATGCTGAGGTTCACGAGCACCGCCGTGCGGCCGACTGGCGGCTTGTGGTTCGAGCTCGACGGCGACCTCACGATCAAGGACATCACCAGGCCGGTCACCCTCTCGGGGGAGTTCCTGGGGTGGGGGCCGAACATGCAGGGGGAGCCGATGCTCGCCGCGTCGGCGAAGACCACGATCGATCGCGAGGACTGGGGGATGACCTGGAACGTAGCGGTCGAGACGGGCGGCTTCCTGGTGGGCAAGAAGGTCGACCTGGAGATCGAGGTCGAGGCCCATCGCGTGGGCTGACCCTCGACGAACGCCTCGCGGGAGCCCCGCCCCTGGCGCATCACGAAGAGATGGATGCCGTTTGGGGAGTTCAAGGAGGAACCAAATGACCACCGCAATCATCGGTGTTGGCAACATCGGCAAGTCGGTCGCGCGGCATCTGGTGGACGGCGGGGAACGCGTCGTCCTGGCCGCGCGTGACGAATCGAACGCGACCGCGTTGGCCAACGAACTGGGCGAGCTGGCCAGTGCCACCTCGGTCGAGAAGGCGATCACCGAGGCGGAGGTCGTGGTGTTCGCGGTTTGGCTCGCCACGCTCAAGGAGCTGATCGCCCAGCACGCAGACCTGCTCAGGGGCAAGGTCGTGGTCGATCCCTCGAACCCGATCGCGCAGGACACCAACGGCGGGTTTGTTCGGACGCTTCCCGACGGCCAGTCCTCGGGCGCTGTCGTCGCCGGGCTGCTCCCCGCCGAGGCGCACTTCGTGAAGGCGTTCGGCACCCTCGGCGCCGAGTCACTGGCCTCGGAGGCCAACCGGACCCCGCGCGCGGTGCTGTTCTATGCGACCGATGACGACCAGGCTGCCGCCGCGATTGAGCGGCTCATCTCGGCAGCCGGGTTCGACCCGGTGAAGGCGGGCGGAGTGGACGCCGCCCTGCGCATCGAGACGTTCGGCGCCCTGCACCAGTTCGGAGGACTGAACGGGAAGGTGCTCGACGCCGCCGAGGCGGACACCGCCGTCGCGACAGCCGCATGACGACCAACATGCCTGAATCGACGTTGGGTGTGGGGATCATCGGGGTCAGCCCTTTGCGGGGCTGGGCGGCCACCGCCCACATCCCGGCATTGCGCGCGCTGCCGAACTACGAGATCCGGGCGCTCAGCGCGCGCAGCGCGGAATCGGCGCGCGCAGCCGGCGAGGTGTTCGGGGTCAGCGCGGTGTTCTCAGACCACCAGCAGCTGGTGACCCAACCAGACATTGACGTGGTCGCGGTGACCGTCAAGGTCCCCCACCATCGCGAGCTGGTAGGCGCCGCACTTGCCGCCGGCAAGGCCGTCTACTGCGAGTGGCCACTTGGCCGCGACCTCCACGACGCGCAAGCGATGGCCAAGCTTGCCGCCGAGCAGGGGGTGCCCACGGTCGTCGGATTGCAGGCCCGCCAGGCCCCGGCCATCGAGCTGGTCCAGGAGCTGCTGCGCGACGGATACGTCGGCGAGGTGCTGTCGACGACCATGGTCGGGCTGTCGGTCCCCGGCGACGTCGTGGTCCAGCCCAACGCCTACATGCTCGACAAGGCAAACGGAGCCAACCTGCTCACGATCGCCGTCGGCCACAGCCTGGACCTCCTCAACCACGTACTGGGCGAGTTCGCCGACCTGTCGGCGGTGTCGGAGCTTCGCCGGCCGCTCATCACCATCGAAGAGACCGGCGAGCAGATCGTCAAAACGGCGGCCGACCAAATCGCGGTGATCGGCACCCTCACGTCCGGAGCGACCGCCAGCCTCCACCTCCGTGAGGCAGTGGCCGGCGGTACCGGGTTCCTGTGGGAGATCAACGGAACCGACGGAACGCTCCGGATCACCGCCGACGCCGCCCAGCCCCAAATCTATCCGTTGACCGTCGCCGGAGCACACGGGCGCAACCAGCCCGCCGAGCTTGCCGCCCCGGCGGCATTGACACAGAAGTGGCCCGCGCTCACCAGCCTGGAAGGAGCGCCCGCCTACAACGTCGGACGGGTCTACGCCGCGTTGGCGGCAGACATCGACAACGGGACCCGCACCGTGCCGGACTTCGCCGACGCCGTCGGGCGCCACCAGCTCATCGCCGCCATCGAGCGGTCCGCGGCCTCAGGGGAACGCGTGAAGGCATAGCCCACTGGGAACGGACATGACCGCGACCATGCGTGCCGTCGTGCTGGAGGCCCCGGGCCCACCCGAGGCACTTCGGATCCGCGAGGTGCCGGTCCCGGAGCCGCGCCCAGGCTGGGTGCTCATCCGGGTCAAGGCCTTTGGGATCAACCGCTCCGAGCTGCACACGCGGCTGGGCCTGGCGCAGGGCGTCACCTTCCCGCGCGTGCTCGGCATCGAGGCGACCGGCGTCGTCGCCGCTGCACCCGGACGCGAGTTCGAGGAAGGCCAGCAGGTCGCCGCGATGATGGGTGGCATGGGCCGGACCGTTGACGGCGGCTATGCCGAGTTCACCAGTGTGCCCGCCTCCCAGGTGATCCCGTTTCGCTCCGAGCTGGACTGGGCGACGCTGGGCGCGATTCCCGAGATGGTCCAGACCGGCCACGGCTCGCTGACCGTCGGCCTCGACGCGCAGCCCGGGCAGACGCTGCTGATCCGCGGCGGCACCTCCTCGGTCGGGATGGCCACCGCGATCCTGGCCAAGGACCGCGGCCTCACCGTCCTTTCCACCACGCGCCAACCCGACCGCGTGGCGGCGCTGAAGGCGATCGGCGTCGACCACGTCCTCCTCGACGACGGCGACGTCGCAGCCCGAGCGCGAGCGATCGTCCCCGACGGCGTCCAGGCCGCGATCGAGCTCGTCGGCACCAACACGCTCCCCGACACCCTTCGCGCCACCGCCGTCCACGGCGTCGTGTGCTTCACCGGCATGCTGAGCAATCAGTGGACCGTCGCGGACTTCTACCCGATCGAGTACATCCCCACGAGTGTCCGGCTCACCGCGTACGGCGGCGCCGCCGCCGACCTGCCCGCCGACGTGCTCCAGGCCTACCTCGACGCGGTCGCGGCAGGCCGCCTCACCGTCCCGATCCCCCGCACGTACGCGCTCGACGAGATCGCCCAGGCGCATGCCGACATGGAGCACGGACGCGCGACGGGCAAGCTCGTCGTCCTCCCATGACGCCAGCCACGGCTAACCTTAGGCTAGCGCTAGCGGCAATGCCATCCGGTTAGCCGGAGTTGCGACCGCGAACTCCCTGGTCAGCGCGGTCAAATCAGGGCGGACGGACCCTTAACCGGATGGCATTGGGGCTAGCGGGCGTTACACCCCGGCGCCGTGGCCGCAGCTGTCGCGAGCGACCGCGTGGGTTGCTGAGGGGGCTTTCCGATGACGGCCTTCAGCGCGATGGGTCTGGTCGCGGCGGTGGGTGGCGTCTAGCCGATCAGTTCGCTGACCTCACCGCTGATCGCGCCGAGCAGTTACTCGGCCGGGTCTACCCGACCGGCGCAGAGGCCAGCACCCGCCACCAGCTCGCCACCGACCTCGTCGCCGACGTCCGCGACCTGGACCGGCGGATCGCCACGGTCCAGGCGCGCATCACCGCGGCGGTGACCCAAGTCCAAGACCGGCCTGGTCGGGCTGTTTGGGGTCGGCCCGGTGCTGGCTGCCAAGCTGCTGGGCGAGGTCGGCGACGTGCGCCGGTTCCCGACCAAGCATCACTTCGCCGCCCACAGCGGGACCGCGCCGTTGGAAGCCTCTAGCGGTCAGGTCGTTCGCCATCGGCTGTCACGGGCTGGTGATCGCAAGCTGAACCATACGCTGTACCTGATGGCGATCGTGCAGATCCGCCATCCCACCGCCGGGCAGGCCTAGTACCGGCGCAAGCGCGCCGAGGGCAAGTCCGCTAAGGAGGCGCTGCGGTGTTTGAAGCGGCGGCTGTCGGACGCCGTCTACCGGTGCCTGCTGGCCGATCAACACGACCAGCGGCGCCCGGCAGTGGCGAGCGGCTGAGCAGGTGGCTGGCGAACAGCCAAAGCCTCTAGGCCGAAGTTACGTGGGGTGGGATGAGTGAACTCCCTGTTGTCCAGGGGGTTCGTTGTCTTGAGGCGACGGTGGTGGTGTCTACGTGAGGGTGATTGGGATGGGGGTGTTGAGCAGGTCGAAGGCGCGGCGCTGGAGTGGCGTGGGGGTGGTGAGCTTGTCGACGGTGCGGC
>WNFZ01003207.1_pt1 | contig 17398 bp, 16 predicted proteins | sample 5400081 | NCBI WGS metagenome assembly WNFZ01 (sample SAMN13153365, study PRJNA577476) | soil metagenome | isolation source: 80 cm soil or saprolite under grassland replicate 1 | place: USA:California | collected 2016-06-15 | reverse complement strand
ATCGCCCCTACCGGGCACCCCATCAGGACAGCCGTGCAGAGCACCGCCATTCTCACTCTCGTGATCTTGTTGATCGTGCTGCTAGGCGCGTCGCTCATCGCAATAGGCCGCATGCCCGCAGCGCCTGCCGGCACGCCGGAACAATCCCCCGGCGAGGACGCCGAGGCGCCGCCACCGTCCGCGCCGTGGCCGCCGACGCCGTGGCAGGCCGACCCCGCAACGAGCCAGCCCAGCCACAGCGAGGCCGCCTACCGCCGGACAACCCGGCCGCCAGCCGGGGCCGCAGCCTCCCCGCCCGCGCCCGGTGACACGACCCCCGCTGAGCAGATGCGCGGTCAAACCACGCCGTTCAGCCAAACCCCGTTGGAGCAGACCATCCGTCCGCCCAAGGCACCAGGCGGGCCGCCCTGGGGACCGGCGCCCAAGCCGGAAGGTCCACCACCGCCGTGGGCCCAGCCGCCAAACTAGGATGCCGCCGACCGGCCCAGAGCCCGCGCCAGGCCGGACAAGAGCCGGCGAATAGCCGCCGCACGGTCCTGATCCGTCGGACCCTTCCTGGCCATACCGGGAACCCTATGCCAGCCCAGCCAGATCCGGGTCATCACCGCGCGTGGCCACCGGCCGAGAACGTCCCAGACCTGGGCCAGCAAGGTCCTCGGCGCTGAGGGCGGCTGGCGCGGCTGCTATCAGTGCGTGCAGCACGCTGAACTCTTTCGCCGACAAGTCGATCTGCTACCCGTGGCGGGTGACGGTACGCCGTAGCGGGTCGAGTTCGATCCGGGCCGCGCGCAGGATGCGGGGCTGGGCGGTGGGCTCGCGGCGGGGCCAGGGACCGGCGCCTGGCGTCATCACTGCTGCTGCAGTGCAGTCCCGCTCCGGGCTCCCCGGCCACCGCGGGCCGGGGAGCCGCCGTCCGGCATCAGCCGCCGTTGAGGCGCTTGCGGACACCAGCCTCGATCTTGTCGCCGAGGTTCTTGTCCACGTTGCGCCAGTACTGGAAGGCCCGCTGGAGGACCGGCTCGGTCACTCCGTTGAGCAGGTGCCCGATGATGTTGCTGGCCAGCCGCTCCCGTGCCGCGTCGTCGAGAACCTCCCGGACCATCTTGCCCCGCCTAGCCCCAGTCGTCGTCCTCCGTGTGCAGCGTGTAGGCCGCACGGACCATATCCCCGTCCGAGTGCCAGCTGGGCGGCTGGTAGCGGGCGGAGTCGGCCTGCGGGCCACCCTTGGAGTTCGGTGCGTAGACGGGGTCCGAGATGTTCACCACCCGCATAACCCAGTCCTTGCTGTAGCTGTGCACCGGGGCCTTCGGCGCGTTCACCGGGATCTGCTTGTAGCTCACGCCAAGCCGGGCGCGGTGCGCGTCGGCGTAGGAGAACCCGCGGGCCAGCAGCATCTTGTCCGGGCTCAGCGCGATGCCGGGCACCAGGTTGTTCGGCTCGAACGCCGCCTGCTCCATCTCGGTGTGGTCGTCGGTCAGGTTGCGGTCCAGGGTCATCCGGCCGCCCTCGATCAGTGGGTAGTCGCCGTGCGGCCACACCTTGGTCAGGTCGAACGGGTTGAACCGGTAGGTCTTGGCCTCCTCGAACGGCATGATCTGTACCTTCAGCGTCCAACTCGGGTAGTCGCCGCGCGCGATCGCTTGGTACAGGTCACGCTGGTGGTAGTCGGCGTCCTTGGCCGCCATCTGGTCGGCCTCTTCCTGGGTGAAGAACTCGATGCTCTGGTCGGTCTTGAAGTGGTACTTCACCCAGTGCCGCTCGCCGGACGCGTTGATCCACATGTAGGTGTGCGAGCCGTAGCCGTTCATATGCCGCCAGGCCCGCGGGATCCCGCGGTCACCCATCAGCCAGCTCACCATGTGGGCCGACTCCGGGGACAGGATCCAGAAGTCCCACTGCATGTCGTTGTCGCGCAGGTTGTTGTCCGCACGCCTCTTCTGCGAGCGGATGAAGTGCTGGAACTTCAGCGGGTCGCGGACGAAGAAGATCGGGGTGTTGTTCCCGACCAGGTCGTAGTCGCCCTCAGAGGTGTAGAACTTCAGGGCGAAGCCGCGCGGGTCACGCCAGGTGTCGGGGCTGCCCCGCTCCCCGGCCACCCTCCTGGCGCGAGCGGCCAACCCCCTGGTTGCCGGTCCCGATTACGGTAGTTCCTGCCTGGCGCGAGCCATCCTGGCAGGCCGCGCACAGGCCCCAGAACGTGACCTCTGCCTCGTCCACGCTGAACCCGGCCGCCGCGGCGGGCTCCAGGCACGGCGCGCGCCCGACCACACAGTCGACGTCGGCGACCGCGCCGCAGCTGCGGCAGACGATGTGATGGTGGTTGTCCCCGGTCCGGGCCTCGTACCGCGCCGGGCTGCCGGCCGGCTCGATCCGCCGGATCAGCCCGGCGGCGGTGAGCGCGGCGAGCGCCTCGTAGACGGCCTGGACCGAGATGTGGCCGATCCGGTCCCGGACGACGCGGGCGATCTCGTCAGTACCTGGGTGGCTCCCGGCCCGGACCGCGCCGAGAATGGCCAGGCGCGCGGCGGTCACCCGCAATCCCGCGGCGCGGAGCCGGTCGGCGTCGGTCATGACCACGAACCTACACCCCTAAAGACGATCATCTCGACTTAACGAGTTACCCGTCTTTCGTCCCACACGGCCACGCGCCGCACGGGAGGGGAGACGTGCCCGGCGGGGGGCCAGCGGCTTCCGGCGGGGCCGCCCGGGCCCGGCCGACGCCCCCCTCCCGGGAACGGCAGGCGCGGGACCCGGCGTCCGCCGCCCTCCCGGTCGTACAACGAAACGGTAAGTGGAACATGACTTTAGAACTCTCGGGACTCAGTATCAGCGGAGCGCGTGGTCCTCGCCAGCCGTGACCATCCCCACCTGCGCGCCCTTGGCGAGCAGCTCCCGGTCCCGGCCGCGCAGCGACGTGACAAGCCCTTGCAGCCGCGTGCTGACAGGTCCCCGTCACCTCGCAACAGTGTGATCAGCTCCGCCGCGGCCGCGTTCATAGCGCTGACCTGGCCCGCTAGGTCAAGGATCGATACTACTGGGACGTCGCTGACGGGTCCAGGTGCGGTAACCGCATCGAGCAGCAGCCCGCTACGGGATCGACAGCGAGTATCTGTGGACGCCCTTTGACCGCGTCCGCTGGGTCCGCGACGGAGAAGACTTCTCCGCAGGTGAACGCACGCTGGCCGCTATGCGCCCGCCGTTCTTCGATAACCCCACGACCCGCGGGCTGTTCGACACCCATACCCGCGCGTACTGGTCTGTGGACCCTGGACCAGATTCCAAGATCTGGGCATCGAGGTCATCCCCAACTGCGACGGCCCGGCCATATGCGGATCAGTCGTAGAGGCATTCGAACTGTTCCGCCGCGTCCCCGACCTTCCGCCATGGATAGAGCCGGGCCAAGACTTCCTCGACGCCGTGATCACCACAGCCGCAGCCGAGCCAGCACCGGCATGAGTGGCACTGGCTGTGCCCGTGGGAATCGGCGCGAGCGGTGTCTAGGTACAGCCACCCCCTTCGGTGGCAGGCCGCAGCCCGTGCATCCCACGGTAGCCCGGGCTGCGTGGTGGTTGCCAGCCTCGCAGCAGCACGGGGTCAATGTCGTAGACCTCCACCCCCAGAGGCTTGCACGTCGGCAGCGGGTCCTGGGCGGCAGGGCCCCACAGATCCACCGACAGATCCCCGCCTGGGCAGGTGGACAGCGCGCAGAGCAAGTCGATCTCGGCGAAGAACTCGAGGAAATCACCGGGCCGGGCCGGGCTTGCAGACATGAAGTAGCGGTCGCCGGTGAGACCGGTGACCTGGAAGACATTGAGCACATCGTGCACGTCCGGTTCGGTTAGACCGTAGGGCAGCACTGCGCGGACGAGGTTCGAGTGGCAGTGGCTGTCGAAATCCTCCCCGGTGAGCAGCCGGTTGACGTACGGGTCACACCGGGTGCCGAGCAGGTCGTGGCACCGTCCACCGTTGTCGTCGCGCCCGTACTGCACCGTGTCGGCGGTGAAGGTGAGCATCGGCCGCAGGTACGGCAAGGTGGACCACAAGCGGTCGTAGGTGGTGACGTGGGCGGCGTGCAATTGCCGACTGCGGGCGGCCCACAGGCGCTCACGCGGGTTGTGCCGGTTCCAGCAGTTGAAATCGCCGACCTGGGCGCCGGCGACCGCGACGATCCGGCACACCTGACCCGCGCGGACCTCCCAAGCCCGTCCCGACCGCACCGGCACGGTGAGCCGCTCAGCCAGGTGGCGGCCCGGCGCAGACGCGATCCGCTGATAGCGCCCACGGTCCAGGTCCAAAGGGCTCCCCCTGGTCGCACGGTATGCAGGCTCTGGCGGCCGCTGCGGGAGCCGCGCGGGACCCTGCGGTGGGATCATGCTGCTGTCTTGCTGCTCTCCTGACATCACGGCACCCCCACGGCTACGGCGACGGCGCCGCTTCCTCGGCCGAGCCACCCAGGTACGCATGCTGGACACGCACGTCCCGCGCCAGGTCGCCCGCCGGCCCTTCAATGACCACCCGGCCGGTCTCCAGAACGTAGGCACGGTCGGCGAGGGCGAGCGCCTGCCGGGCGTTCTGTTCCACCATCAAGATCGCGGCGCCCCGGGCGCGTATCCGCCTGATGACCTCGCCGACGGCCCGGACCAAGACCGGTGCCAATCCCATGGACGGTTCGTCCAGTGCGAGCAGACGGGGCTCGTTCATCAGTGCCCGCCCAATCGCAAGCATCTGCTGCTCGCCGCCGGACAGGGTGCCGCCATACTGGCGGCGGCGCTCGGCGAGCCGCGGGAACAGCTCGAAGACCTGCTGCTTGCGCCGGGCCATGGTGCCGCGGTCGCGGCGAGACAGATAGCCGCCGAGGTTGAGGTTCTCCTCCACGGAGAGGGCGGGGAAGATCCGCCGGCCCTCCGGCACGTGAGCCAGGCCCTTCGCGACGATGTTGTGGGCACGCTCGCGGGTAATATCGGTCCCGCCGAAGCACACCGAGCCCTTGCGTGGCCGGTGCAGCCCGGAGATGCTTCGCAGCGTGGTGGTCTTTCCCGCGCCGTTGCTGCCGAGCAGGGCCACGATCTCACCCTCGCCAACCTGGAGCGAGACCCCGCGCAGGGCAGCCATATCTCCGTAATAGGCATGCAAGTCCGTCACGGTCAGGATTGCCACCCCAGGACCTCCTCCACCGTTTCCGCGGACACCGCTTCCTCCCGGCCGAGGTAGGCGTCGATCACACGCGCGTCCTTACGCACCTGCCCGGGCGCGCCTTCCGCGATGATCTTGCCCTGGTCAAGCACGATGACCCGGTCGGACAGTCCCATGACCAGGTCCATGTCATGCTCGATCAGCAGCACCGCCACGCCCAAGTCACGAACCTGCCGGACAAGCCCCATGAGGGCCCGCTTCTCGGTCGGGTTGGTGCCGGCGGCAGGTTCGTCGAGGAGCAGGACCAAGGGCCTGCTCATCAGGGATCGGGCGATTTCCAGCCGGCGCCGGTCGCCGTAGGACAGCTCCGAGGCGAGCAGGTGAGCCCAGTCGGCCAGCCCGACGAAATCGAGCCACCGCAGCGCCTCGCGCCGGTCCGCGGCGCTGGTGTGGCCGAGCAGGCCGTGCCTTGAGAGCAACTTGCCCTGGTGCGCTGCCAGCCCGATCAGGCAGTTCTCCGCCACGTCGAGTCCGTCGAACAGCCGGATGCTTTGGAAGGTGCGGGCGATGCCCAGGCTGACGATCTTGTGCGGCTTGACCTTACGCAACGATCCGTGGCCGTGCAGGAGCACCCTGCCCCGCTGCGGGGTGACCAGTCCGGTGATGCAGTTGAATACGGTGGTCTTGCCCGCGCCGTTCGGCCCGATGATGCTGAGAATCTCCCCTGCGCGCAGGTCGAAGGTCACGTCGTCGACGGCTGTGACGCCCCCGAAGCTGTGCCGAAGCTCCGACACCGAGAGCAGCACCGACCCCGGCTCGGGCCGCTGCGCAGCCGGGTCCGTGCGCTCGCCAGGCGGCGCGGCGGGGGCGGTGAAGGACCCGCGGCGCGAGCGCCCGACCGGCCAGATGCCCTGCGGCCTCGCCAGCATGAGCACGATCAGCGCAAGGGCGAACAGCAGCAGCCGGTAGTTACTTATCGGGCGCAGCACCTCGGGGAGCGCCACCACGATGACCGCGCCCAGGATCACCCCGGGGATGCTGCCCATTCCGCCTACGATCACGACGATGAGGATCATCACCGAGGTGCTGTAGGTGAAGCTGGTCGGATCGATGGCGCCAAACCGGGCGGAGAAGAACATCCCGGCGAGCGCTCCCACCATGGCGCCCATGACGTATGCGAGCAGCTTGACCTTGACGGCTGGCACGCCGACCGCCTCGCTGGCCGTCTCGTCCTCGCGCAGGCTGCGCCAGGCCCGGCCGAGCCGCGACCGGGACAGCAGACCGGTGAAGACGATCGCGACCGCCATGAGGAACAAGCCCAGGTAGTACTGGGCGTCGCCAGACAGGACCTCTGCGCCGAAGACGCTGGCAGGTGGGATGCCGTACAGGCCGTTAGGGCCGCCGGTCCAGCTGAAGTTGGTCACCATGATCCGGACGATTTCGCCAAAGCCCAGGGTCACGATCGCGAGGTAGTCGCTGCGCAGTCGCAGCGTTGGGTAACCGATGATGCACCCCGAGATGGCCGCGACGATCACGGCGAGCGGCAATGTCTGCCAGAACGTCAGATGGGCGTGTAGCTGCAGCAACGACGAGGTGTACGCGCCAATGGCGAAGAATGCGGCGTAGCCGAGGTCGAGTAGTCCGGCGTACCCGACGACGATGTTGATGCCGAGGCCGAGGATCGCGAACGTGACGACGGTGCCCGCCACCGACATCCCGTAGCCCGACAGCAGCAACGGAAGCAGCAGCGATATCAGGCAGGCTGCCACCGTGACGCCCGTGTGGGTGAACGCACGCGCCTTCGGCGACAGCGGGACACGGCGGTGCCACCTTGCGACCTGGGCCACGGCTAGACCCGCTCCGCGACACGCTCACCGAAGATCCCGGTGGGCTTGAACACCAGCACCGCGATTAGCACGGCGAAGATGATCGCGTCGCTCCACTGTGACGAGATGTACCCGTCGGAGAACGACCCGATGAGGCCGATCAAAAGCCCGGCCACCATAGCCCCCGGGATGTTCCCGATGCCCCCGAGCACCGCCGCGGTGAACGCGCGGAGGCCGATGAGGAAGCCCATGAGGAAATTGATCTGCGAGTAGTACAGCCCCTGCATGACCCCGGAGGCGCCGGCGAGCAGCGAGCCGAGGAGGAACGTCAGGATGATGGTGCGCTCCACGTTGATGCCCATGAGCCGGGCCGCGTCACGGTCCATCGCTAGAGCCCGCATCGCCGTCCCGGTCGCCGTCTTGTGAACGAACAGGTACAAGGCGAGCATCAGCAGCACGCACAGCAGGAACATGCCGACCTGCACGTCCGAGGCGCGCGCTCCGGCAAGTGAGAAATTCGCGGAGGGCAACATGTTCGGGTAGGAGGAAAACCCAGCACCGAAAATGATGCGCGAACCCTCCTCGAGAGCCAGCGAGACCCCGAGGGCGCTGATGAGGATGGCGAGCCGCGACGAATTCAGTAGTGGCTGGTAGGCGACCCGCTCAATCAGCATTCCGAGCCCGCCGGATAATGCCATGCCCGCCACGAGCGCCACAAGCACTATGGCAGCGACGGGCCAGTGCTGTGCCACGAGCGTCGTGACGACGGTATAGCCGATGAAGGAGCCGATCATGACGACGTCACCGTGGGCGAAGTTGATTAGCCGGATGATGCCATAGATCATCGTGTAGCCCAGTGCGACCAAGGCAAGGAAGGCGCCGCTGGTGAGTCCGTTCACCACGTACTGGAAGAACGCGCTCATGCCCGGCTCGATCCCCCTCCTTCGGTAGCGGATGGCCGGGCGTCGGCCCGTTGCCGCCAGATCACTCGCTCGTCAGCCGACGTCCACCCACTGGCCAGTACTTTGGTCATACTTCTTGTACGTCACGAAACTGCCGTTCCTGACGATTGTCACGATGTAATTGACCGGCTGCCGATCACCATGGCTGTCGAAATGGAACGTACCGGTGATTCCGCCGTAGCTGGTCATGGCGTGCAGCGCTGCGGTGATCTCGCTCGCCTGGGTGGAGCCCGCTTTCTTGATCGCCTGGGCGAGCACTCCCACGGCGTCGTACTCGTAGCTGGAATACGGGCCGGGTCCAGCATGGTATGCGGCTTGGTAGGCGTTTACATATCCCTTGGCACTGCTCAGGAACTGGGCCAGCGGCGCGGTGTCGACCAGAGCCCCGTTCGCGGCGCTGCCCGCCGTCTTCATCAGTGTCGGGTCGTTGTTTGCGTCCCCGCCCATCATCGTGAAGTTAATACCCAGTTGCTTGGCCTCCTTGAGAAGGAGCCCGAACTCCGGGTAGTAGCCGCTGTAGTAGAAAACGTTGGGCTTGGACTGGGCGATCTTGGTGAGGTAGGAGGTGTAATCGGAATGCCCGGGCGTCAGCGCGTTGTTGAAAACAACCTGGACGCCGGCGTTCCGCAAGGCACCGACCGTGCTGTCGGCCAGGCCCTTGGAGTAGGTGCTGTTGTCGTTGCCGACCGCCACCCGCTTGTCGTGCAGGAAGCCCGTGATGAACTTGGCTACGAATGGCCCTTGCTCATCGTCACGGCCTATGGTGCGCAGCGCCTCCGCGAAACCCTGCTCGGTCAGCTGCGGGTTGGTCGAGGCGTCCATTACGAATGGAATTTTCGCGCGGTGAAACGCCCCCAGCTCGGGAAGCGCGGCCGTCGAGCAGTAGCCGCCGGCGACGGCTACGACGCGCTGCGAGATGAGCTTCTGGGCCGCCTGGGCCGCAGTTTGCGCCTGACAGGTGTCGTCTTGTGAGACGATCTTGATCTTCCTGCCATTGATGCCGCCGGACGAGTTGATGTCCTTCGCAGCGAGCTGGGCGCCGTGCAGGATGTCCGTGCCCGCGCTCGCGTAGTCACCGGACAGCGGCACAGGAACACCGATGGCAATCGGGCCTGAGCCACCGCCCGAACTGGCTGAGCCTCCCGAGCCGCACGCTGCCGCGGCGAGGACGGTCGCGGCGAGCAGAGCCGTGGCCGCTGCTCTTGAGCCAACACCATTCATCGTGCCTGCCTCTTCGTGTCAGCCCCCCACAAATTTGCGGACATCTTAAGACTTATCGGGTGAGCATGTATACCTTGCTCAATGCCCAATTACATGCCGGATTGCAGGCAAATTACGGTTACAGTTTGTTCACGGCAGCCTCGAGCGCTTCGTACACATGGGCGCGGGTGAGCCGCTCCGCCGCATCGCCGTCCCGCCTCCGGATGGCCTGGCCGATCGCCCGGTGCCCAGCGATACCCTGCGCCACTTCCGCCGCGGTGTAGACGGCTGCGATCCGGTAGTTGAAGTAGTATCCCCGGCTGCGCCGGATCGCCTCGGCCAGCCGTGTGTTCCCACACGACTCGACGACGGTGTCGTGGAATTCCTGGTTGTACTTGACGAAGCCCCTGCGCGGCGGATCGGCGTAGGCCGCCGGGTCGATCTTCGCGAGCGCCATGATGCGCTCTACCTGGATGCGCGATGCCTGGCGGGCGGCCAACCGGGCGGCATAGCCTTCCAGCGCGGCGCGCACGTCGTAGATCTCGCGGATCTCCTCCGTCGAGTGGTCTTGGACAATCCACCCCCGCCGCCGGTTCGCGACAAGCCGCTCCGCGGCAAGCCGTTGCAGGCACTCCCGCACCGGAGTGCGGCTCACTTCCAGCCAGTTGGCGAGGTCGGCCTCCACCAGCCGCTCATTCGGGCGCAGGTCACCGCAGACGATGGCCGAACGCAGCCGCTGGTAAACCCCGTCGCTGAGGCTGGCAGGCGCTGGAGCGCGCGTGCCCGCCACCCCCGTCGTTTCCGCCATTGCCTGTCGCCTCCCCCTAAGTCCTGGGCCGAGGCGCGTCAAGAAGGGGCAGGGATCTAAGTCCCGCGATGCGCTGCTCAGCCAGCAGGTCGGCGGCCCGGTACAACGGCAACTTCCTGGCCGCCGCGATGTCGAAAATTTCGTGGATACGTTCAAAGATGCGGCGGACGTTGGCCATAGCCCGCTCGCGTTGGAAGCCGCCTTTGCGCAGCCGGTCGGTGTCGAAGATCGTGCCGCCGGAGTTGGCGACATAGTCCACCGCGTAGACGAGGCCGCGGCGCTCCAATTCGTCGCCATGGCGCTCCTCGCCGAGGATATTGTTCGCCGAGCCCGCAACGATCCGGCAGCGCAACTGTGGAATGGTCGCATCGTTGATGACCCCGCCCAGGGCGTAGGGGGCGAAGATGTCCACGTCCTGGCGGTAGATCTCCGCTGGCGCGACCGCAGCCACTCCGTGGGTGTCCCTGGCCCAGTCCACTTTCTGTTTGTCCAGGTCGGTGACCACCACCTCCGCACCCTCTGCCAGCAGCAGCGCAAGCGCCTTGCTGCCGACGGTTCCCAGCCCTTGGAGCGCGACCCGGCGTCCCTCCAGGCTCGGTGTCCCCCAGATGCGTTCAGCGCAAGCCCGGGTGGCCATAACGGCGCCGAGGGCCGTGGCCGGGGAGATGTCCCCGGCTCCCCCGCAGTGCTCGGGAAGGGTGACGACGTGGTCGGTCTCCGCGTAGATGGTCTCCATGTCTTCGAGCGTGGTGCCGACGTCCTCGCCGGTGATGTACTCGCCGCGCAGCGAGTCGACAAACCTGCCGTAGGCGCGTAGCTGCACCTCCGTCTTGTCCGTTTTCGGGTCGCCGATGATCACCCCCTTCCCACCGCCGAGATTGACTCCGGCGGCGGCGTACTTGTATGTCATGCCGCGGGCCAGCCGCAGGGCGTCAAACACCGCCTGGTCGCCCGACTCGTATGGCCACATGCGGGTGCCGCCCGTGGCCGGCCCGAGAGCCGTGGAATGAATGGCGATGACCGCCCGGAGTCCGCTGTCCGGGTCATGGCACAGCATCACCTTCTTGTGGCCCCACCTGGACATGTGCGAGAGCGCGTCGGGGCCCATGGTCAGGCCGCCGTGTAGCCGCCATCGACGTACAGCACCGCGCCGGTGACGTAGCTGGACGCATCGGAGGCGAGGAAAATGGCCGGCCCGATGAGCTCGCCCGGGCGGCCACGCCTGGCCATGGGGGTGAATGTGATGACCTGGTGCTGCTTGTCCGGGCGGTCGTGCTCTTGGTCGGCGCCGACCATAATGTTCTCGAAGTACCCGGGCGCGATGGCGTTGACACGCACCCCCCGGGTGGTCCACTCGACCGCCATCACACGGGTCATCTGGTCCACGCCGCCCTTGGAGACAGAGTACGAGGTCAGTCCGCCGATGCCGACCCGGCCGGCGATCGAAGAGATGTTGATGACCGACCCGCCGCCACGGGTGAGCATGTGGCGGCCCGCCGCCTGGGCGCAGTGGAAGTAGCCGACCAGGTTCGTCTGCAGCACGGTGAGCAGGTGCTCGTTGCTGACGTCCTCGGCCGGCTCGATCCGGTCGATGCCGGCGTTGTTGACCAGCACGTCCAGTTGGCCGAATTCGCCGACGGCCGTCGCAACAAGCTCTTCGGCGCTGGCGCGGTCGGAGGTGTCGGCGTGCACGGCGATGGCTCGGCCGCCCGTGGAACGGATCTCCGCTGCGGTCCGTTCCGCTTCGGCCAGGGTCCGTGAGCACGTGACGACGGCCGCGCCCGCCTCGCCTAGACCGGTGGCGATGGCGCGCCCGAGGCCGCGCCCTGAGCCAGTGACGACCGCGACCTTGCCGCTCAGGTCGAAGAGCCCATCCGCCATGGCGACGTCCTCCTCTCGCATACCGTAAGTGATACAACTTCGCATGCCAACTCCGCGGCCCGCCGGTTCGCGGGTGAACGCGACGTCCTCGGGTCGGGGTCCACTTCCAAGACGGCCGGCGGGGCCTGCTGCTTGGAATGTCCGACCCGGGCGAGACACCCGGGTTCAAGCTAAACTGGTCCGACGCGTGGCCGCCTGCCCTCGGGGAGGCGATGCAGTGCATCAAGACCGGATGGGCTGGGCTGTATGAGGTGACACCGGACCACAACGCGCTTATCGGCGAGGCCGCCACCGTCAGCCGGTTCCTATACGCCACCGGTTTCTCCGGGCACGGGTTCCTGACGGGGCCCGCGGTCGGCGAGGTCTTGCGTGACCTGTATCCGGGTCGGCAGCCATTCCTCGACGTCGGAGGGCTGAGCGCGGACAGGTTCGCCGCGTCGTCGCCCCGCCCCGAGCGCAGCATCGTCTGAACACCAGATCAGCGATGGCGCTGGCTGACGCAGATTGGACCACAAGGCGCGGCGATACACCAGCGCAGCCGTTCAGCATGATCTATTCCGAACGGCTGCCGCGCGGTGCCACGATCCTGGGCCGCCGCCTCCTCAGCGGGTGCGCTAGCTGTCCGCACACTTAGCGGCATTCGGCGACGCTGCCCATGCCGACGAGCCGGACGGGGATGGCAGCGCGGTCAAGCAGGCTGGCCGCGATGGAAGCGCGATGGCCATTGGAGCAGATGACCCAGGCGGTCCCGGTCGCGCGGAATCGTGTCAATCTGGCCGGGCAGGTCGGCCACGAGCAGCGTGCCGCTGCCGGGGATCGTGCCCCATGCCCATTCGAGCGCCTGTCGCACATCGAGCACGAGAAGATCGTCTCCCCTGGCCATCGCATTGCGGAGGTCTGCGACGCTAGCCGTTGGGTCCCCGCCTGGGCCGAAGCCAACGGTGACGACCTGCTGGAATCCGGGGAGGCCGACGGCGTCTTCGTGCTCTACGTGCGCAAGGCAGCGGACGAGTGACGCCCCCACTGGCCAGTCGCCGCGCTCGCGGTGGCACTGATGGGCGGCAAAAGCCCCTTCACCCCAACGGTGACCGGCGGGGCCCGTCCGTACGCCGCGAGGCCGACGTCAGCGGCGCTCGATCGGGACGTATGTGCGCTCCGGCGCGCCGACGTAGACCTGGCGGGGGCGGCCGATCTTGGTTGCTGGGTCGGCCATCATTTCCCGCCATTGGGCGATCCAGCCGGGCAGCCGCCCGAGCGCGAACAAGACGGTGAACATCTCCGCCGGGAAGCCCATTGCCTTGTAGATCAGGCCGGTGTAGAAGTCGACGTTCGGGTAGAGCTTGCGCTCGATGAAGTAGCCGTCGGACAGCGCGATCTCCTCAAGGCGCAGCGCGATGTCCAGCAGCGGATCTGATGCCGCGGTGCGGCACAGGATCTCCTGCGCCGCCTTTTTGACGATTGCCGCGCGCGGGTCGTAGTTGCGGTAGACCCGGTGCCCGAAGCCCATCAGCTTCACGCCGCCCCGCCGCGACTTCACCTTGCGCACGAATCCTTGCACGTCGTCGCCGGAGGTGTGGATTTGCTCCAGCATCCCCAGCACGGCCTGGTTGGCTCCGCCGTGCAGCGGGCCGAACAGCGCGTTGACGCCCGCCGACACCGATGCGAACAGGTTGGCGTGGCTGGAGCCGACCAGGCGCACGGTTGCGGTGGAGCAGTTCTGCTCGTGGTCGGCGTGCAGCACGAACAGCATGTCGAGCACGCGGGCCACGGCCGGGTCGACCGCGTAGGGCGCGGTCGGCAAGCCAAAGGTCATGCGCAGGAAGTCCTCCAAGTAGCCCAGCGAGTTTTCCGGGTAGAGCAGCGGCTGACCCATCGCCTTCTTGTGGGCGTAGGAGGCGATGGTCGGCAGTTTGGCCAGCAGCCGGACGGTCGAGATCTCCACCTGCTCCCGGTCGAGCGGGTCGAGGCTGTCCTGGTAGAAGGTAGACAGCGCGCTCACCGCCGACGACAGCACGGCCATGGGGTGCGCGTCGCGGGGGAAGCCGTCGAAGAACCTGCGCAACTCCTCGCGCAGCAGCGTGTGCACCTTGATCCGCGCAGAAAAGTCGGCCAGTTGCGCGAAGGTCGGCAGCTCCCCGTAGATCAGCAGGTAGGACACCTCCAGGAAAGAGGATTTCTGCGCCAGCTGTTCGATCGGGTAGCCGCGGTACCGCAAAATCCCGGCATCCCCGTTGATATAGGTGATCGCAGACGTGCACGCGGCCGTGTTCACGAAACCCACATCGAGCGTGACATGCCCCGTTTCCCTCAGCAGGTGGCTCACGTCGAGCCCCGGCGCGCCCCCGCTCGCTTCGTGCACGGCCAGCGGCAGCGATCCGTTGCCGTGCTCGAGCGTGAATCCCGCCGGGTTCGTGCCGCTGCCCTCGCCGACCCGCCGGCTGTTTGTGCTGATTGTCATCTCGGCCTCCTTTGCCCAGCCCTCAGCGAAACCAAGCCGGGGATCGTGCTCGCGTGATCGCGAAGCAGCGGCTCAGACGTCTCCATCGATGCCTCACCTCCCGGCGCCCGGAATCGATACGCGTAGTGTGCGCGTCCCCCACCGGCGCCGGTACGGCCAAAAGGCCCATGGTGAGGGCATTGCGAGCCAGGTAATTTTCGCGAGCCCTCTCGGGCGCCTGCGAAACCGTCACCAGCCCGCCGGAGGCAGGTGGTCTCGCCATCCGCGGCCCCTCCGCAGCCTCCCCACCTCGGCGGCCATCGGCACAACCTGCTGCCGCCGGCCCGCGGCGCTGATCCGAAGCGGCAGGTGCATTCCTCAACTGGGCGTCAGCCTCTGCGGGGTGAGGCTGCATTCATCCCGCACCTCCTATACCCCGTAGGGTATGTACAATCAGAACAAGCAGCGGGGACGGTCGATCATTCGCGGGACGGTGCCCTCGCAGTGCCTTCGCGCACTCGGCGCGCGCCGGGCAGGCCCCGGCGGCAGGCCGCCATGGGCGACGAACTGCCGCGATCCATAGCATCGTTGGGGACGCGAATGTTCAGTCCGGTGCCACGCCCGCGTAGCCGTTCGGCTTAAATGCTCCCGAACGGCGGTGCATGGTGGCGCAGACGTGCCGCGGTCACGGGGCCAGGTCCGCGCGTGTGACCTCACGCCGGCGCGCCGCGAGCATGGATGCGGCCACCATGGAGCGGTAACCCGTATGGCAGTGCACCCAGACCTCGCCAGCGGGAACCTCGCCGAGCCGCTGCGGCAGCTCGTGGGACCGCGCCCATCGCCTCCTCGTCGACCCTCATCAGCGGCTCCTTCCGTCCGGCGTCGATGCTCATGCGGCATCGGGATGGGCCCGGCCGCGGCGAGGTCAGGCGAGCGCGATGGCGATATCCGGCTCCAGCCGCAGCGTGTTGTGCACGGTGCAGTGCGACGCCACGGCCAGCAGCCCAGCCTGGCGCTCGGCTGGGACGCCTGGCGCAGTGATGCGCAGCCGGATGGCGCCGACTCGCGCGGGCCGGCCGGTGGCCATCGTAAAGTCGGCCACGACCTCCAGTCGGTCGCGGTCCAGGCCGTGCCGGGCCAGGTAGCGTCCCGCGTAGTAGGCGACGCACGAGGCGAGCGAGGCGACGAGCAGTTCCGTGGGGGTGACCGCCGCGTCCCCGCCGCCCGCATCGGCGGGTTGATCGGCAAGAACCGTGTGGCCGCGCGTGGTGATCGCATACGCCTCGCCGCCGGCGTGTGTCACCGCGATCCGCCCCGCGCCGGGGTCGGCCAGTCCGGGCTCGTCGTCGTGCTCAGCCGCCGCGGCCTGCGCGAGCAGTGCCGCGGCGAGGCGGCGAGCTTCGGTCACGGTCAGCGCGGCCCACGTGCCGTCGCGGCCACCAGGCCACCGGCCGATCGCCAGGCTGACGCGCCGGACCGGCCGCCCCGTGTTACCGAGCGCAAGCCGTCCGGTTCGCACCTTCCGCCCGCACGTCGTCAGGAAGGCTTGGTGCTCGAATCCGGGTTCGGCCGCCGGAGCCTGAATCGCCATCGCGCGCCTCCTCAGTTCCCAGGACCCTCCCCGCAGTTCGCGGCCGGTCCGCCGTGCGCAGCCGTTCAGGATCCTTGTTGTGACTCAATACCCATAGGGGTATATCAATGGCAACGTTGGTGATGTCGCGCCGATTCCCTGTTAGCGGCGGCCTACCCGGCGCGCGCCGGCCATGGTGACCGTTGCCCGTGGGGTGCGTGCCGCATTGTCCCGGGACCGTGGCCCATTGATCTTGGTGCGCTGCCCTCACAGCGGCCGACCACGTTGCGTGCTCTCCCTGGTCGAACACCAGGTCGAAGGCTGACGCCCGGATACTTGATTGATTCAAGAAATTGGGCCACACTTTTGAGCGTGCCGACGACTTCGGCCTTCGAGCGCATGTTGCGCGGGGCTTCGCTGCGTGTGACAGGTCCTCGGCTAGCGGTGCTGAGGGCGGTGCACGATCATCCGCACGCCGACACGGACTCGATCATCGGTGTCGTGCGTGAGCATCTCGGTGTGGTGTCCCACCAGGCCGTGTACGACGTGCTGCGAGCGCTGACGGCCGCGGCTCTGGTGCGGCGCATCCAGCCGGCGGGATCCGTGGCGCGCTACGAGGCGCGGGTCGGGGACAACCACCACCACGTCGTCTGTCGGTCGTGCGGTGCCATCGGCGATGTCGACTGCGCGGTCGGCTACACCCCCTGCCTGACGGCCGCCGACGCGGCGGGCTACGAGATCGGCGAAGCCGAGGTCATCTACTGGGGCCGATGTCCCGAGTGTGTCGCGTCACCTTCTGCCGCGTCCGGCGGCTGATCCAGACACGCGAGCCTTGGATCCAGAGCAACCAACGTCAAGAGCAAACCAGCCATCAGAACGAAACAGCGAGACAGGAGAAGGAGCGACGTGTCTGACCGCGGCAGCGAAAGCGAGAACCCAGTAATCCCCTCCCCGACTCCCACGCCGACTCGGCCCAGGACGAACCGGGACTGGTGGCCGAATCAGCTGAACCTGCAGGTTCTCCGCCAGCACTCCCCCCAGTCCAATCCGATGGGCGAGGACTTCAAGTACGCAGAAGAGTTCAAGACCCTCGACCTTGACGCGCTGAAGCAGGACATCTTCGAGGTGATGACGACGTCGCAGGACTGGTGGCCGGCCGACTACGGCCACTACGGGCCGCTCTTCATCCGGATGAGTTGGCATGCCGCAGGCACGTACCGCATCGCCGATGGCCGGGGCGGTGGCGGCAGCGGCGCTCAGCGCTTTGCCCCCCTCAACAGTTGGCCCGACAACGCGAGCCTCGACAAGGCGCGCCGGTTGCTCTGGCCTGTCAAGCAGAAGTACGGCCGGAAGATCTCCTGGGCCGATCTGCTGATCTTCGCCGGCAACTGTGCCTACGAATCGATGGGGTTCAAGACGTTCGGCTTCGGCTTCGGGCGAGAAGACATCTGGGAGCCCGAGGAGATCTTCTGGGGGCCGGAGGACACGTGGCTCGGAGATGAGCGCTACAGCGGCGACAGGGAACTCGTCAATCCTTTCGGCGCCGTGCAGATGGGCCTGATCTACGTGAATCCGGAGGGG
>WNFZ01002505.1_pt1 | contig 17406 bp, 17 predicted proteins | sample 5400081 | NCBI WGS metagenome assembly WNFZ01 (sample SAMN13153365, study PRJNA577476) | soil metagenome | isolation source: 80 cm soil or saprolite under grassland replicate 1 | place: USA:California | collected 2016-06-15 | reverse complement strand
AGCCCCGGCCGCTCCCGCCCGACCAGGTCCTCGCCTACACCATGCCCCTGCCGCACGTGAACCACACGTTCCTGCCCGGGCATCGCCTGATGGTTCAGGTGCAGAGCACGTGGTTCCCGCTCTACGACCGCAATCCGCAGACCTTCGTGGCGTCGATCATGTCGGCCCCGCGGTCGGCCTACAAGGCGCAACGCCACCGCGTCCACGAGAGCGCGGAGTACCCCACGCACCTCGAGCTGCTGGTGGACGGCCGCACCCCCGGAAGCCTCCCCTAGCGCCCGGCCGGGCCCGCCTTGCGGAGGGCCTTGCCGGCCTCCGTCCTCACCCACTCGTTCTCGTCCTGCAGGGCCCGGGTGAGCGCCTGCACCGCCTCGGGCGGGAGCGGCGCGAGCCGGCCGAGGGCGCGTGCGGCTCGGGCCCGCACGCGTCCATCCTCGTCGCTCAGGGCGCGGATGTAGCCGGGACGCGCCACCGCCGGGTCGGCGCCGACCTGACCCAGGGCCACCACCGCTCCCAGCCGGACGTTCTCGAACGGGTCGCCCAGGGCGCCGAGCAGTCCGGGCACCGCCGCCCGGGAGGCCGCGGGGCCGATCGCGCCCAGGGCGGAGGCGGCCCGCCAGCGCACGTTGCTGCTCGGGTCCCGGAGGGAGGCCACGAGGTCGGGGACCGCGGCGAAGGCCGAGGGGCCGATGGAGCCCAGGGCGTCGGCTACGCGCCACCGGATCCCCGCGTCCTTGAACGCGACGAGCAGCGCGGGGACGGCGGAGCGGGCGGCGGGACCGATCTGGCCGAGGGCCCAGGCGGCGCGTCCGCGCACGCTCTCACGCGGGTCCTCGAGGGCCGCCACGAGCGCGGTGAGGGCCGACTGGGCGGCGGGCCCGAGACGACCGAGGACCGCCGCCGCTTCCGCGCGCCCCGGAGCCTTCGGGTCCTCCACCAGGGCGATCAGCGCGCGACGCACGGCTTCGGTGTCGGGCCCGATCCGGCCGAGGCTCTCCTCGGCGCGGAAGCGCACGCTCGCGTCGCGGTCGCGGAGGCGCGCCGCCAGCGGAAGCAGGGCCGCCTTGGCCCCTGGGCCCACGTGCCCGAGGGCCCAGGCGGCTCCGGCCCGGATGGGCGGCTCGGGATCGTCCAGCCGCCGGACGAGCTTGGGGACGGCCGACTCCGCGGCCGACCCCAGGTTGCCGAGGGCGCGCGCCGCCGCTGCCCGCTGGCGCGGGTCGTGGCCTTCGAGCCGGGCCAGAAGCTCGGGAACCGACGAGCCCGACGTGGCCGCTCCGGAACGCGAGGCGGTCCCGCCTCCGCTTCCCGCCGACCTCGGGGCCACGAGCTCCGAGGAAAGCACCCGCTCTGCCACCACCCGAGCCCCCATCGGGCTGAAGTGGTCGTAGTCGATGTAGGCGTCCGGCCCCGCCTCGGCCAGCGCAGGCAGCAGGTCGAGGAACGGGATCCCTTCGGCCTTGCAGAACCCCCCGATGGTTTGCTGCGCGGTGGGGGACGGGGCCCCCGGCATCACCTGCAGACGGAAGGGAAAGACGAGGACCGCGAGCGACGTCCCGTCGGCGCGGGCGTCCTCCCGCAGCTTCCGGACCTCCTCGAAGAGGCGCGCGAAGGCCTCCTTGACCTTCGGGCTGTCCTTCTGGGTGAACAGCTCGAGCACGTCGGCGATCTCCCGCTCCCGCGCCCGCACCAGCCGTCGCACGAGGGCCGATCTGCGATAGAGCGCGGCCACGAGCGCAGGCGGACGCGTGAGGTTGTTCTGGAGCTCCGGGACGTCGTTGAGGCAGATCCCGAGCAGGACCGCGTCCGGGCGGTACTTCCGGGCGATGCGCTCGTAGGCGATGCGCTCCTGCCGGGTGGACCAGCCGCCCAGCGCCACGTTGAAGACCTCGATCCGATCGTCCTGCGATTCGAGCAGGTCTTCCAGGACCTGCGGGTACGCCTCCTCGGGGCGAATCCCCCAGCCCAGGGTGGTGCTGTCGCCGAGGCAGATCACCCGCCGCACCCCCTCCGGCTTCTCGACCGTGCGCTCGCGGTCGCGCAACCCCTCGCTGTTGTAGTCCTCCCAGGGCGGCCAGCCCACCGCGGTGGACTTCACCGTATAGAAGCCGTCCTCCCAGTTCTCCCAGGGCGTGATGTAGGGCGCCACCACTCGGGGTGGCTGCCGGCTCTCCAGCAGCCGGCAGACCCCCTCCGTGCCGCCCAGGAAGATCACGACCGTGGCGGTGCTCAAGAGCAGGTTCGGGAGCACCTCGCGAAGGTAGACCCTCAAGGCGCTCAGGCCGGCCTCCGGAGGCCCGCCAGGAGGAAGTCCGCGAAGGTCCGGCCGATCTCCTCCGAGCGCGCCGGCCCCTTGGGATCGAACCAGCGCGTGATCCAGTTGACGGCGCCCAGGATCGCGAACGTGAGGAGCTTGGGGTCCCCGGGCGCGAAAGCGCCCGCGGCCATTCCTTCCCGGAGGATGCGCCGGATGCCGCGGTCGAAGCGGTCCCGCTTGGCGATCACCTTCTTGAGAAGGCGCGGGGAGAGCGCCTGCAGGTCCATGGTGAGGGCGGTCCCCCGCAGCTCGTCGATGATCATGTGGACGAAGGCCAGGATGAGGGTGCGGAGCCGGTCCTCCGGCGGGCCGCCCTCCTTCTCCACCCGCGCGAGGAGATCGAGCAGGATGTCGAGGGAATGGTCGTGGCAGAAATAGAGGATCTCCTCCTTGTCCCGGAAGTAGTAGTAGAGGCTCCCCTTGGTCATGTGGAGGGCCCGCGCGATCTCCTCTACGCTGGCTCCGTGGTAGCCCCGGCGCCGGAAGGCGGCGGCGGCGCTCCGGAGGATCTCCACCCGCCTGCGCCGGACCTTGCCGTTGCGGTCGTGCTTCGGTCGCATCACCGGCCGCGCGCGGAGGGCTCAGCCCTCATCGATCTGCTGGGCGAGATAGTTCTCGGCCCCGATCTCCTTGATCTGGTGGAGCTGCGCCTCCAGCCAGTCGATGTGCTCCTCTTCGCTCTTCAGGATCTCCTCTAGGAGGGCTCGGGTCCCGTTGTCGCCCTTGGCCCGCGCCAGCTCGATTCCCGCGTTCAGGCGCGCCACCGCGTCGTACTCGAGCTGCAGGTCGAGCTGGTGCTGCTCGGGGACGGTCTTCCCCACGTTGATCTTCATGTACCTTTGCATGTTGGGGGCGCCGTCGAAGTACAGGATCCGGTCGATCATCATCTGGGCGTGCTTCATCTCCCCCAGAGACTCCTTGTAGATGTGCTCCGCGAGGCGCTTGTAGCGCCAGTTCTCGCACATCCGCCCGTGGATGAAGTACTGGTTGATGGCGGTCAGCTCGGCCGAGAGCACGTCCTGCAGGACCTGGACAACCTCGTCGTTGCCTTTCATGCGCACCTCCTCGGGGCGTTGCCGCGATGGGGGCCGTCCGGTGGTCTTGGGATCTTATCCCGGGACAGGACCAGGGAGACGATGGTCAGCGGCGCCGGGCCAGATACGCCCTGAGGTCCGGCAGACGGGCGGTCCCTCCAGGGAGACGCCCCTGCACCTTTGTCTCCGATCATAGTGAAATCGGATTTCATGTTCAAGACGAGCCTGGGCCGTTTCGGGAGGCCGGCGTTGCTGCCTTCGCGCTACAATCGCCCCATGCCCGAGGCCCTCGACATCACCTGCCCCTGCTGCGAGGCCCTCCTCAAGATCGACCCTGAGACCGGCTCGGTGGTCTGGGTGGACAAGAAGAAGGCGCCCGCCAAGGACTTCGACGAGCTGGTCAACCGCGTCCGGTCGCAGAAGAGCGTGCTGGACGAGAAGTTCCAGCGCTCGGTCCAGCAGACCCGGAATCAGAGGGAGATCCTCGACAAGAAGTTCGAGGAGGCGCGTCGCCGCGCCGCCGAGGATCCCCTCGCCCGTCCCCCGCACCCCTTCGACAACGAGTAGCCGCGACGGACCGTAGGCACCGTGGCCCCCCTCATCCGTCTGGCCGAAGAGGCGGACGCCGCGGGCGTGCTCGCGATCTACGCGCCGGTGGTGTGCGAGACCGCGATCTCCTTCGAGCTCGAGCCACCGTCCCTGGAAGAGACGCGCGAGCGGATGCGGTCTCTCCAAACGCGCCTGCCCTGGCTCGTCTGCGCCGACGGCCCGGCGATCTGGGGCTACGCCTACGCGGACCGCTTTCGCGCCCACGCCGCCTACCAATGGTCGGCCGAGGTCACGGTCTACGTGAGCCCCGAGCGGCAGCGACGCGGGGTCGCGCGCGCCCTCTACGCGTCGCTCCTCGCCGCCTTGCGTCTCCTGGGCTACCGCAACGCGTTCGCGGGCATCGCCCTCCCCAACCCCGCCAGCGTCGCCCTCCACGAGGCCCTCGGCTTCCGGCCTGCGGGCCTCTTGCGAGCGGCGGGCTTCAAGCTCGGCCGCTGGCACGACGTGGGCTGGTGGCAGCTCGAGCTGCAGCCCCTCGGCCGGCCCGAGGCTCCGCCGACCCTGGTGACCCTGGCGCAGGCTTCCGCGGAATGGCAGACGGCCCTTCAGAGCGGCCTGGCCCAGTTGCACGACCCGGGATCTCCGTCCTAAGCTGAGGCTCCCACCGTAGCCCTGGAGGCTCCCGATGATGAAGCGTCTCGCTCTGTTCGCCGCGCTCTCCGCCGTCGCCATCCCCGCCCTCGCCCACGGCGCCGACCGCGGCGCGGCCAAGGCCACCGTAGCCGGCAAGGCGGTCACGATCGACTACGGGCGCCCCAGCCTGAAGGGCCGCGACATGCTGGGCCAGGCCGAGGTGGGCAAGGCCTGGAGGATGGGCGCCGACGCCGAGACCACGCTGAAGACGGACGCCGACCTGAGCTTCGGCGGGGCGTCCGTCCCCAAGGGCGAGTACGTCCTCACCGCGACCAAGCTGGCGGACGGCAAGTGGCAGCTCAACGTAGCCACGAAGGAGAAGGCCAAGGTGGCGGAGGTGGCCCTCGAGACGGCAAAGCTGCCGGCCAGCGTGGAGACCCTCACCATCGAGCTGACCGGCGAGAAGGACAAGGGGACCTTCACGATGTCCTGGGGCGAGGTCGCCCTCAAGGCCGGCTTCACGGGCAAGTAGGCGGGCGGCGCGGGCGCATCAAGGGGGCGCGACCGCGGCGCCCCTTTGCTTCGTGACGACCCAGCCGCGGCGGAGGTAGACCCAGTAGCCGATCCGCTCGTGCAGGACCTGGCCGAAGAGGGCCAGGCGCTCCTGCGGCCGGTCCAGGGTCTCCAGGTCGAAGCGCGTCTCCACCGCGGGCACGCACACGACCTCGATCCCTTCGGCCTCCACGGTCGCGCAGGCCCGGCGCGTGTGCGTGGGTGACGTCACCACGAGCAGCCGCTTCCAGCCGCGCTCGCGGCAGAGGCGGGCCGCGGCCACCGCCTCGTCGCGGGTGGTCTCGACCGGCCCCACGGTCAGGAGCTCCTGGCTGAGGCCGAAGCGCTGCATGAAGCTGCGAGCGAGGGGCGCGTATCGGGCCAAGGGGGCCGGCTTCTCGGTGAGAATGAGACAGGAAGCCTGCCCGTCGGCCAGCAGCTCCAGGCCGCGGAGCAGCCGGCTCGCTGACTCGGGGGTCGGCTCGCCGTCCCGCTGAAGGCGCGAGCTGAGGACGAGCACCGCTTCGCCGCGCTGGAGCGGGTCGGCGCGGACCAGCCCCGCCGCGAGCCTGCCCGCGAGCGGAGTGTAGGAGGCGGCCAGCCAGAGGAGGGCGAGCCCCAGGGCGATCCCGGCCGCGAGCGGCCGCAGGCGGGTGGTCCACAGCAGAGCCCCCGCCGCGGCCCCCGCCACGACCAGGACCAAGCGGTCGCCCCAGAACGAAGCGGCCGCCATCAGATCGAGGTCGCGGGCCAGGCTCCCGGCGAGGGCGCCCACGGCCAGCCCCACTCCGAGACCGCGCACGACCCTCCCTCGGTCGATCACTCTGGGTCTAGATGATGAAGAGAGGGGCCAGCACGAGGGTGATCGTCGCCAGCATCTTGATCAAGACGTGGAGCGAGGGGCCGGCGGTGTCCTTGAACGGGTCCCCCACCGTGTCGCCCACCACCGCCGCCTTGTGGGTCTCGGACTTCTTGCCCACCACCTTGCCGTCCACCTTGAACTCGCCCGACTCGATGTACTTCTTCGCGTTGTCCCAGGCCCCTCCCCCGTTGTTCATCACGGTGGCCAGGAGGATCCCCGCGATGGTGCCGACCATCAGCAGGGCGGCCACCGCCTCCGCCCCGAGCTGGCCGTAGGGCGAAAGGTAGCGGAAGCTGAACCCGACCACGACCGGGGTGAGCACCGCCAGCAGGCCCGGAGCCACCATCTCCCGCAGGGCGCCCTGGGTGACGATGTCGACGCAGCGCGCGTAGTCGGGCTTCGCGGTCCCCGCCATGATCCCGGGGTTCTCCTTGAACTGCCGGCGCACCTCGGTGATCACGACCTGGGCCGCCTTGCCCACCGCCTTGATCGCGAGGGCGCTGAACACGAACACCAGGGTCGCTCCCAGGAGCCCCCCCACGAACACGGGCACCCGGGTCAGGTCCACCCTGATCGCGCTGCCCGTGATCTTCTCCACCTCGTCGAGGTAGGCGCGGAAGAGCAGGAAGGCGGCCAGGGCGGCGGAGCCGATGGCATAGCCCTTGGTGAGGGCCTTGGTCGTGTTGCCCACCGCGTCCAGACGGTCCGTCTTGTGGCGGATCTCCTCCGGCTGCCTGGACATCTCGATGATGCCCCCCGCGTTGTCGGTGATGGGCCCGAAGGTGTCCATGGCCAGGATGTACGCGCAGGGGGCGAGCATGCCCATGGTGGCGATGGCGGTGCCGTAGAGACCGGCCCCGGGCAGGTCGCCCAGGGCCATCTTGCCGCACCAGTACGCGCCCAGGAGCGCCATCGAGATCACCACCACCGGCGCGCCCGTGCACTCGAAGCCCACCGCGAGGCCGCTGATGATGTTCGTGGCGGGGCCGGTCCGGCTCGCCTCGGCGATGGACCTCACCGGCCGGTACTTGTACTCGGTGTAGTACTGGGTGATCCAGACGAAGGCGTAGGCGGTGAGGATGCCGATGACCCCGGCCCCCAGGAGGTAGCCCTGGTGCACGTAGGCCCCGGTTCCGCCCACCGGCCGCAGCAGGAGATAAACGGCCGCCGCGAAGCCGGCCATGGCCAGGACCGTGGTGACGAGATACCCGCGGTTCAAGGCGCTCATGGGGTCTTCGTCTTCGCGGCACTTCACGGTGAAGACGCCCACGATGGTGGCGATGAGGCCGAAGGCCCGGGCGAGGAGCGGGAACAGGATCCCCCCCATGCCGAAGACCGGGAAGAGGGCGATCCCCAGGATCATGGCCCCGACGTTCTCGGCCGCCGTCGACTCGAAGAGGTCGGCCCCGCGCCCCGCGCAGTCGCCCACGTTGTCGCCCACGAGATCGGCGATCACCGCGGGGTTGCGCGGGTCGTCCTCGGGGATCCCGGCCTCGACCTTGCCCACGAGGTCGGCCCCCACGTCGGCCGCCTTGGTGTAGATGCCCCCCCCGAGCTGGGCAAAGAGGGCCACGAAGCTGGCCCCGAAGCCGAAGCCCACGATCTGCAGGGGCACGTGCCGGTAGTCGTGCATCCCGTCGAAGAGGTAGAAGAGGCCGCCCACCCCGAGCAGGCTCATGGCGACCACCGAGAGCCCGGACACCGCTCCCCCGCGCAGGGCGATCTGCAGGGCCTTGTTCAGGCTGGTCATGGCCGCGGCCGCGGTGCGGATGTTGGCCCGGATGGAGACGAACATCCCGATGTAGCCGGCGATGGCCGAGCAGAGCGCCCCCGCCACGAACGAGATCGTGACCTTCCAGAAGGTGCCGCCGCCCATCTCCGCGATGTTCCTGACCTCGCGGTTCAGGTAGTAGAAGGCGAAGATGGCGGCCGCCGCGACCAGGGAGAGCCCCCCGATCGTCCGGTACTGGCGGGAGAGAAAGGCTTCCGCCCCTTCCCGAATGGCGTCCGAGATCTCCCGCATCTCGGGCTTGCCGGTGTCGGCGGCCAGCACCTGGCGGGCGAGGAGGAAGGCCACTCCCAGGGAGAGAAGGCTGATCCCGATGACGAGCGGCAGGACGATCTCGACCTCCATGACGCCTCCGATGACTTGTCGCTAGAAGCTCAGGCCGGCCGGGAGCCATCCAGACAAACCCTGCGAGGGTAAGGCCGAACGCGGGGCGGCGTCAACCGCGCTCTCCCCTACCGAACGGTCGGGACGATGCCTTGGCGCGCTCGGGACCTGCACTAGAATCGCGCGACTCGCGAAGCTCCGGAGGCGCTCGTTGATCAGTCTCGATCTCGTCCACACCCTGGCATTCTCGGGGGTGGTCCTGTTCGCGGGATACCGGATCCGGCGGGCCGTGCCCCCGCTCGCGCGCTACAACATCCCCGCTCCGGTGGTCGGTGGGCTCTTAGTCGCCGCCGCCATCGCGCTCGCCCGGAGCCGGGGCGCCACCCTCCTGCAGTTCGATACCACTCTCCAGTCACCGCTCATGATCGCGTTCTTCGCCTCCATCGGCTTTGGCGCCAGCCTCTCCCTCCTGCGCGTGGGCGGCCCGGCGGTCGCCCTGTTCCTGGCCGCCTCCACCGTGGTCGCGGTCGCCCAGAACCTGCTCGGGGCCGCGGTGGCGGTCGCCCTCGGCCGGCCTGCCCTCATGGGCGTCCTGGCGGGATCGGTGACCTTGACCGGCGGCCCGGCCACCGGCCTCGCCTTCGCTCCCCTGTTCGAGCAGGCGGGGGTGACGGGAGCGGCCACCCTGGCGGTTGCGGCGGCGATGGTCGGGATCGTCTCGGGCGGGTTGCTGGGCGGCCCGATCGGCACCTTCCTCGTGGAGCGGCACCGCCTGAGAACCGCGATGGAGCCGCGGGGGGCGGCGCCCACCACCGCCGCCACGGACCTCGTGGAGGAGCGCCTCCCCGAGCCCAAGGCGGCGACGCCCGCGGGGGAGGACGTCAGCAGCTACGCGCTCCTCAAGGCGGTGGTGGCCCTGCTGGTGGCCCTCTGGGCCGGGTCCTGGATCAGCCGGGGGTTCGTCGCCCTGGACATCACCCTGCCGGCCTACATCGGGGCCATGCTGGCCGCGGCCGCGCTGCGCAACCTCGACGACCTGACGGGGGGGCTCGGCCTCTCGCAGCGGCTCATCGACGATCTCGGGAACGCGGCCCTCTCCCTCTTCCTGGTGCTGGCTCTCATGACCCTGCGGCTCTGGGAGCTGGCCGGTCTGGCCCTGCCCCTCGCCGTGCTGCTGGCGGCCCAGGTCGCGCTCGTGGCCGCGGTCTGCCCGCCGATGTTCCGCCTCATGGGCCGGGACTACGACGCGGCCGTGATGTCGAGCGGCTTCTGCGGCTTCATGCTGGGGACCACGGCGAACGCCATGGCGAACATGGGGGCGCTGGTGGAGCGCTACGGCCCCGCCCCCCGCGCCTTCCTCGTGGTGCCCATGGTGGGAGCGTTCTTCATCGACTTCACGAACGCGCTGATCGTCACCGCCTTCCTCAACCTCTGGCGGTAGCCGGCTTCCGGCCATGCCCCACGACATGCCGCTCCTCAGCACGATGGCCGCGGCATTCGTCGCGGCCTGGGTGCTGGGCATCGTCGCCCAGAAGCTCCGCCTGTCCCCGATCGTCGGCTACCTGCTCGCGGGGGTGGCCATCGGCCCCCACACCCCGGGCTTCGTCGGTGACGTCCCGCTCGCCCGCCAGCTCGCCGAGGTGGGAGTCGTGCTCCTCATGTTCGGGGTCGGGCTCCATTTCCACCTCAAGGACCTCATGGAGGTGAGGGGGATCGCGATCCCGGGCGCTCTCCTGCAGAGCACGGTGGCGACGCTGCTCGGCCTGGCCGTCGGCACCGCGTTCGGTTGGCCCATCACGGAGGGGATCGTGCTCGGGATGGCCCTGTCGGTGGCGAGCACCGTGGTCCTGCTGCGCGGTCTGGAGGCCCACAACCTGCTCGGAACGCCCGCCGGCCACGTGGCGATCGGGTGGCTGATCGTCGAAGACCTGCTCACCGTGGTCGTGCTCGTGGTGATCCCCGCCCTGGGCCAGGCCCCGCGCGCCGCCGTCCCGGGAGGCGGCCTCGCCGCATCCCTGGGGATCGCCCTCGCCAAGCTCGGCGCGCTGGTGGCCCTGGTGTTCTTCGCGGGATCGCGCGTCGTGCCCTGGAGCCTGTCGTACGTGGCCCGCCTCCGCTCCCGCGAGCTCTTCACGCTGACGGTCCTGGCCCTGGCGGTGGCGATCGCCACTGCGGCGGCGGTCTTCTTCGGGGCCTCCATGGCCCTGGGCGCATTCCTCGCCGGCATGGTGGTCGGGCAGTCGCCGGTGAGCCAACAGGCGGCGGCGGACGCCCTCCCGCTGCGCGACGCCTTCGCCGTCCTCTTCTTCGTCTCGGTCGGCATGCTCTTCGAGCCGGCCTTCCTGCTCCGCGAGCCGATGCTGCTGTTGGCCGCGCTGGGCGTGGTGCTCGTCGGCAAGCCGCTGGCCGCCCTGGTGGTGGTAGCGGTCCTCGGCTACTCGACCCGCACCGCCCTGGTGGTGGCGGTCGGCCTCGCCCAGGTCGGCGAGTTCTCCTTCATCCTCGGGGACGTCGCCCGGCACCACCACCTCCTTTCCGAGACGGGTTACAGCCTGCTGATCGCCTGCGCCCTGGCGTCGATCTCGGTCAACCCGTTCCTGTTCCTCTGGCTGGACCCCGTCGAGCGCCTGGCGCGGCGGCGGCCCATTCTGTGGCGGCTGCTCAACGCGGCGGCCACGCGTCGGCGCGAGGGCATCAATCGCAGCGCGGCGCAGCGGATCGGGAACAGCTCGTCTCCCCTTTCCATCGTGGTGGGCTACGGACCGGTGGAACAGGCGGTGGACCGGGTGCTGCGCGACGTGGACTCGGAGACCGTGGTTATCGACCTGAACCTGGACACGGTGGCGGACCTGGCCCGGAAGGGGCGCCTCGCCCTGTACGGCGACGCCAGCCATGCAGACATCCTGAAGCAGGCGGGCATCTCCCGCGCGAGCACGCTCGTGGTCACGCTGCCCCACTCCGTCAACCGGGCGCCCCTGGTCCTGGCGGCTCGGCGGCTCAATCCCGGCTGCCGCATCTACGTGCGGGCGCGCTACCTCAAGGAACGCGCGGAGCTCGAGCAGGTGGGCGCCCATGCCGCGTGCTTCGAGGAGCTGGAGGCCGCGGTCGCCCTCACCGCTCGCGTGCTGGCTGACCTGGGAATCGACGCGGCCACGATCGCCCGGGAAGCGGATCGCGTGCGCAGGGAGACGATGGGCGAGCCGCCGTGGTAACCTGCCGCCGCCCCGAGGGGGCGGAGGCGAGATGACCTGGAACCAGGCCTACGACCCTTTCGGCTTCTGGCCGCTCTCGACCCTGGTCTCCGCGCTGCCCGTCGTCACCCTGTTCTTCGTCCTGGTCGTCCTGCGGCGGCGCGTCTGGGTGGCGGCCCTCTCCGGGATGGCGCTGGCGGTGCTCCTGGCCGCGGTGATCTTCCGCATGCCGGCCTCGATGATCGCGAGCGCCTCCGCGCTCGGCGTGATCTTCGGCTTCCTCCGGATCGCCTGGATCATCATCGCCTCGATCTTCCTCTACAACGTGGCGGTGGAGACCGGCCAGTTCCAGGTCATGAAGGAGTCGATCGCCGGCCTCTCCTCCGACTGGCGCATCCAGGTGGTCCTGATCGCTTTCTGCTTCGGCGCTTTCCTGGAAGGAAGCGGGGGGGGCGGGGCCCCCGTGGCCATCGCCGGCTCGTTCCTGGTCGGCCTGGGCTTCCCCCCCTTCCAGGCGGCCACGGTCTGCCTCCTGGCCAACACGGCGCCCGTGGCCTGGGGGGGCGTGGGAAACCCCATCCGGGTGCTGTACGGCGTGACCGGCCTCCCCGAGCACGCCCTCAACGCGATGACGGGGCGGATCCTCCCGCCCTTCTCGCTCCTCCTGCCCATCTGGCTGGTGCGCTCGATGGTGGGCTGGAAGGAAACGCGCGAGGTCCTCCCCGCCCTCCTGGTGGCGGGAGGCTCCTTCGCGGCCATGCAGTTCGGCTGGTCGAACTACGCCGAGAACAGCCTCGTGGACATCGTGTCCGCGGCCTTCTCCCTGATCGTCATGGTGGGCTTCCTGAAGGTTTGGAAGCCTGGGAAGGTCATGGAGCTGGAGCGGGAGGCGAGCGCCCTCCCGATGAGGCGCCACTCGACCCGGGCGGTGCTCCGCGGCTGGTCGCCGTTCATCTACGCTTCGGTGCTCATCTTCCTGTGGGCGCTGCCCGCCTTCAACAAGCACCTCCGCTTCGCCAGCCTCAGCTTCCCCATGCCCGGTCTCGACGGGGCGGTGATCCGGGTCCCCCCGGTGGTACCGGCGCCCACCCCGGAGACGGCCGCGGTGGATCTCAACGCCCTGGCGCTCCCCGGCACGGCCGTCTTCGCGGGCGCCCTGCTCGCGGCGCCCCTCCTGGGAATGCCGCTGCGCCGGGCCCTCACGATCCTGGGCCGGACGTTCCGCCAGCTCGTCCCTTCCATGCTCGCCATCAGTTTCATGGTGGGCCTGGCCTACGTGACGAAGTACTCGGGGATGGACACGGTCCTTGGGCTCAGCCTCACCCGCACGGGCTGGATCTACCCGTTCTTCGGCACCCTCCTCGGCTGGCTGGGGGTGGCGCTCACCGGGACGGACGCCGGCTCCAACGCCCTGTTCGGCAACCTCCAGAAGGTCACTGCCGAGCAACTGGGCCTCAGCCCCATACTGATGGCCTCTGCCAACAGCGCGGGCGGGGTCATGGGCAAGATGATCGACGCCCAGAGCATCGTGGTGGCCAGCACCTCGACCCGCCTCACGGGCCGGGAGGCCGACATCTTCAAGGCCGTCTTCTGGCACAGCATCACCCTGGCCAGCCTGGTCGGCCTCGTGGTCCTGCTCTACGCCTACGTGACACCCTGGATCGTTCCCCGAGGCTGAACGGCATGGAGATCGTCCACTGGTTCGTCGACTTCTTCCTGCACCTCGACCAGCATCTGGCCGTGGTCATCCAGCAGTACGGCGTCCACACCTACACCCTGCTCTTCCTGATCGTCTTCCTGGAGACGGGCCTCGTGGTGACCCCGCTCCTTCCGGGCGACTCGCTCCTCTTCGCCGCGGGGAGCTTCGCCGGCCTGGGGGCGCTCAGCCTCTGGCCGCTCCTGCTGCTTCTCTGCGCGGCCGCGATCCTCGGGGATAGCCTCAACTACGCGATCGGCGCCTATCTCGGCCCCCGGGTCTTCCACTTCCCGCGGTCGCGCTTCTTCAACCCGGACCACCTGAAGAGGACCCACGACTTCTACGAGAATTACGGAGGCAAGACGATCATCGTCGCCCGCTTCGTCCCCATCATCCGCACCTTCGCCCCCTTCGTGGCCGGCATCGGCGCGATGAGCTACGGGCGCTTCCTGGCCTACAACGTGGCGGGGGGGCTCCTGTGGGTGTCGGTCTGCGTCTTCGCGGGCTACTTCTTCGGGAACCTGCCCCTGGTCAGGAAGAACTTCAGCCTCGTCATCCTCGCGATCGTCGTGATCTCGCTCCTGCCCGCGGTGGTGGAGTATCTGAGGCACCGCCTCGAGGCCCGGCGGCAGGCCCCACTGCACCCAAGGGGTCCGGGGGCCTCCGCCTAGGGGCGCTCGGGGATTTCGCTCGGCTACCGGCCCTGGCTCGGGACGGGCACGTGGCCCGTCACCGCCTCGCCCCGGCCGATCCGGGCCATCACGCTGTGGTGCCGGCTGTAGCCGAAGTAGGTGATGAGGCCGAGCCCCAGCCACACGAACAGGCGCAGCCAGTTCTCCGGGGGCAGGGAGAACATCAGGAGCAGGCAGGTCAGGATCCCGGCGACGGGCACGAACGAGCCCAGGGGCGCGCGAAACGGCCGCTCCGCGTCGGGGTGGGTGCGCCTCATGATGAGCACCGCCGCGCACACGACCGTGAACGCGAACAGGGTGCCGATGTTCGTGAGGTCCGCGAGGATGCGCAAAGGCAGGAAGGCGGCCCCCAGGGCCACGAACACGCCGGTGAGGATCGTGGCCTTCCAGGGGGTGCGGAAGCGGGGGTGGACCGCCCCGAAGAACGAGGGCGGGACCATCCCGTCGCGGGCCATGGCCAGCCAGACCCGGGGCTGGCTCAGCATCATGACCAGGAGCACGGAAGTGATGCCGCACATCGCCCCGAGGGAGATCAGGCCGCGCGCCCACGGCAGCCCCGCCTGCCGGAAGGCGTCCGAGACGGGGGTCTCGATGTTGATCTGGCCGTAGGGGACCATGCCCGTCAGCACGGCGGCCACCGCGATGTACAGAATCGTGCAGACGATGAGGGAGACCACGATCCCGATGGGCACGTCCTTGCGTGGGTTGCGCGCCTCCTCGGCGTGCGTCGACACCGAGTCGAAGCCGATGTAGGCGAAGAAGATCACCGCCGCGCCCGCGAGCATGCCCAGGGGCTCGCCGCCCTTGCCGGTCTGGCCGAACAGGGTGTGCCCGAAGAAGCTGACCCCGGAGAGGCCGAAGGGAGCGAAGGGCTTCCAGTTCGCGGGGTCGACGTAGAAGGCACCCACCGCGATGACGAAGAGCACGATCGACACCTTCACGACCACGATCGCGGTGTTGAAGCCCGCGCTCTCCTTGATGCCGATCACCAGCACCCACGTCACCAGGGCGGCGATGCAGATCGCCGGCAGATCGAGGACGCTGCCCGTGCCCACGATGTGGCCCAGGGCGGGGTCGTAGTCGAAGGGTGCGTTGGAGAGGCCCTTGGGCAGGTGGATGCCCGCGACCGCCAGCACGTCCTGGAAGTTCTTGGACCAGCCGTGGGCCACCGTCATCGACGCCACCGCGTACTCCAGGATCAGGTCCCAGCCGATGATCCAGGCGAACAGCTCGCCCAGGGTGGCGTAGGCGTAGGTGTAGGCGGAGCCCGCCACCGGTGCCATGGACGCGAACTCCGCGTAGCAGAGGGCGGCGAAGATGCAGGCGAGGCCGGACGCCACGAAGGAGAGCATGAGCGCGGGGCCCGTCTTGTCGTGGGCGGCCACCCCGGTGAGGACGAAGATGCCGGTGCCGATGACGGCGCCCACCCCGAGGGCCGTGAGCTGAACAGGGCCGAGCACCCGGCGGAGCCGGTTCTCGCCCTTCATCTCCTCGAGGAGCAGGGCCAGCGGTTTCCGGGCGAAGAGCTGGTTGGCCAAGGCTAGAGCCTCCCGGTCAGGGCCGCGGCAGCGTCGCCGGGCGTACGGTGGCGGCGAGCATAGGGGATTCCCCCGGAAAGTCAACGCCGCCGGGGGTTGGTGTGAGCGATGGTGGCCCGGCCTGCGGTGGGGAGTGGATTGGAGCTTGACGGGCTCGTGGCAGCGTAGTAGCTTTCCGCTCCCTCCCCAGCGAATTCGTGAATGCGAACGTGGGTGGCCGGTGTGTCGGGGTCGGTTCCTTCGCCCGCCGGGGTCTCCCCCGGGTATCGTCGACGTGTCGCCAAGGAGTGTGCCATGGCTGGAGCCCTTCGCCGTTCGGGATTCCCCCTGGGAGTCCTGGTGCTGGTCTGCGCCACCGCGGATGCTCGAGAGGCCGGCGCACCCTTGCAGCCCCGACCGACGCGGCCTGAGGTCACGAGGGCCGCGCACCACGACGCCTCCAACGGGATTGTTGGCCACGTAGGCGTAAGCATTCAGTTCGGGTACCGGGCGAGCACTCACTCCTACAGGGTCTTCGGAGAGTGTTAGCGCTCGCCAAGAAGCGCGCTTTTCTGACTGGCGAAGGGCTTGAGCTTGGCAGCGAGGTAGTCGATGTACGCGGGGTCGGGGGGCTGCTCGAGGACCTCATCGATTGCGGGAAGGAAGTAATGGAGGGTCCGGACTGGCGGAAGTGGCAGACCTGAGCGGAGTGTCCGGCGAGCTGCCGCCAAGAGCAGAGCCGTGCGGACAGTCCTGAGGGGCACGCCGCGGCGGCAGAGGTCACGAGCGAGGCGGCGGTCTTGCCGGCTGGGCCGCCAGGGGGTTCCTGGCAGGGAGCTGTAGGTGGCGAGCACGGCCTCGAGGTAGAGGCGTTCCTGGTCGGCTGGCCGCTTCACTTCTTCTTCCTCCTGGCGGCGGCCTCCTTCTGGCTCTCGTGCACGCGGTAGCTGTCTCCCTCGATCATGGTGACGTCGGCGTGGTGGGTGAGCTTGTCGAGCAGAGTGGCGGTGGAGGTGGCGTTGGGGAAGACGGTGTTCCAGTCGCGGAAGGCGAGGTTGGTGGTGAGGACGATGGACTTCTTCTCGTAGCGGCGATCGACGACCTTGTAGAGCAAGTCGGCGGCGTGGTGGTCGTAGGAGAGGTAGCCGACCTCGTCGATCACCAGGATTTGCGGGGAGGCGTACTTGGTGAGCTTGCGGCGGAAGGTGGTTTGGGCGACTTCGGAGCGCAGGTCATCGAGTAGCTCGGCCGCGGTCACGAAGAGGACGGAGTGGCCGGAGAGGGCGGCCTGGTAGGCAAGGTTCTTGGCGATCATGGTCTTGCCCACGCCGTTGGCGCCCAGGAGCACGAGATTGCGGTGCTCCTCGACGAAGTCGAGGGTCAAGGCGCGCTCGACGACGTCCCTCTCGATCTTCTTGGGCCAGTTCCAGTCGAAGTCGGCGATGGGCTTGAAGCGGCCGATGCGGGAGCGCTCCAGGCGTCTCTCCAGGCTCCGCTTGGCGCCCTCGGTCAGCTCCAGGCGGACGATCTCCTCGACCACCTGGCGCGGAGAGAAGCGGCCCTTGCTGGCACGGGCGAGGAAGTCGTCGATGCAGTCGGCCAGGGCCACGAGGCCGATCTGGGCGAGTTGCTCCTTGACGTCAGGAGTCCTGGTCGTCGTCGGTGCGGGAAAGCTCATCGTAGATCTCCGCTTGATGCGGCCGGACCACGAGGTCGGCCAGGTCGGGACGGCGAGAGAGGTCGACGGGCAGAGGCGGCCGGGTCTTGGCCGCGCGGCGGCGCCGCTCCAGTAGGTAGGCGACCGAGGAGATGCGAGGCGTGTCGCGCTCGAGAGCCTCGATCAAGGCGGCCCGCAGGGCCTGCGCCCCGTAGTCGTCGAGCAGGCGCAGGAGCTTGAGGGTAGTGGATCCGGCGTTCTCGCCCTTGGCGAACGCCGCCTGAAGGAAAGCCTGGGTTTCGGGCACGACGGCGGTGAGGCGGCCGGAAGGCGTCTGTCCTCTGGCTCTGCGCTTGTGCTCGAGCAAGGCCTCCTCGTGGCCGGCCTGGTCGATGTACTGGTCGCGGTCGTAGCTGCGGCGGTGACGTACCGGATGGCTCGCTCCACCTTGCCTTTCTGGTTGCCCTTGCCAGGGGCGCAGGGGCGCGGCTGGAAGTGGTAGTGCGAGCAAAGCTCGATCAGCCGCGGGTGGAAGTGGACGGCGCTGCCCTGCCGCTCCAGCACCGCGGACTTGAGGTTGTCGTACAAGATCA
>WNFZ01002503.1_pt1 | contig 17412 bp, 16 predicted proteins | sample 5400081 | NCBI WGS metagenome assembly WNFZ01 (sample SAMN13153365, study PRJNA577476) | soil metagenome | isolation source: 80 cm soil or saprolite under grassland replicate 1 | place: USA:California | collected 2016-06-15 | reverse complement strand
TTCGACGTAGAGACAATCGCTCGTATTCCCAAAACTGTGTATGCATTCAACCCAATGTTCTTTGTGTGCGAATCATTTGAGCAAATGGATGCGTTGCTTGATTCGTATCTGAAGCCGATAGCACTGCGCAATTGAAAACAAGTTGATAAAGGTCCACCTCCTCCTTTGTGAGAGGCGGATGCGCCCTAATTGACTCTAGCCCCTCGGCTGATTAATTCATCAGTAGTTAATGCTGCCGCGAGTACGACCCAGGCGATCACCTGTGCAAGTCGTAATCCACCCAAGATCAATGTGCTATCACCGCGGAACGCTTCAAGGAAGAGACGCGCCCCAGCCGTCAGCGCGGCGAATAAAAGAAAATCAGAACCAGCGGGACGATCCGTTTTACGAAACCAGATCAATCCAAAAATTAGCAGTGACGCGATGAGTTCATAAATCTGGGTGGGATGACGAATCGCGTTCCATAATTCAATTCCCCAGCGGACACTTGTTGGTATCCCAAACGCTGTCCCTGCGGCGAGATGAGAAAGGGAGAGCCCGATTGCTAGTGTGGCAAATAATGGAGTCAATGTATCGAGTGTAGACCAAAAAGGAAGTTTTTGTTGCTTCCCATACACAACCCCAACCAGAATCGCAGTTGCCAGCGCGCCAATGGGATCGAACAAATCCACATTAATCGAAAAAATGCTAAGTGGGCTTTGCGTGAATACAGAGAGATTTTCCAGAGCAAAAAGGACGCGTCCGCCGATGATGTAGCCGAGGATGCTGTAGTAGACTATATTGTTGAGAGCATCTTTCGAAATGCTGTGCTGTTGCACCCGTCTTTCCGAGAGAGCGAGTCCAAACCATAGTGCGGCGAGGAGCAATATCAAGTGACGAGGCGGGGCGAAGAGGGAACGAAAGAGCGTGATCATAGTATTTGCAACAAGCGACTGTTACCTTAGTATATTCTCAATACGAGTACGGAGCAGTGCCTCCGCCATGGGTCCACCGATGACAACTTCGTTGATGATACCGTCCTGGTTGATAAAAAATGAAGAGGGGAGCGACTTCATCTGATACGCGGTTGCCATATCGCCTGTTTCGTCGAGCAAGATCGGGTAGGTGAGTGCTTGCTCATTGACAAATGGTGCTATTTTCTCAGCCGCATCCTGAGAGGTCATGTTGACGGCGAGAACGATAAAACCCTGATCTTTGTATTCATTGTATACTGTTTCGATGGTCTGCATTTCGGTGCGGCAAGGCGGGCACCACGTCGCCCATAGATTGACCAGTACGGCGTGTCCACGCAAGTCTGAAAGCTTTACCGTTTCCCCGGTCAGTGTTTTTAGCTCGAAATCTGGAGCTGGAAATCCTTGGTGAGGCGCGGGACTCTTTCCTGATGTGGATGTTCCAGTTTTGTCTGCACTTAGGAAAATCCAAAAGAAACCAAGGATTAGGATGACTGCATAAATAATTCTTCGTTGAGTCTGTTGCATTGCGTTCCCTTTTCGGCTACACTGATATCGAAAACGTATTCATAAGGAAAAGATGCTATGACAACCGATCTAATCATTTTTGCCGGCGCAGACATTTCATCAGGACGGAAACCTGTCACATTTGCCGCGTTGGATATGGACTTAAATATTTTTATGCTCGAAAAGTGGAGCTTGGCTGAATCCGTCTCATGTTTGAAAGAATATGAAAACATTTTACTCGTAATAAATTCTCCTGCTCGAAAATCAGAGCACACTGCTTCTGACGATTTCAAAGGGGAAATTCTTCAGACAGGTTTTGGTCCTGTTTCCGGGAATGATCCTCGCCAATGGGCGGAGACGGATACACAGAAGTGTTTTCTAGCGCTTTGTGAAAATGGGCTCCTGCCGCGTCGAAGCCTTGAAGGAAGAATTCAGCGGGCTTTGATCCTCTACGGAGAAGGATTACAAATCCCTGACCCGATGGATTTCTTTGAAGAGATTACGCGGCACAAATTGCTGCAAGGAATTCTTCCGATGGGCAATTTGCATTCGGTAAAAGAACTGGATGCGCTCATCGCGGCGTATATGGCGTGGATGACGGTCAATCGTCCGAAGCATATCAATCTCAAAGATAATCTTATTCTGCCAGTTCAAGAATAAAACTCTCCCTCAAATGAAAATCTGCCTGAAGCTTGCGATGTGTTAGTGCCCAATAGGTTTCGTGCCCATCCTGCGTTTGGATGACACTTGAGATGCCTGCCTGAATTGGATGTTCGATGTGAATTATTGGACGCAGATCAATGGTGGCGTCAACCGAGGCGCATTCCGATTTCCGCGTGAGCGAAAACTGCAACTGTTGAATTGACATTTCTTGGCGTAAACCAATCCTGCGATACGCGTCCATATAATAGACGTTCCAGTCACCAGATGGTGACATGTTGAATTCCCAGTATTGAGGTCCATTGGGAATGGCAAGAAAAAATTCAAAGCAGGTTGCCCGCCATAGATCATCTTTACGCGTGGGATGGGGTGAGATATCAGGAAAGCGGATAATTTCAGTGTTTCCCATAAGGGCATAGTGAATAGTAAGAATATTATTCCGGCGCGAAATCTTTCCGGTGATTTCGATAGCAGGAATGTTTGAATCGGGGAAAGGGGTCAATGAAAAGGAATGTTCGCTCATACTGGGCGCGAGACCATGCTTTGGATGACGTTGCGGATGTCTACTTCGTGCGATTCGATGGACTCGGTCAATCTAAACTGTACAAGGGCTCGCAGCAGATTATGTTCGGGATGCTTCACCTTGAAATATATATTTCCTGCTAAATAATCGGTGAAGAAGCGGACACCAAGTTCAAAGGCGATCAGCCGGATCGAATCAAAAAGATAATCATAATCGGCTTCGGTCAGGAAGTGGCGCGCCTGGGTGAGGTAACCGGTCAGAATCGCCTGGCCAATTTCCGGCTCGAAATGGACCGCTTCCCATTGCTCAGTCTCCTCGCCGAGTGGATTGCATCCCGAACGCATACAATCCCCGATGTCATAATGGATCAGCCCTGGCTTGACTGTATCAAGATCCACGAGGCTGATTGCGCGTCCCGTTGCGTTTTCGATCATCACATTGTTAACTTTGGGATCGCCGTGAACGGGACGCAAGTGAAGTTTGCCGCGCTTGCGCGCATTTTCCAATACATGTGACCACTCACGACGCTTCATTACAAAATTAATGCAATATTGCACCTCAGCACCAGATTTATGTCCGTTATGTGAAAACGCTTGATCAAACTGCTGGATGTAACGTGGGGTGACATGGAATCCTTCCAGCGTATCTGCCAACATTTCAATGGGCAGGTCGCTGATGAGATCCTGAAACGTCCCAAGTGCATAGCCCACTTCGCGTGCATGATCGAGATCCTTGATTGTATCGAAGGAACGTGCCGCATCTATGTAACTGATAGCGCGCCAGAACTTGTCTTCGACGTCGATATAAAAATCCTGACCGTCACGCGTCTGTAAGACGCGTGGCATTTCCCAATGATGACCCTCATCACGGACACGCCTGCGCATGTGCTCTGTGAAGATGCACATATTTTGCATGATCAGCTTTGGGTGTATAAAGACCTGCATATTGATACGTTGTAATACGAAATGAGTTTCTTCGTTTATGTCTGTGGTGACGAGATAGGTATCGTTGATGTTGCCATTCCCAAACTCGCGTACCTCAATGACCTTGCCATTCGAAATAAACTGCTCCGCAATAGATGTGTAAATGTGCAAGTGATAATCTCCCAGCTATCCAAAGAATATTGGCGATTATATCCCCGATGCGCCGATGGTAAAATGGGATATCCCTTTTTAGGTAGGTTTTTATGCCAGATGATCTTCAAGCACGTGCAATCAATACCATCCGCTTTCTCGCTGCGGATGCCGTTCAGAAGGCCAATTCGGGTCATCCAGGACTCCCGATGGGAGCCGCCGCGATGGCTTACACCGTGTGGACGCGTCACCTGCGTCACAATCCGCGTAATCCCAAATGGCCGGGACGCGATCGATTCGTCCTTTCGGGGGGGCATGGTTCCATGCTCCTTTATTCTTTGCTGCATTTGACGGGCTACGATCTCTCGCTAGATGAGATCAAAAACTTTCGTCAGTTTGACAGCAAAACGCCGGGTCACCCGGAACATGGTTTGACGCCCGGCGTAGAAGTTACTACGGGTCCGCTTGGGCAAGGATTTGGTCAAGGCGTTGGAATGGCGATTGCCGCCACGCATTTGGCAGCAACGTTCAACAAGCCCGGTCACGAACCCATCCAATCGTTCATTTACGGAATTGTGACTGATGGCGATCTGATGGAGGGAGTCTCCTCTGAAGCCGCGTCCTTGGCGGGACATTTGCAGCTTGGACGAATTATTTATCTTTACGATGACAATCACGTTTCAATCGATGGTTCGACCGACCTGGCTTTCACTGAGGATCGCGCCGCACGCTTTGAAGCAGATGGTTGGCATGTGCAAAAGATTGAAGATGGCAATGATGTGGAGGCAATCGATGCCGCGATCCGCGCCGCCAAAGCGGACCCGCGTCCTTCGCTGATCGACGTGCGCACAATCATTGGTTATGGGGCTCCGCATAAACAGGGCACATCCAAGGCACATGGAGAAGCATTGGGCGATGAAGAACTGAACGCTGCCAAAGAGAATCTTGGCTGGCCGCTCGAACCGCGCTTCCTCATTCCTGGCGATGTGATGGAGTTTTATCGGGAGGCAGTGGAGAAGGGACGTGAACGCGAAATTGATTGGAAGATGAAGCTGGATGCTTACAAACGCTTGCATCCAGCGTTGGGTGCAGAATTAGAACGGCGATTAAACGGTCAACTGCCCGAAGGTTGGGATGCGGACCTGCCGACATTCCCTGTCGACGCGAAAGGCATGGCGACGCGCTCTTCCTCCGGCAAAGTGTTGAATGCACTTGCTTTAAAGTTGCCTGAACTAGTGGGTGGCTCCGCAGATCTGACTCCTTCGAATAACACGTTATTCGATCAGGCAGGCGATTTTCAAAAAGATAACCCAATGGGTCGCTATCTCCGCTTTGGTGTGCGCGAACACGCGATGGGCGCGGCATTAAATGGTTTGAATTTGTTCGGTGGGCTAATCGCCTATGGCGGGACTTTCCTGATCTTTTCCGATTACATGAAGCCTGCGATCCGTATTGCAGCGATCTCTCAAGCTCCATCTATATTCGTTTTTACCCATGATAGTGTGGGTCTCGGCGAAGATGGACCGACCCATGAGCCGATTGAGCAACTTGCTGGGTTGCGCGCTATACCTCATTTGACGGTGATCCGTCCCGCGGACGCGAACGAGGTCGCACAAGCCTGGAAGGTTGCGATCTCGCGTCGTAACGAACCAACCGCGCTCGCGCTGACCCGTCAGAATGTTCCCACACTGGAAGGGACAGCCAATGGCATGTTGAGTAAAGGCGCATATGTGTTGAAGGATTTTGGAACTCCAGAGATCATTCTGATGGCGTCAGGTTCGGAAGTGAGTTTGATCTTTGAAGCCGCGCAAAAACTCGCCGCGGAAGGACATGGTGTGCGTGTGGTATCCTTCCCGAGCTGGGATTTGTTCGAAGGACAGGATGAAGCCTATAAAGAGGCTGTGTTGCCGAAAAACATCACAGTCAGACTCGCTGTCGAAGCGGCAGCAACTCTCGGCTGGGACCGATACGCAAAAGCCATTTTAGGAATCGATCATTTTGGCGCATCCGCTCCGTATAAAATCATCTTCGAGAAATTTGGGTTCACTGTGGAAAATGTGTTCGCTAAAGCCAAGGAGTTGCTAAAATAGGATGAACCCACCTGTTTCCGGAATCATACTGATCTTGATCGGGGCACTTGCTATGCTTGGAGCAGTCTTCAATTGGTGGATTATTACCCGTTCCAGAAGATTGTTCAACATGTTGCTGGGCGATACGGCAGCGCGTGTGATCTATTTCGTTGTAGGAGCCTTTCTGTTCATCCGAGGCAGTGGACTCTTGATCGGCAAAAACTGGCTCTAACGAGTGAGGAGAAATGAAAGTTGTCGTTGGATTTGACCACGCGGGTTTTCCGCTCAAACAAACTGTATTAGATGCTGTGCGCAACGCGGGGCACGAACCAATTGATGTTGGCGCAAACAGCGCTGACCCTTTCGATGATTACCCAGATTTTGCTGAGAAAATCGGGCGCGCCATTCAAAGTGGCGAAGCGGAGCGCGGCATTCTTTGCTGTGGCTCGGGGGTCGGCGCGTGTATTGCTGCAAATAAAATGAAAGGTGTGTACGCCTGCATTTGCCATGACACGTATTCTGCTGCGCAGGGAGTTATGCATGATGACATGAATGTTCTCTGCCTTGGTGGCCGCGTGATCGGACCTGAACTCGCGAAGGAACTTATTATTGCATTCTTGAATGCAGATTATATTGGAAATGATGCAGGTGGAGAAAGATTGGCACGGCGGGTACAAAAGATTCACACATTAGAAGAAGTTGGCAAGTTGGAAAGCTAGCAGCTTTTCAGATTGTTTGGCATAACTTGTGAACTTTCCAACCTTTGAACTTGCAAACCTTCTAACCAAAAAACTTGTAAACTCAAAACTTTCAAACTAATAAACGGACATAAACATGAACCCAATCTCAAAATTAACTCAACTCGGACAATCCCTCTGGTACGACAACATCCAAAGAAAAATTTTGGAAAATGGCGAATTCAAAGCCATGATCGAACGCGGCGATATTCGCGGCGTAACGTCCAACCCGACGATTTTCAACAACGCCATCGCCAAATCAACCGATTACGATTCGGCGCTCAAACCCCTTGCTTGGGCAGGCTGGGATGCGGAGAAGATCTTCTGGCAGCTTGCGATTGAAGATATCAAAGCCGCCTGTGATGCGTTTATGCCATTATATGAAGAAACAAATGGCGGCGACGGCTATGTCAGTATTGAGGTCACCCCAAATATTGCCCATGATACCGAAGGGACTACCGCGCAGGCGCAGCAACTCTGGGCGCGCGTCGCTCGCCCGAATCTCATGGTCAAGATTCCCGCTACGAAGGAAGGGATCCCTGCAATTCGCAAGGCAATCGCCTCAGGAGTGAACATCAATATCACGCTCATCTTTTCACTCAAGCGTTATGCTGAGGTGATGGATGCGTATCTCAGCGGGCTGGAGGACCACCTCGCAGCTGGACACCAGATACACCACATCGCTTCGGTGGCTTCTTTCTTCGTTTCGCGCGTAGATTCGAAGATCGATCCGAATCTTCCTGAAGGTTCTCTTCTTAAAGGCAAGGCGGCCATTGCAAATGCAAAGCTTGCGTATGATGAATTTCAAAAGACATTTGCGAGTCGTCGCTGGGAGAATCTCAAGGTCAAAGGTGCGCGTGTCCAGCGTCCGTTGTGGGCGAGTACCAGCACCAAGAATCCCGCCTATTCTGACACGATCTATATCAATAACCTCATCGGTCCCGAAACGGTCAACACCGTTCCACCTGCCACTCTCGAGGCGTTCAAAGATCATGGCAAAGCGGAAGTTACGCTGACTCGCGATCTCGATCAAGCGCAGAACGAATTTAAACTACTCGAAGCGGCGGGCATTTCGATGGATCAGGTGACTCAGGAATTGGAGGATGAAGGTGTCAAAGCTTTCGCCGAAGCATTTACACAATTATTGGCGACAATTGAGGAGCGGAGGAAAAGCGCCGTTTCTTCTCTTGGACCAATCGCCGATTCCGTTTCCAAACGCATGACTCAGCTTGAAGCAGATTCTGTCAATACGCGCCTATGGGCGCATGATCCCACCTTATGGGCTTCTGATCCTGCGGGACAAGCTGAAGTAAAGATCCGAATGGGTTGGCTGGATTCTCCGCAGAAAGCGCGTCAGTTGATCCCTGCCTACAAAGCATTTGCAGATGAAATCCACAAGGAAGGAATTCATCGTGTATTAGTTTTGGGAATGGGCGGTTCATCGCTCACCGCGGAAGTTTTGAGTTCCCTTCAAGCCGCGGCAAAAATGGCTGCACCACTCTCTCTGGCGATTTTAGATTCGACCGATCCTGAACAAGTTTCTCTTACTGCTGGAAACTTCCCACCCGATAAAAGTTTGTACATCGTTGCCAGCAAATCTGGTGGCACCGCCGAAGTGATGGCAGCGTTTGATTATTTCTGGAAAATGAGCAATGGCGATGGCTCACGCTTTGTCGCCACGACCGATCCGGGCACTTCTCTCGAAGCCCTCGCTCGAAAGAACAACTTCCGCAAAATATTCTCCTCCGATGAATCGGTGGGCGGACGTTTCTCGGCACTGACAGACTTTGGCATGGTTCCTGCTGCGTTGATGAACATTGATCTCAACCGTTTCATCGGTCGCGCCGAGTGGATGCGAACGCAATGCGCAGATTCTGTTCCGGTGGCGCGCAACCCTGGTCTGGCGTTGGGAGCCGTGATGGCGGAGTCTGCTCTCGCAGGTCGCGACAAGTTAACGATCCTAAGCGATGCGCCATTAGGCGCCTTTGCAGGATGGGTCGAGCAGATCATCGCTGAATCCAGTGGCAAAAACGGAAAAGGAATTCTGCCTGTGCCATTGGAGCCGCTTGGGGATGCAAGTGTTTATGGCACTGATCGCGTCTTTGTGTATCTCCGTCAAACAGGTGAGATGGATGAAGCACTGAAAACCTTGCGTGATGCAGGCCATCCAGTGATTGAATTTAGAATCCCGGATTTATATGAAATCAGCGCCGAAATGTATCGCTGGGAAATTGCTATCGCGATTGCTTGTTCGATTTTGGGCGTGAATGCGTTTGATCAGCCGAACGTGGAAAGCAGCAAGAAGATCACCAAGGCAAGAATTGCTGACTATCAAAAGAGTGGGCGGCTCGATGAAGGTAAGGCCGCCTGGCGCGGTAATGGATTTAGTGTTTTATCGGCGTCGGGTGTGAATGGATCTACGCTGGCTGATATCTTGAAGAATTACCTGGCGGAGGCGCAGCCCCATGGGTATGTCACCATCAATGCGTATCTGCCGCGCAACGAAGAGATGATCAAGGAATTGCAGAAGATGCGAGTAGCTATTCGCGCCAAGACAGGCAACGCCGTAACTGCGGGCTTTGGTCCGCGCTTCCAACACTCGACGGGTCAATTCCACAAAGGCGGACCAAACAACGCGTTGTTCATCGTAATCACGGCTGAGTCGGTAGTGGATTTTGATATCCCAACCGAAGGCTTGACGTTCGGTACGCTGATCCGTGCCCAGGCTTTGGGCGATTACGAAGCGTTGATCAACGCCGGCAGGAAAGCCCTGCGCATCCATCTCGACGATATACGGGATTTTGATCAGATTTCGCAGTTGATTGGTTAACTACAGAGTGCCGCAGAATTAGGTAAACTTTCAGCTTGAATTTTAGCCTACAAATCCATTCAAAAAGTTTACTTACGCATGAAGAACATGCGTGAGACAAGCGGTAAGTTCCCAAATAAATCTGATAGATGCCTGGTGAAGGTTTCATAAGTGTAACCTTCACTAGGCTATTTAATCCCGGTCTCACCTTTTGGTCTTAAACTCCTCTTGAAAGGAACATAAAATGTTTGATATTGGTTGGCCCGAACTATTGATTGTCCTCGTTGTCGTGGTTTTGATCTTTGGACCTAGTCGTCTTTCCAAAACCATGAGCGAGCTTGGAAAAGGAATTCGTTCGTTTCGAGATTCGTTTTCCGCCGAAGAAGAAAAAACAGATGCTGTATCCGATACAAACACGGACCCGAAGTAATTTCAGGTCCGTAATTCTTTATTGCGAACTAATATAGGAAGAGGAAGACCATCAGCCTCTGATCGTTACGGAACGGGGAAGGTTACCGCCTAAACTTTATCCCATATTCCATATATTATTTTGCAGCCAGGATGGTTCGCGAATTGCGCCTTACAGCCTTAAGTGCAAGGTGATTTTTCAATCGATTCCGCTTGCTTCATCTTTTCCCAGCGCTCAACTATCTAGAAATGTAAAATACAATAGTGTGGAGCGGTTTCCCGCTCTCCGGTAGGATTCTCCGGGCTAGCCCAACGTGTTTCTATGTTGCCAGGAGAGGTGTATAAAGACTGATTACTGACAGATTGAATCATATACAACTCCATGGGGAAATCTTATAGGATTCTGCCGAACAGCCTTCGTTTTCCTCAGTGAAGATGTCGGCAGTTTGCTTGAGTCTCTTCAATAACCTTGTTATAAGTAAATTCTGAAACGTATAACTATATCTTGCACCCAACGGTATGCGTTCGCGAAGCATCCCTCGCGTACGCCGCAAAGCGGCAGTGCCCGAAGGGTACGAAGGGGGCTGTGTTAGGCACCAAGTGGTCTTCATGACAAATTTCGAGTTGGGTGTATAAAACCAGATTGTAACGCTTTAGCTCGACAGGCTTCCCAAGAAGTCTTTGACAATTCTTTGAAACTCCTGAGGCTGATCCATATTGGGCAAGTGCGCTGCATCTTCGATGATTACTTTTCTTGCAGACTGTATCTTCTCTGTCATATATTCGGCAGCCGCAAGCATGTAAGGTGTATCATGAGCACCAACGATAACCAGAACGGGTATGTCCAGGTCTGCCAAGCGACCAAATGCTGCAGTCTGAGTGTTAGGCAGGCGTTTTCCAAGTTGCTTGACTTCATGGGACAGTACAATGCGATCCATTTCACATAACAACTTTCGCATTGCTTGATTTACCTGATCTGGCGTTCGATCCATGCCATCGAACCAAATTTGCGTTTCGATTTCAGCCACTAAATCCAAATTACCAGCTTCAAAAGCCCGCTCGGCATCAGCAAATTTAGAAGGTGTTGCTACATCTAACTCCAACCCACTCGGACCCGCATCGACCATAATTAATGCCTTCGCTCTCGATGGATACGTCAATGCAAAATCCATGGCCAAACCACCCCCCATTGAACACCCCATCATGACAAGCGGTCCACGGATTTCCAGGGCATCGAGTAATGAAACTAAATCGCTCAGGTGGCTAAACTCGCCATCAACAGGTTCACTTTTCCCGTAGCCGCGCATATCGTATCGAATGACTTGATAACTCTGGGCAAAATCTGTGAACTCGTTATTCCACTGACGGCTATCAGCCACTCCCGCATGGATCATCACCAGAGGTATTCCCTTGCCAGCAGTTTCGTAATAAATCTTTGCGTTGTCGATATTGGTAAAACCAGATTTGATTTGGGGTATTAACATATGACTCCTTGTAGATTGCATTTACAGATAAATCTATGGTTCGTCTTGGTGCCTAACGGTTTGCATTAGCGGCGGGTTGCCACGAGAACCAGCCCACGAAACGGAGAATGTTTTTCGAGCGAGTAAATGCCCTTAAACGGAATGTGGCAAACCGTCCGCCTGCATGCGTTGTAGGGCAGGTTTTGGAAGACGGTTTTAAATTTGACATTATGTTTCTTTGCTATTCATTTCGGTTAGCTTTACGCAAATTTCTTCAAACACAGAACTAAATGGTACGCTCCTGATTATTGCATTTTCAAAATAGTTAATGTCACGCAATTCCTTTGCCAAAATAATGGAATTATTGTATTCAACTCTAAATTTATCAAGAACTGGTTTTGAACGCTCCGGGTTATTTTTGAGTTCAAAATAACTTTGCATGGTAATTTGTACAGCACCAAGCAGGTCTGATTCAAATACTATTTTCATGTTTTTCGACTTAACATAATCACTAAGTTCTGCTATTTCGACGGAACCAGCATGAGCATCTTTCGCCGCTATTTTTATGGTTCTAATATTTCCCATAACAATTGCTCCAAAGCACATGGGGCAAGGTTCCGCACATGCATAAACGATATAAGAATGTGGATCATTGTGCAATTGTAAATCTAACGATTGCACCGCAATCAATTCAGCATGTGCAACCTTGTTATTGGGAAAATATCTTTCATTGATGTGATTTCGAGCTTTGGTAAGGATTTCTCCGTTTTGATCGCATATCACTGAACCAATCGGAATACTACCATTACAAAATGCAATCCAGCCTTGTGCAAAAGCTTCTTTCCACGGTAATTCTAAATTTTCCCAATACATACGAAATGCCCCTTTTCTTTCAATGAGACCAAGCTAACGATTGTATTAGCAGCAGGTTGCCACGAGAACTAGCCACTGAAGCGGACAATATTTTCGATTTGAACTTTAGAAAACGAATGCCCAACGGCTTGCGTTACTGGCAAGTGCACGCGTTGTTGGGCAGGTTTTGCAAGACGATTTTGAACTGTGGTTTTGGTTTTTGCTGTGTAAACCCTTTTCAATCATTTTCTTCGCTCGCCTCAGGCATCGTTTGTCAAACTCCAATTCACTAAAGCCAAAAAGTTCCCTAAACTTTAGGGCGTTTTCCGTCTTCCTGAAGTTTTCTTTTCAAGCCAATCGATTGGTGAAAAAAAGAAACAGCCAAGGTGAGTGTGTCTATTAAAGACAAGTCCTGGAATACTCATCAGCTCACAGCCATTGTCTGCACGCAGCCCTGTAAGTATCAGCGAAATTCCAAGGAAGCTCAATGCACTAAGCGGTACAGCATTCCTGCCAATCAGCACCATCAAGAGAATTGGTAGATTAGCCAGAACGACTCCTAGTATTGGATTTATATTCGGTAGAATGTTGGTGATCGAAATATCTAGGAGAATGTAGTAGGCGGCAAGCCCTATGAATAATAAGATAGACTCAATCAAAACATCCGATGGCAGGATGAAATAGATAGGGATGATTAAATAAAGAATTAATCCTCCAACCAGCAATCTCAAAATACGGCCAAACGGTCCCGCTTTTTCAGTAGTGCTGGTTGATTTCATAGCTGCCTCCTCTTTATAAAAATTACCTTGCAGAGTCCATTTTATCGGGATTCGTCATGTTTGTAAGACTTCAATATTGTTTAAGATAGGCTGCCCAACGGCTTGCGTTACAGGCGGCAGGGGAGAATAAAGCTTGGAAACGCAAAACCGCCGAACGAGTGGGCAAATTTTCCGATTGTATGACGGTGGGTAGCTCGGAGACCGTTGGCTTAATCGGCTGTAACGTCACTGCATTCGGCGTGCAAGCGGCGAATAGCCAGAAGAATAAGAGAAATTGCGCATGTTTATGAATCTTCATATGCTCACTACGCTTCAACGAACTTCGAGTCGTACAGTTACTTTGTCACCTTCCTCAAGGTTTTCTGCTTTTCGAACACTTGCTTTGACGGGCACAATGTAGCGACCATCTTTGGGAAATAAGGAAGTCTTCCGCTCGGTTTTGCCAATCCGAATACTTACCGGAATCATTCCTAGCCATAAGTCACGAATCCAACTACGGCTTTTAGATCGCGGCTCTGCTTCGCTGGAACGGTAACGAAGAACCATGGGGCAGGACCCTGCCAGAACCAAATCTTGCCGCTGAACTCGATGTTCATTGGCACAGTATATCAAATGCGTAACGGTGCGCGCGAGCCCCGCATGCTCTTTGTTGGAGTACGTGCTGGTGTATCTCGATATGCCCTACGCTCGGCAATAACCAGACAGCATGCGACAACTCCGCTTTGACGGAACCTGATCATTTTGAAGACTCGCCTCTACATGGTCGATGAATAAAGTCTAGCATATAAGAAAACCGTAGTGCATGCAAGTGCGATAGCATTTCAGGCTTTACCTTGAGCCTTGAACTGGTTAGCATAACACTCTCGGGCGTGCATGGCCATCTACAAGTCAGTGAGCGCGGAGTATAATCTTTCTGATCAAGAGTTTCCCCTAAACGTCCGCTGGTTGGAGGTTTTGCGATGACAGACTTATATAGAATGAAGTGTGTGGCATGTCGCGCTGGCGAGCCGATGTTGACTGACAATGAAATTCTCATGCTGCATCCACAGATTCCCGATTGGCAGGTCAAGGAAGTAGACAGGGTTAATCGATTAGAGCGCGTCTTCAAATTTAGGAATTTTGCACAGGCTTTGGAATTCACGAACAAAGTCGGTGCCATTGCTGATGAAGAAGATCATCACCCCATGATCATTACGGAATATGGCAAAGTAACTGTCGATTGGTGGACGCATAAAATTGGCGGCTTACACAAGAACGATTTCATTATGGCGGCGAAGACGGATCAATTGATTTAATTCATCTCTTCTTTGATTTATGCTTATTATGGAAAAGTTCGTCTTCCAACTTACAGAGTGTTTCGTAAGTCGCTATAGCCGTCGTTTTTGTACGCGGATTTCACGGAAGACGCGGAAAAGCGCGGCTTTTTAATGGTTTTTTCCCTGAAAGTCAGTGCGATCCGTGTCCTAAAAGGTTTTTGAGAAACAGACTCTTACGCGATTCGCAAATGCAAATAGGTTCTGTGTTTTCTGACCATCATAACCTTTCCGCAAGATAACAGGTGAAGGTGAAGCATACCTTCTCCTTTTTGTACCGCGTAATGAGATCGGCAGGACAATTAACAGTCTGACCGGGAGATATGGCTACTCCCACTTAGCGATCGATTGTGGGGAAATCGATGTGCCAACGGGCAGGCGTGTCATGCTTGAAGCAACTATAGCTCCAGGTGTGCATTATGCCTTTCAAGAGGAATATGGTAGACGACCGTTTATGTGTATCCCTCTGCAGAATACCGATGTGGATGGATAGCAGTTCTGCGAATGCGTTCATGAGAAAGTGGGCGAACGATTTGACAATCTCGAAATCTTTACGCTGGGACTTCTCGATAATCCTGCCCGCCAAATCTGCAGCGATCTGGCTTAGAAGTTCCAGCTTTTCAGTATTGCAGGCAATGCCTGGTACCATGCAATTTTTAGCAAACCGAGGTTTTTCGCCAGCCCGATCGGGATATTTTTATTGGAAGATGAAATGGGAATCGCAGAACGGAAATCTACAGTTCGCCCATTGATTTGATATTCATAACGTTTCTTTTTCTGCACCTTTGGATCTGATTCCAAAAATCCCCTGAGTGTTTCCGTGTCTGAGGCATTCATCCACTGAGGCAGATCAGATGTCGCTTTAAATCCCGAGATGATTCCCAGATCCTGGAGCAATTGATTTTCATGGGATTGCAGTGCGTTATGTTTCGAACGGAAGAACATCACATCGGGGTCAACATTGAGGAGCGGACTCAACCACAGACGATGAAGACTCGTCCGAATCGCGTTCTGTGTAGATGTGTCGTTCGGATTGTTGAGCCATACGGTAAGAGGCGTGTTAAGCCAAAACGGTGAGACATCCGGACCGACACGGATGCCATCACACAATCCAAGCGATGGAACGATCGGCGCGCCGCATGCCAGAATATAGGCGTTACCGGCAGCTTCGCGAATTACTTGCAGCGCATTTCGATAGGCGACCTCCCGCGGAATATCCTGATCACGTTTGCCAATCAATCCTCCAATATATAAAAAATCCAACTTGAGATAATCGTATCCCCAAGCACATACTTTGCGGATGAGTCCATCGAGCCATTCCAACACTTCGGGACGACTCACATCAAGACACAAAGGATTCCCGCTCCATGTGATTCCGGCGCTGACCGGATTTCCATTTTCGTTGCATAACAGCCAATCAGGGTGATTCTTTGCGAGTTGAGATGTATCTGAAACCATAAATGGAGCGAGCCAGATTCCAGGAGTTCGACCCATGGTTAGAATTTTGTCTGCGATGGATCTCATGCCGGAGGGAAATTTGGGATTGGCATCCCAATCTCCATGGGCAAGTTGCCAACCATCGTCGAGTTGGAATACATCGAAGGGCATGTCGCCAAAATCATTTAATGCCTTTAAAAAAAGACGCTCATTCACCCAACCATAAAGGCTATACCATGAGCACCAAACGCGCGGCGCTTTGGGGAATCTTCCTTTGCCAAAGATTTCTTCAAGGAGTTGCACATATTTTGCAAATACTTCGTCTTCTTTGCCGCTCGCAATTAGCCATTGACCTTCATGTCCGTCATCGAAAAATCCATGCAGCGATGTGCTGTCTAATTCGACGCGACCGCTTAAGTTCAGCGCGCCAAGAAGAACTATATCGTCTTCGTCGAGTTCAACTGCACCAACCCAGGCACTGATATGATTCTTGTGGAACGCGTAGCCAGGATCTTCATCCTTGGTGCGGAATTCCGCGGCGCGAACGGGAAGCGGAGGATTGTTCGGGTCCAGCCATGTCGTCAGTGCCCAGGATTGCCATCCGTGACGATAAAACTTGTTCGGAGGCTGAGGTAGGCTTAGGCGTAGAGAAGAAGCGCTGACGATTTGCGAGTCTCCCGCTTGGGGAAGGGAATCCAGGACGATGTGTGGTGTGGTCACGGGGTGATTATCCTGCAAGTAGCGCAGATTGACAACGCCGTACCTGCGGTCGGTGCAGGTGTCCGCCCCACTGCTTTGTTGACGGTCAAATTGAAATGTGGCATAATCTGCAAAGTATAAAGGCGTTGAAGAGAAAGAGTAAATCTGCAAAGTTGTCAGAGAGCCTGTGACGCGGTCGGGAATGACCGCAGGGTGAGAACAGGTCAGCAGAGCAGATTGAAAATCATCTCGGAGCCGCAAGCTGAAAATGAGTAAGCGAGCCGAAGTTGTTCTTCGTTATCAGGACAGGATGATGTTGGTCATCCAATGAGTGCTCCGCTGATCTGTGCCCTTCCGGGGCTGCAAGCGGAGAATCAGAGTGGTACCGCGTGAGCCTTGCTCTCGTCTCTGTTCGAGATGAGAGTTTTTGTTTTAAGTAAGCAAGACTTCCGAAGTCTAGTATTGAGGAGACTATCTATGTTCAAACCTGTATCATCAAAACTCAACGTCACTTCCATGGAAGAGAACGTGCTCAAGTTTTGGAAGCAAGCCGAGATCTTCAAGAAGACTGTTGAGCAGAGCGAAGGCGCGCCTGAATATGTTTTTTATGAGGGACCGCCGACTGCCAATGGAAAGCCGGGCGTGCATCATGTGCTGGCACGCGCATTCAAAGATATGTTCCCGCGCTACAAGACCATGCGCGGCTATCATGTCTCGCGGCGTGGTGGCTGGGATACGCATGGTTTGCCCGTTGAGATCGAGGTGGAAAAACAACTGGGCTTCAACAGCAAACATCAAATCGAAGAATACGGCATCGATAAATTCAACGAACTTTGCAAGAAGTCCGTATTTACTTATATCCAGGATTGGGAAAGACTCACCGATCGCATCGCCTTTTGGGTAGATCTTGATGATGCGTACGTGACTTACACAAACGACTACATCGAATCGGTATGGTGGATCTTAAAAAATTACTGGGACAAAGATTTTCTGTTCAAGCGCTATAAGGTCGTGCCGTATTGCCCGCGTTGTGGCACGCCTCTTTCCGACCATGAAGTCGCTCTCGGTTATGACGAAGCGACCGACCCCTCGGTTTTCGTTCGTATGCCGCTTGTAGATAAAGAAGACACGTC
>WNFZ01002502.1_pt1 | contig 17413 bp, 9 predicted proteins | sample 5400081 | NCBI WGS metagenome assembly WNFZ01 (sample SAMN13153365, study PRJNA577476) | soil metagenome | isolation source: 80 cm soil or saprolite under grassland replicate 1 | place: USA:California | collected 2016-06-15 | reverse complement strand
GGTGAAGCGCAAGATTCAGCCCGGCGACAAGATGGCCGGTCGTCACGGCAACAAAGGTGTGGTCTCGAAGATCGTGCCGATCGAGGACATGCCGTTTCTCGAAGACGGCACGCAGGTTGACATCGTGCTCAATCCTCTGGGCGTTCCCAGCCGAATGAATGTGGGACAGATCCTGGAGACCCATCTCGGGTGGGCCTGCGCCGGATTAGGATTGCGCATCGGACAGGCGGTCGATGCCTATTACGGCAAGCGCGATACCCGTCCGCTGAAGGACACGCTGAAAAAGATCTACGGCGACGACGAGACCATCAAGTCGTTGGGCGAACCGGAGTTGGTCGAGCTGGGCAACAACTTGCGACACGGCGTGCCGATCGCGACCCCGGTTTTCGACGGCGCCAAGGAGAGCGATATCGAGAAGATGCTCGATCTCGCCGGGCTCGATCATTCGGGCCAAGTGACGCTTTATGACGGGCGCACCGGGGAGCCCTTCGATCGCGAGGTGACGGTGGGTTACATCTACATGATGAAGCTGCACCACCTCGTCGACGACAAGATCCACGCGCGCTCGATCGGCCCCTACAGCCTCGTCACCCAGCAGCCGCTGGGCGGCAAGGCGCAATTCGGCGGCCAGCGCTTCGGCGAAATGGAGGTGTGGGCGCTCGAAGCCTACGGCGCCGCCTACACGCTGCAGGAGATGCTGACCGTCAAGTCGGACGACGTCGCCGGTCGCACCAAGGTTTACGAGGCGATCGTGCGCGGCGACGACACGTTCGAGGCCGGTATTCCGGAATCGTTCAACGTGCTGGTCAAGGAGATGCGCTCGCTCGGCCTTAACGTCGACCTGCACAACTCGAAGCAGCAACGGCAGGGACCCGGCGAAATCGCGGAAGCCGCGGAATAGCAGAGAACGGATGACGGACGACCGAGGACGGACAGGGAGCAGCGGCAGGATCAGTGTCGTTTGCGATCCGCCATGCGTCGTCTGATACGGAGAGAACCATGAATCAAGAGCTCATGAATCTTTTCAGCCCGCAGGTGCCGGCTCAGGTCTTCGACCAGATCCGCATCTCGATCGCGAGCCCGGAAAAGATTCTGTCGTGGTCGTACGGCGAGATCAAAAAGCCGGAAACGATCAACTACCGGACCTTCAAGCCCGAGCGCGACGGCTTGTTCTGTGCGCGCATCTTCGGACCGATCAAGGACTACGAGTGCTTGTGCGGCAAGTACAAGCGCATGAAGTACAAGGGCATCATCTGCGAGAAGTGCTCGGTCGAGGTCACGCTCTCGCGCGTTCGGCGCGAGCGCATGGGCCATATCGAGCTCGCGGCGCCGGTCGCCCACATCTGGTTTCTCAAGTCGCTACCGTCGCGCATCGGGCTTTTGCTCGACATGACGCTCAAGACGCTCGAGCGTATCCTTTATTTCGAGAGCTATGTGGTGCTCGAGCCGGGATTGACCCCGCTGCAGGATCGCCAGCTGCTGAGCGAAGACGAATACCTCAAAGCGCAGGACGAGTACGGGCCCGACAGCTTCACCGCCGCGATCGGCGCGGAGGCTATCCGCGAGATGCTCAAGGCACTCGATCTCGACAAGATGCAGACCGATCTGCGCGCCGAGATCGCGAGTTCGGATTCCGACATCAAGAAGAAGAAGGTCGCCAAGCGACTCAAGATCGTCGAAGCGTTCCAGCAATCCGGCAACAAGCCGGAATGGATGATCTTGACCCAGGTGCCGGTGATCCCGCCGGATTTGCGGCCGCTCGTTCCGCTCGATGGCGGTCGCTTCGCCACCTCCGACCTCAATGATCTCTATCGTCGCGTCATCAACCGCAACAACCGCTTGAAGCGGCTGATCGAGCTGCGCGCGCCCGACATCATCATCCGCAACGAAAAGCGCATGTTGCAGGAGGCCGTCGACGCGCTGTTCGACAACGGCCGCCGCGGCCGTGTCATCACCGGCGCCAACAAGCGGCCGCTGAAGTCGCTCGCCGACATGCTCAAGGGAAAGCAGGGCCGCTTCCGGCAAAACCTGCTGGGCAAGCGCGTCGACTACTCCGGCCGTTCCGTCATCGTGGTCGGCCCCGAGCTCAAGCTGCACCAGTGCGGCTTGCCGAAGAAGATGGCGCTCGAACTGTTCAAGCCGTTCATCTATTCACGGCTCGACGCCAAGGGCCTGTCGACCACGGTGAAACAGGCAAAGAAGCTCGTCGAGAAGGAGAAGCCCGAAGTCTGGGATATCCTCGACGAGGTCATTCGCGAGCATCCCGTCCTGCTCAACCGCGCGCCGACGCTGCACCGCCTCGGCATTCAGGCATTCGAGCCGGTGCTGATCGAGGGCAAAGCCATCCAGCTCCATCCGCTGGTCTGCGCAGCCTTCAACGCCGATTTCGACGGCGATCAAATGGCCGTGCACGTGCCGCTCTCGCTCGAGGCGCAGCTCGAGGCGCGCGTGCTCATGATGTCGACGAACAACATTCTGCATCCCGCCAACGGCTCGCCCATCATCGTGCCGTCGCAGGACATCGTGCTCGGTCTCTACTACCTCTCCATCATGCGCGAGGGTGAAGAGAAGGGCAAAGAGCTGAAGGTGTTCGGCGACATGGCGGAGATCGAGCACGCGTTGCACGCCAAGGTCGTCGACCTGCATACCCGCATCAAATACCGATGGATCGGGGTCGACGAGAACGGCAAGCCTTTCCAGCAATGGTTCGAGACCACGCCGGGTCGCGTGATGCTCGGCGAGGTGCTGCCGAAGAGCCCGAAGATTTCCTTCGAGATCGTGAACAAGCTCATGACCAAGCGGGAAATCTCCAGCATGATCGATCAGGTCTACCGCCACTGCGGGCAGAAGGAGACGGTGATCTTCTGCGACCGGATCATGGCGCTCGGCTTCCATCACGCCTTCAAGGCCGGCATTTCCTTCGGCAAGGACGACATGGTCGTTCCGAGCACCAAGTGGAAGATCATCGAGCAGACGCGCACGCTGGCGAAGGAATTCGAGCAGCAATACAACGACGGCCTGATCACCCAGGGCGAGAAGTACAACAAGGTGGTCGATGCGTGGTCGAAGGCGACCGACCAGATCGCCGACGAGATGATGCGTCAGATTTCGTCGGTCGAGCGGATCGTCGGCGGCGGACGCGCGGCCGAGGTCAACTCGATCTACATGATGGCGCATTCCGGCGCGCGCGGTTCACCGCAACAGATGCGCCAGCTCGCCGGCATGCGCGGGCTCATGGCCAAGCCGTCGGGCGAGATCATCGAGAGTCCGATCATCAGCAACTTCAAGGAAGGGCTCTCGGTGCTCGAGTACTTCAACTCGACGCACGGTGCGCGCAAAGGGCTCGCGGACACCGCGCTCAAGACCGCGAACTCGGGATACCTTACCCGGCGCCTCGTGGACGTGGCGCAGGACTGCATCATCACGTTGGAGGACTGCGGCACGTCGGCGGGAATCAAGGTGCGCGCCATCATCGATGCCGGCACGGTTGTGGCATCGCTGGCGAGCCGCATTCTCGGCCGCACCACCGCCGAGGACGTGCGCGATCCGTCCTCGCACGAGGTCATCGTCAAGAGCGGTACGCTGCTGGGAGAGCCGGAGGTCGAGGCCATCGTGGCGGCCGGTGTGCAGGAGTTGCGCATCCGTTCGGTGCTCACCTGCGAGACCAGCGGCGGGGTCTGCGGCAAATGCTATGGGCGCGATCTTGCCCGCGGCACACCGGTCAACATGGGCGAGGCGGTCGGCGTCATCGCCGCGCAATCGATCGGCGAGCCGGGCACGCAGCTCACCATGCGCACGTTCCACATCGGCGGCGCTGCCCAGATCTCCGAGCAGTCGGTGATCGAGTCGAACTTCGACGGCACGATCAAGATCAAGAACAAGAACGCCGTGAAGAACTCCGACGGCCAGACGGTGGCGATGGCCCGCAACATGGTCGTCGCGGTGCTCGACCCCGACGGGACCGAGCGCGCGGTGCACCGCATCCAGTACGGCGCACGATTGCTGGTCGAGGATGGCGACAAGATCAAGCGCGGCCAGCGAATCGCGGAGTGGGATCCGTACACGCGGCCGATCCTCACCGAGGTCGAGGGCACGATCGGGTTCGAGGACCTGGTCGAGGGTCAGTCGATGTCGGAGACGCTCGACGAATCGACCGGCATCGCCAAACGTGTGGTTGTCGACTGGCGCGCCAGCCGCGGGGTGGATCTGCATCCGGCCATCGTGATCAAGGACAAGCACAACAAGATCATGAAGCTGGCGCGCGGCGGCGAGGCGCGCTACCAGCTCGCGGTCGACGCCATCATCTCGGTCGATCCCGGAACGCACGTGAAGGCGGGCGACGTCATCGCGCGCATCCCGACCGAGAGCGCCAAGACCCGCGACATCACCGGCGGCTTGCCGCGCGTGGCGGAGTTGTTCGAGGCGCGCCGGCCGAAGGAGGCCGCGATCATCGCCGAGATCTCCGGCACCATCCGCTTCGGGCGCGACTACAAGAACAAGCGGCGCGTCATCATCGAGCCGGCCGATCAGGGGGAAGAGCCGAAGGAATATCTCATCCCCAAGGGCAAGCACGTCCACCTGCAGGACGGCGACGTGATCGAGAAGGGCGACGCCATCGTCGAAGGCAACCCGGCGCCGCACGACATTCTGGCGATCAAGGGCGTCGAGGAGCTCGCCGCCTACCTGGTCAACGAGATCCAGGATGTGTACCGGTTGCAGGGCGTCGCGATCAACGACAAGCACATCGAGGTCATCGTTCGCCAGATGCTGCAGAAGGTCGAGATCGACGACGCCGGTGAAACCGACCTGATCCAAGGCGAGCAGATCGACAAGATCGAGCTCGACGAGATCAATGCGCGGGCGAAGGAGGAGGGCAAGAAGCCGGGCGTCGGCCACCCCGTGCTGCTCGGCATCACCAAAGCTTCGCTGCAAACGCGCTCGTTCATCTCGGCGGCGTCCTTCCAGGAGACCACGCGGGTGCTCACCGAGGCGGCGGTCAACGGAAAGATCGACACGCTCGAAGGCCTCAAGGAGAACGTCATCGTCGGCCGCCTGATCCCGGCGGGTACCGGCGCCATGATGAACACGTTGCGCGAAGTCGCGGTCAAGCGCGACGCGCTCATCCTGGAAGAGCGCGAGAAGGAGGCGGCCGCGCAGGCGGCTGCCGCGGAGCCGGAGCAGCCGGCGCAATTGCCGGCGGCGGAATAGCGTCGGCGATCAAACTAAAATTGCGCAGGGGGCCGCCCGAGGGCGGCCCCTCTTCATTGACGCGCAGTCGTTGTAGGCCCGACGGTATCGGTAACGAATCACGCCCGGCGTTTTATGCTTGTCGCGCCATGGGGCCATCTCAATCGCGCCGCAAACGGCGGGGTCGCCAAATTTACCGATATTTTCCAATGACATGTTTCCTACCGGGCAAGGGCCGGGCAACGCATGTGCCGGATTCGTCTCTCGGCTTGACGCGGCGTGTCCGCGCAAAAGGTCGCAAGTTAATTTTGTCCGGAGAAGGAACTAGACACGCCAAAAAGCCATTTTGTATCGCTGACTTAGGGAGCGGCCACTCTCGCCTTGGGCCGCTGGTCTTCGCGCGGTCAGATGGAATCGATTCTGGTCAAAATTTTTGCGACCGCGCTGGCGCTCAGTCAGGTAACGACCGCGCCGGATGCGGTGAAGTCGCGCTTCGACCGCGCGCAAGATCAACAGCTTGTGGCGCAGCTGCTGCGCGCGGGTTGCGCGCACATGCGCAAGGCATTCGACATCGAGGACATCAACCTCGAAGATCTCCTAGCCACCGCCATGGACGACCCACAAGCGGTCGCCGGCGAGAACAAGGCGTTTCGCGGCATCAATTTCGCCGATCTGCAAACGGCCTACCGGCAGTTCTGTAAGAACGAGAACGTTGCCGTATCGGCCGTGGACGTCGGCGAGGTCATCGATTTCTACAACAAGGCGACGGCCGATCTGCCCGATCATACAAAGCTCAAGGGCATGAGACTTCCCGGCGCGAGCGTGGTGCTCGATCGCAGGGGCGAACGCTTTGCCGAGGTGTTCGAAGAGAACCAGCGGCGGGTCTGGGTGCCGCTCGCCGACATTCCGGAGCAGGTACAGAAGGCCTTCCTGGCGGCCGAGGACAAGCGCTTCTATCAACACAAAGGAATCGACGAGCGCGGCTTGATTCGCGCCTTCATCGGCAATCTTGCCTCGTCCGGGCGCCCGCAAGGGGGCTCCACGATAACTCAGCAAATCGTCAAGAACCTGCTGGTGGGCGAAGACCTCACTTATGAGCGCAAGATTCGCGAGATGATCGTGGCCTCGCGCCTCGAGCGCACGCTGAGCAAGGCGGAAATTCTCGAGCTTTATCTCAATTCCGTCTATCTCGGCCGCGGCTCGTGGGGCATTGAACTCGCCGCGCGCGGCTATTTCGGAAAGCCCGCGAAAGAGCTCACGCTCGAGCAGGGCGCGCTTCTAGCCGGCCTGACCAAGGGGCCGAACTACTTCAATCCCGACCGGCATCCCACCCGTGCCCAAGAACGGCTGGCCTACGTTCTCAGCCGCATGCAGGAGGATGGTGCGCTTGCTGCCGAGCAGACCGGGCGTGGATTGCCCGCCTTGCCGCCGCTCGTGCCCTACGAGCGTCCCCGCCGCGACATCGGCTACCATTTCGTCGATCAGGTCGCCCGCGAAGCGAAGTCGCTCGCCGGCATCGATGCGATCACGGCGAATTCCTACACGGTGCGCTCGACCATCATTCCGCAATTGCAGCGGTCAGTGGAGGAGGCATTGCAGGAGGGGCTTTCGCGTTACGAGCGCAGCGCCGGGCGCGTCCAGTTTCGCGCGGCGGAGGCCAATCTCGGCCAGGCCATTCAACGCGAGACGGAGAAGAAGATCGCCGACAGAAGGCCAGCTTGGCAGCGGGCGCTGGCGAACGCACGGCTGCCGCTCTACGACGTGCACTGGGCGGCGGCCATCGTGCTGGAGAAGCCGAGCGGCAAAGGCGGAGCTTGGCGTGTCGGCTTGGCCGACGGACGTATCCTGCCGCTCTCGGTCGACAATGCGGCCGCCCAGCGCAAGCTCGTGGTCCACGACGTGGTGCGGGTGCGCGTAGCCGACGGCAAGGGCAAGACCGCCGGGCGCGCGGAGCTGCGCGTGCGGCCGGTGGTGCAAGGGGTGGTGGTCGTCCTGGAGAACAGGACCGGCCGCATCCTCGCCATGACCGGCAGTTTCTCGTACCCGCTGAGCCAACTCAATCGCGCGACGCAGGCCGTGCGCCAGCCGGGTTCGGCGATCAAGCCGCTGAGCTATCTCGGGGCGCTGCGCAACGGCTTGCAACCCAACACGCTGGTCAGCGACGAGCCGATCACCCTTCCACCGCTGGGCGGCGGCCGCGCCCGCGAGCAGGATTACTGGACGCCGAAGAACTACGACGGCGGTTACGGCGGGATTCTCACGCTACGCCGGGCGCTCGAGAATTCGCGCAATCTCGCCACCGTCCATCTGCTCGATGGCGGTATCGAGAGCAGCCCGGAAGCGAGCCTCGATCGCCTTTGCAAGCTCGCTTTGGAGGCACAGATTTATCGGGAATGTTTGCGGTACTATCCATTCGTGCTCGGCGCGCAACCGGTGCGGCCGATCGACCTCGCGGCATTCTATGCGACCATCGCGAATGAAGGGCTGCATCCCGCCCCGCACGTGATCGATTCCATCGAGCGCAACGGCATGGTGATCTATCGCCATGACCCGAAATCGTCAGTGATGGTCTCCTCGGTCGATCGCGCCGCCTTTTATCAACTCAAGACCATGCTGCAGGGCGTGTTGGCGCGGGGAACGGCACGGTCGATCTCCGGCCTTGCGCCCTATGTCGCTGGCAAGACCGGCACCTCCGACAATGAAAACGATGCCTGGTTCATCGGCTTCACCAATGACGTCACCGTCGCCGTCTGGATCGGCTACGACAATTCCGACGGCAAGCGGCGCACGCTCGGCGGCGGTGCGACCGGCGGCCACGTCGCAGTCCCGATCTTCGAGCCGGTGATGCAGGCGGTATGGTCCAACGTGGCGGCAAAAGCCGCGCTCGCTCCGCCGTCGCCCGAGGCCAAACGCCATCTGGCATGCAAATCGATCGACCTCGATTCGGGCGAGATGCAAGTCAGCAGCGGAAGAGCGATCACCGAATGCTTTCGCATCGACCGCAGCGGCCAGATCGTCGATACCCAGTATCAACTCGTCTCGCGAGGGGATACCTACGGGGCGCGCGAGTTTTACAGCGTGGCGCCTGGTCCATTCGGTTACGGTGGCTACGAGCAGCGCGGGGGGTATTACTACTACGATAATAACGGCCGCTACGTTCCGGCGCCGCGCGATCCGTGGCGGCAGCCCGGACAATATTACTACGGCCAATCCGGTCCTTACGGGCGTGATCCGCGATTTCAGGCGCAGCCGCCGCGCGATCCCTACGGGCGCGAGTACCAAACGCCGCAGCGCATCGACCCCGGATATATCTGGGGCAATCGGCCACATTATTGAAAGACCCCACGATGGGAACCCTGAAGCTTGCCGCCTTGCTCCTGGGGCTGGCGGCATTGGCCGCGGGCGAGGGCACTCACGCCGGGGCGCAAGAGTTCCGCATCGAAGAGGCCGCGTCGCCCGCCGAGCTTGCGGTCGATCGGCTCAAGCCGAGAACCATCGCGTTCATCGACCGGCCCAGCGAGGAGCTGATCGATCCAGATACCGGACTCATCCGCTTTGAGGATTGGGCGCAGGCGAGACCGCTCGAGAAGCAATTCTTGACGCCCTTTCCGAGCTACCTCGAACCGACCGTTGAGGCGACGGTCGACGGCGTGCGCAAGCGCTTCAAGGAAAAGCTCCACATGTATGTCGGTGAAGCCCGCTTTGCGCTGGCGCGGCCGCCCGGCGCGATCGATCTCGCAAGCTTCGTGGCGCTGCCTTTCGTCGAGCGCATCGACCCGGCGATCAAGCACAAGTTGATTGCCCCGGCCGAGACAGTTTCTGCCAAGGACCCGCGCGCCGTGCACAACCAGCACCCGCTGCGGCGCTGGTGTGAAACGAGGCCGGTCACGATCTGCATCCACTCGCGCTACCAGTTCGAAGGCAAATTGCCGGTCGGCATCCAGATCGCCAATAAGCTCCGGGAGGGCGCCAAAAAAATCCCGGACTACCTCGAGTTGGAGAGCGAACTGACGCTGCGGCCGCCGGCAGAGGTCACCGAGATGGGCCTTGCAGCCCTGACCGGGCTCGACACGCCGCCCGCGGGCGCGCTCGAACAGAATATTTTCTACGTCAACCAGGTGATGCAGTTCGGTAAATTGCTCGCCGTCTTTCAGGCGCATCCGACCGACGCGAAACAGACCGTTGTCACGGTCTTCATCGCGCTGGCCGTGGAAAGCAACGTGCTGGCGAAGAAAAAAGAATTCGTGAAAGTGCCGGTGCTGCGAAACTTGGTGCCCGCTCAGGTGCTTGCCGGCAAGAGCTCGTTCAACAGCGGCAACTCGATCAGCGCCGGACTGCCAATTTATGCACGCAACCAAGTCAAGGCGATCGCCGCGATTCTCGAGCGCAAGTGAGCTTTGCGCACTGCGCGATACGCCGGCCAGCAATTAGATTTTCATTACGCGCGCTTGCCGTCTTCCGGCGGGACCAGCAGCAGGCCTTCGGCCTCGGCCCAGGCGCAAAACGCCTTGCCGGCGGCGTCGGCCTGTTCGAGCGTCGTGGCACCCTTGATTTGGCGCAGTACGTTCTCTGCGTTGCGATCGAGATGATGGTCGGCATGGCGCCGGATCACTTTGGCCGCCGCTTCCAGCGAACGGATCGGCTCGTCGGGATGCGTGACGAGGTGGATCGGAGGATGAATCGCGTGCTCCGCCATGGGCGGCCAACGGCGCCCGGACGGGAAAGTTCCGGACCGCTATGGAGCTGAAAAGGAAAGGCTGCCTTCCCATAATACCGATTTGCGCGGAACTCACAGGCGGCTTCTCAAAAATGCCGCCTTTGCGCATTTTGACTCCGAAGCAAGGCTGCGATGTCCTGCGTCAGGCTTGAGCGCGGTGTGGGGCGCCGCTTAAGAGGAGGGGGGGCCGGTTGCACGGGGCAGCCGGCCAAAACCGACGCCGTAACTCCCCTGCGGCGCCGGAGATTTAGGGCTGTCAGCGTTAGCACTGGAACTTGACGGCGGTCGGCTGGGCCGCCGCGCCGAGGTCGGTTTTGCGCCATCGGCGGCATTCCAGCAAACGGCGCCCGCAACGCGCGATGCGGCGTCGCGCGCGAGCGCGCGCGGGCTTGACTGGTTCACCTTTTTCCTCGCCGACATCCAGACCGGCTTCGGTCCTTTCGTCGCGATCTATCTGACCGCGCACGCCTGGACCCAGTTCGACATCGGCCTTGTTTTGACCGCCGGCGGACTGGTGGCGCTCGCCTGCCAGATGCCCGGCGGGGCGCTGGTCGATGCGATGCGTTCCGCGCGGCTGGTTGCCATACTTGCGGTGGCGGCGATTTGCTTGAGCGCGCTTGCACTTGCCATTTGGCCCACGTTCTTGGTCGTGATGGGATCGCGCGTGCTGCATGCAGCAGCAAGCTGCGTGCTCGGGCCCGTCATTGCCGCAATCAGCCTGGGTCTGGTCGGCCACGCCGCGCTCGGAGCCCGACTCGGCCGCAATGCCCGGTTCGCATCGATCGGCAACGGCTTTGCCGCCGCGGCAATGGGCCTCTGTGGATACCTCGTCTCCAATCAGGCGGTCTTCTTGCTCACCGCCGCGCTCGCTGCACCAGCGATACTGGCGCTGGGGCGCATCCGCGTCGGCGACGTGGACCATCCGCGCGGCACCGAGACTGCATCGACAAACGTGAGCGTGCGCACGGTCTTGCGCGACCGCCGGTTGCTTATATTTGCCGGCTGCATCTTGCTGTTTCAGCTTGCAAACGCGGCGATGCTGCCGCTGATGGGCGGCATCTTGACCCTGCGCGCGAGCGAATGGGCGACGACCTTGATCGGCGCATGCATCGTCGTGCCGCAACTCGTCGTCGCGGGGTTTGCTCCCTGGGTTGGCCGGGTTGCAGATTCGTGGGGACGACGACCGCTGCTGTTCTTCTGCTTTGCAGCTCTCGCAGCGCGCGGGGTGCTGTTTGCATTCGTGACCAATCCCTATTTGGTCGTTGCCGTGCAACTTCTCGATGGCGTGTGTGCGGCAGTCCTGGGCGTGGTCCTGCCGCTTGTCGTGGCGGACATCACGCGCGGGACCGGACGATTCAATCTCGGTCTCGGCATCGTTGGTAGCGCGGTAGGCATCGGCGCTGCGTTGAGCACTACGCTCGCCGGTTATGCGATGGATCATTTCGGCAGCAGCGTCGCCTTCTTCAGCCTTGCATTCATTGGTGCTTGCGGTCTGGCTTTGGTTGGACTGCTGCTGCCGGAGACGCGTCCAGATCCGAGGCAACTCAAGGCTGCGGCTTAAGCCAGGTTCGCCCTTCGATCAGGCGGCTAACGCGCTCTGCTGTTCCCGACATCTCCCTTATGAGCTCGATCAAGTTGGGCCGGGTTCCCGTGGAACCCCAGGGCCTATTGTTGCGTTGCTGGAACTCATGGCGCGTGCGTAGCCGACTGGGAGCCTCCGGCCGCAAATGCAAGACGCTGACGCTTGTCGGTACTCCGACCGACCCCTTGCGTTTCTCGCCCGCTATGTAAAGAGGCGGCCGCTTGCGCATGCCGCGATCATCACCGCCGTCGTCGCGGCGGTCGGTTGCTCGGTGGGCGCCCAGTACGGTGTCAAAGTTCTGGTCGACACGCTTGCAGGCGGGCTTACCTCCCATGCAAAAGACGCTTGGCTCGGCTTCCTGTTGCTCGCCGGGCTGATTGCAGCCGATAACTTTTTGTGGCGCGTTGCCAGTTGGATCGCCAGCTACACCTTCGTTGCGGTCACCGGCGACCTGCGGCGCGACCTGTTCCGGCACCTGACCGGCCACGCCCCCTGCTACTTTGCCGATCGCATGCCGGGGACGTTGACCAGCCGGATCACCGCGACCTCCAATGCCGTCTTCACTTTACAAAACATGTCGGTATGGAACGTGATGCCACCCTGCATGGCGACGCTGATCGCCATCGGCTTCGTGGTGACGGTGAGCCTGCCGATGGCCGCCGTCTTGCTGGCGCTGGCCGGTGTTTTGGTAGTGGCGATGTTCCGCCTTGCCGCCGCGGGCCGGCCGCTGCATCACGAATTCGCCCACCGAGCGGCCGCCGTTGACGGCGAAATGATAGATGTCGTCGGCAACTTGCCCCTGGTTTGGTCGTTTTGCGGGCTCGGCCGCGAACACAGTCGGCTTGACGCCACCATCGACCGGGAGATGACGGCGCGGCGGCGTAGTCTTCTCTATCTGGAAAAGCTGCGCCTGTTCCATGCGGTGGTGACCGTTGTTCTCATCATCGCGCTGTTGGCATGGGCCATCGTGCTTTGGCAGAACGGAACCGCGACGGCGGGCGACGTGGTGTTGGTCTGTACGCTCGGCCTTTCAATTCTGCACGCCACACGCGATCTCGCGGTGGCGCTGGTGGACGTCACCCAGCATCTGGCGCGCCTTTCGGAAGCGCTCGCCACCCTCCTCATTCCGCACCGTCTGCGCGACCACCCGGAGGCGACGCCGCTGGTGCGATCGGGGGCGACGGTCGACTTCGAGAACATCGACTTCTGTTATCCCGACGGGCGCCGAGTGTTCAGCGACTTCAGCCTGTGCATCGAACCTGGTCAGCGTGCGGGCCTGGTCGGGCCGTCGGGTTGCGGCAAATCGACTCTCTTCGTCCTGCTGCAACGTTTCTATGACCTGCAAGGCGGGCGCATTCTCATCGCCGGCCAAGATATTGCGCGCGTGACGCAGGAGAGCTTGCGCTCCGGCATTGCCGTCGTTCCGCAGGACATCTCCCTATTTCACCGCTCGATCATGGAGAACATCCGCTATGGTCGGCCGGAGGCCTCCGACGCGGACGTGCGCGAAGCAATTGTCGCGGCCAATTGCGACTTCATCGACAAATTGCCGGAAGGCGCCGCAACGATCGTCGGCGACAGGGGCGTGAAGCTCTCGCCGGGGCAGCGCCAGCGCATCGGCGTTGCCCGCGCGTTCCTCAAGAATGCACCGATACTCCTGCTCGACGAAGCCACCTCCGCGCTCGACAGCGAATCGGAGGAGGCGGTGCGGGAGGCATTGGATCGGTTGATGGGCGGCAGGACCGTGATCGCAATCGCGCATAGGCTGTCGAGTTTGCGCAACTTCGACCGGATCGTCGTGTTGCAGGCGGGCCGGGTCTGCGAGGACGGCCCGCCGCAGGTGTTGGTGCGAAGCAAGGGCGTCTATGGCAACCTGGTGCGGCGAGAGGTGGCGCGGCTCGAGAAAGCCGCCGCCTGATCCGTTTTCCGGGATCCGCTCATCCGCGCCAAAACATTGAAAACGTCGATCTTTCCGCCCTTTTGCGCCTTGACTTCGCTTCCTCCCGCCGATACATACCGCCCACTTTTCGGCAGGCGGTGAGCTTCGCTTGCTCGGAACGGCGCGCCTGCTCCGCTAAACCATTGAGATTGAGGTCTCTTTCGGCGGCGGGCGGGTGTCACCAGCCTCGATGAATGAAGCTCAGACGCTGCCTCTGACGACTGTCAGACGAGAAGGTGCATGACCGTTTCGCGTTCGCGCGGGGCGGTCCTCTGTGAAACGGGTGAGCGCCGAACGCACCGGGAGCGGAAGGCGCTCTTCCGTTTTGCGCGTTGGGATGAACCCCTTCCTTGGCGCGTCCGCTGGGATGGGACAGCGAAGGCTAACAGGCGAGACGATGCCGACCATCAATCAGCTGATCCGCAAGCCGCGCGTGACGCAGCATGCGAAGAAGAAAGTGCCGGCGCTGCAGCAGAGCCCGCAGAAGCGTGGGGTGTGTACCCGCGTTTACACCACGACGCCCAAGAAGCCGAACTCGGCCTTGCGTAAAGTTGCGAAGGTGCGGCTCACCAATGGCTTCGAGGTAATTGGTTACATCCCGGGCGAGGGCCACAATCTGCAGGAGCACTCGGTGGTGATGATCCGCGGCGGCCGTGTGAAGGATCTGCCCGGCGTGCGCTACCACATCCTGCGTGGTGTGCTCGACACCCAAGGCGTGAAGAATCGCAAGCAGCGACGCTCCAAATACGGAGCAAAGAGGCCGAAGTAATTTCGGCCTCTTTGCTCAGATCCCCGGGCGAGCGAAGCGAGACCCGGGATCCCGAGAGGCAAGACGTGGGTAGCCGGGACAAGCCCGGCCATGACGAAAGACAGAGAAAACGATGTCCCGCCGTCACAGTGCCGAGAAGCGAGAGATCAACCCGGACCCGAAATATGGGAACCTGGTGGTTTCGAAACTGATGAACGTGATCATGCGCGCCGGCAAGAAGTCGGTGGCAGAAACAATTGTCTACGGCGCGCTCGACATCATCGAAGGCAAGACAAAGCAGAATCCGATCGGCGTGTTCCAGCAGGCGCTCGACAACGTCATGCCCTCGATCGAAGTACGCTCGCGGCGCGTCGGTGGGGCGACCTATCAGGTTCCGGTCGAGGTTCGCACGACGCGCCGGCAGGCGCTCGGCATCCGCTGGATCATCTCGGCCGCCCGCGAGCGCAACGAGAAGACGATGACCGAGCGGCTCTCGGCCGAGTTGCTCGACGCATCCAACAGCCGCGGAAACGCCGTCAAGAAGCGCGAGGACACGCACCGCATGGCCGAGGCCAACCGTGCGTTTTCGCATTACCGCTGGTGACGGCCAGCAAGAGATTAGGAAACTCGCCGCTCATGCCCCGCAGCCATCCGATCGAGGACTACCGCAATTTCGGCATCATGGCCCACATCGATGCCGGGAAGACGACGACGACCGAGCGGATCCTCTATTACACCGGCAAGAGCCACAAGATGGGCGAGGTGCACGAAGGCGCCGCGACCATGGATTGGATGGAGCAGGAGCAGGAGCGCGGCATCACCATCACCTCGGCCGCAACCACGGCCTTCTGGAAAAACAAGCGGCTCAACATCATCGATACACCCGGTCACGTCGATTTCACCATCGAGGTGGAACGCAGCCTGCGCGTGCTGGACGGTGCGGTAGTCGTGCTCGACAGCAATCAGGGCGTCGAGCCGCAGACCGAGACTGTGTGGCGACAGGGCGACAAGTACAAGGTCCCGCGCATCGTCTTTTGCAACAAGATGGACAAAGTGGGCGCGGATTTCTTCCAGTGCCTGAGCGACATCGTCGATCGCTTGGGCGCCAAGCCGGTGGCGATTCAGCTCCCGATCGGAAGCGAGAACCAGTTCAAGGGCGTTGTCGACCTCGTGCGCATGGTCGGTGTTGTTTGGGACGACGAGACGCTCGGCGCCAAGTATCACGATGTCGAAATTCCCCCCGACATGCTCGAACAGGCCAAGGAGTATCGGGAGCGGATGATCGAGGCCGCGGTCGAGCTCGACGACAATGCCATGGCCGCCTATCTCGAGGGCAAAGAGCCCGACGAAGCCACTCTCAAGCGCCTCATCCGCAAGGCGGTGCTCACCGGAGCCTTCTTTCCTGTGCTCGCCGGCTCGGCGTTCAAGAACAAAGGCGTGCAGCCGCTGCTCGACGCGGTGGTCGACTACTTGCCGTCGCCGCTCGATGTGCCGCCGATCAAGGGCATCGACAGCAAGGGCAATGAAGTCGTGCGCAAGGCTTCGGATACCGAGCCGCTGGCGATGCTCGCCTTCAAGATCATGGACGATCCTTTCGTCGGCACCATCACGTTCTGCCGCATCTACTCGGGCCGTCTCGAGAGCGGGACGGGCGTGATCAATTCCACCAAGGACCGCAAGGAGCGCATCGGCCGGATGTTGCTGATGCATGCCAACAATCGCGAGGACATCAAGGAGGCCTATGCCGGCGACATTGTCGCGCTCGCCGGGCTCAGGGAGGTGCGCACCGGCGACACGCTCTGCGATCCGCAGAAACCGGTGGTCCTGGAGAAGATGGAATTCCCCGATCCCGTGATCGAGATCGCGATCGAACCGAAGTCGAAGGCGGACCAGGAAAAACTCGGCGTCGCGCTCGCCAAGCTGGTGGCCGAGGATCCCTCGTTCCGCGTCACCACCGATCAGGAATCGGGCCAAACCATCCTCAAAGGCATGGGCGAGCTTCATCTCGACATCAAGGTCGACATCCTCAAGCGTACCTACAAAGTGGACGCCAATATTGGCGCGCCGCAGGTGGCCTATCGCGAGAAGATCAGCAAACGCGTCACCGTTGATTACACGCACAAGAAGCAGACCGGCGGGGCCGGCCAGTTCGCTCGCGTCAAGATCATCGCCGAGCCATTGCCGCCGGCCGGAGGCTTCCTATTCGAAAATGAAGTCGTCGGTGGAACGGTGCCGAAGGAATACATTCCGGGGGTCGAGAAGGGCCTCGAATCGGTGCTGGGCTCTGGCGTGCTGGCGGGCTTCCCAGTCGTCGACCTCAAGGTGGCGCTGATCGACGGGGCGTATCACGATGTCGACTCCTCCGCGCTCGCCTTCGAAATCTGTGCGCGCGCGGCGTTGCGCGAGGCCCTGCAAAAGGGTTCGCCCGTCCTGCTAGAGCCGATCATGAAAGTCGAGGTGGTGACGCCCGAAGACTATACGGGCTCCGTCATCGGCGACCTCAATTCGCGTCGCGGACAGATCCAGGGTCAGGATATGCGCGGCAACGCCAACGTGATCAACGCGATGGTGCCGCTCGCCAACATGTTCGGCTATGTGAGCAATCTGCGCTCCATGTCGCAGGGGCGTGCCACCTTCACCATGCAATTCGATCACTATGAACAGGTGCCGCAGGCGGTCGCCGCCGAGATCCAGGCGAAGTTCGCCTGACGTCTCGGGCGATGCTGCCTGAGCTTAGTTGAGAAAGGTCGCACAGGAGCCGAGCCATGGCGAAGCAGAAATTCGAACGCACGAAGCCGCATTGCAACGTTGGCACGATTGGTCACGTGGACCACGGCAAGACGACGTTGACGGCTGCGCTCACGAAGGTGTCGGCGGAGAAGGGATGGACGTCGACGTTTGTGTCCTATGATCAGGTTGCAAAGGCCTCGGAGAGTCAGGGGCGGCGCGATTCGACCAAGATTTTGACGATTGCGACGAGCCACGTGGAATACTCGACGGCGAAGCGCCATTACGCGCACGTGGACTGCCCGGGGCATGCCGACTACGTCAAGAACATGATCACCGGGGCGGCGCAGATGGACGGTGCGATCCTGGTGGTGTCGGCGGCGGACGGTCCGATGCCGCAGACGCGCGAGCACATTCTTTTGGCGCGCCAGGTGGGGGTTCCCTACATCGTGGTGTTTCTCAACAAGGTGGACGTGGTGGACGACCCCGAGCTTCTCGATCTGGTTGAGCTCG